>CEUS01265987.1_pt1 | contig 11932 bp, 12 predicted proteins | sample 427031 | NCBI WGS metagenome assembly CEUS01 (sample SAMEA2622837, study PRJEB7988) | marine metagenome | biome: marine biome (ENVO:00000447); feature: marine epipelagic mixed layer (ENVO:xxxxxxxxx); material: "saline water (ENVO:00002010), including plankton (ENVO:xxxxxxxx)" | depth 140 m | reverse complement strand
GTACGGGAACTATAATGCGCTACATTGGTTCGGAGTTCAGACGTACTCCGGAAGGAATTGGTATCGACGTTTTCTTTGGTGGGGGCATGGACCCGTATACCGAATTGGCCGAAAAGGGTTTGACCTTACCCCACAGGCTGCCGGAGGAATTATTGCTCAGGCTACCCGCTAAGATTGGGGGAGTGCCCCTTTATGACCAACAATACAGGTGGTATGGGGCAACCCTTGCAGGATTTGGCATCGTCTACAACAAACGGGTATTAGAACTGCTGGGTTTGCCCGTTCCCAAGAATTGGGCAGATCTGGGAAATCCCGACCTCTTCTCATGGGTGGGTTCCGGAGACCCAAGGAGCAGTGGCAGCGTCCACATGGCGTATGAGTTGATTTTGCAGGCATACGGTTGGGATAGCGGATGGGAGGTTATCACAACTCTTGGTGCAAATGTCAGGAATTTCGCATCGGGAGGTGCACAGGCACCGAAAGACGTCGCTGTAGGAGAGGTCGCCTACGGACTCTCCATCGATTTCTATGCTTGGGCGCAGATTGAGCGAGTGGGTAAGGAGTATGTGGGATTTTCCATGCCCGACAACCTTACCATTGTAAATCCCGATGGCATGGCCATTCTCAAGGGCGCCCCGAATCGAATGGTCGCACAACATTTTGTCGAATTCGTGATGTCGGATGCTGGACAGAAACTCTGGTTTCTGAAAAAGGGCGTTCCCGGTGGTCCCGTTGTGGATCAGCTAAACAGGTTTACGGTTTTGCCCGACCTCTATGAGCGTCACGCCGTTGAGGCAGCGGTCACTCTGAACCCATTTCTGTGGACATCAGATCTTGTCTACGATGCGGAAAAAGGGTCTTCGAGGTGGAGTGTGCTCAATGATCTGATTGGTGTGCTGGTAATCGACTCGCACGAACAACTGCAAGGCGCTTGGAGCAGGGCATTGGAAGATGGTGTGTCGAAGGTCGAGATCACACGCCTTTCCGCAACGCCGGTGTCTGAGAAGGAGTGCCTGCAACTTGCCGCCAGATGGCGGGATGTGGAGTTGCGAAGTCGCACGATCGCAGACTGGACGGATTTCGCAAGGCGCAAATACGGCGAGAGAACCCGCAGTGGATTCTCACAGTTTGTCAATTGGGTAACCGTAGGTTTTCCAATGGCCATTGGGTGTGCGATGGTGCTCTACCTTTGGCGGGTCAGAGGGAGATAAGGAGCGGGAATGATTCGGATTTTCTCTTATTCACGGGAATCCAAGAGAATGGAGACCCCAAGCATCTTGGAGTTGCCACGCCACCTTGCGGATCGAGGAAGGATGATCTGGGCGGATCTGGAGGATCCCACCGATGAGGAAACTGGCGTCCTCGGGGGGATGTTCGGGTTCCACGTCTTGGCTGTGGAAGATTGCATGCAGGAAGGCCTGTTGCCCAAATTCAATCTCTATGACGGGTATATATTCAATATCGTTCATGCCGCAGAGAGTAAGAACACGGAGGCCTTTTCCACGATAGAGGTTGATATTTTTGTCGGTGAGAATTTTCTGGTCACCTATCACCAGTCGTACGTCAAGGGCATTTTCGATTCACGAGGACAGGTCGCCAAGAACCCCGGATCACTCTTGCGGTCACCGGATTGGTTATTATACGGAATTCTAAATGCGATGGGTCACAACTACGAACCCGGCGTTCAGAGGTTGAACGATCAGGTAGAGATGCTGGAAAATGCTTTCCTAAGTTTGCCTGGTGAAGATCAACTCGGGACGCTCCTGAGGTTGCGGAGCGAAGCCTATCATCTCCACAGGGTCGCTGATCTTCAACAGGATCACTTGTCTCGATTCGGACGTGGTGATCTGCCATGGATAATGGAAGAGAATCTGCTCTACTTCAGAGATCTCTATGACAACATGGCTCGTATCTCCCATATGGCGGATCATCTTAGAGAGCGCCTTGCCGGGATGATGGAAACCTATCATGCCCTTGTCTCTCGACGCGTTTTGGGGGCAACCAAAACATTGGCCCTGGTCGTGACTCTTGCACTTCCCCTGTGTTTGCTGGTTGGCATATATGGGACGCTTTTCAATGTCTTACCGAAATTTTTGTTGGCGGGTGGACATTACGGGATACTTTCAGGGATTGTGGCATATCTAATCATCTCAGTGTCTGTATTTAGGAAGAGACGCTGGTTCTGAAATTGGAATTGTATATGGTTAGCGTAAGGCTGGAGAATATCACGAAGCTTTTCGACAATGTTTTGGCGGTAGACCGTGTGAGCCTAGAAATTGAGAAGGGGGAGTTCTTCTTTCTGCTTGGGCCATCAGGTTGCGGCAAGACCACTCTGCTACGTCTCATCGCCGGCTTCTATCATTCGGAAAGTGGACGAATTCTCTTTGACGATCGTGATATGACACAGGTCCCGCCAAATGAGCGGAACACGGGCATGGTATTTCAGAACTATGCCCTCTGGCCACATATGACGGTTCGTCAAAATGTGGAATACGGGTTGAACATGCGGAAGGTTCCAGCAGATGACCGGAGGGCAAGAGTCAACCAGGCTCTCGAGATGGTGCAAATGGAGGCCTATGATCAGCGTTCTTCCAACCAGTTGTCGGGTGGGCAGCAACAGCGGGTGGCTTTGGCAAGGGCATTGGTGGTTGAACCGGACGTGGTCCTGCTGGACGAGCCACTCTCAAATCTGGACGCACGGCTTCGTTTGGAAATGCGAGAGCAGATTCAGCGGCTTCACCAAAATATCGGGATTACGATGATCTACGTGACCCACGATCAGAAAGAGGCGCTTGCCATGGCCAATCGCATGGCAGTGATGCGTGGTGGGCAGGTTATGCAGGTGGGCACCCCCAGAGACCTGTATAACCAGCCCTCAAACCGTTTCGTGGCGGACTTCATTGGTGAGATCAACCTGATTCCTGGGGTGGTAGCGGATATCGGCGACCTCGTCCGAATTGAGACACCCCTAGGCACACTGCAGGGCAGAACCAGATATGCCGACCTACAAAAGGGTGATCATGTGAACTGCGCCATCCGTCCGGAGGCCCTCGAGTTTCTGGAGGGTGAGCCCGGTGATGGTGAGAATGTGGTCTCCGGTCAGATACGACATGTGGTCTATCTTGGAGATCTGGAACAATATATCGTAGACCTTGTTGATGGGACGCAGGTGAAACTGGTGGAACATAACGCTCTCAGTCAGAAAGCGAATCCGGGAGATGGTGTTAGGATACGTTTCAGTCCATCCAGTGTGATGGTGCTTTCTGACCGTGAGAAAGCTTAACAATCGAATCGGGACATCTCTGAATGCAGGATTTCTTTACCTTAAAGACCCGGTACAACCGCTATATGTTCGCAACGCTAGGGTTAGCGATCATCCTATTCCTTGTTATCGGAGGTCTGCTGTACAACCTGTTGGGCGATAGTTTTGTCGTGCCTGCAGTGGTTCTTCCCCTATCCGTTTTGCTATTTTGCAGTTTCTGCATAAAGCGTCTTCACGACGTATCAAGATCCGGATGGTTTGCCCTCCTACTGCTGCTGCCGTTCGTGCCCGTTACGCTCGATACGGATTACTGGCCCCTGCTCATCGTCAATGTGGTCTTTCTCCTATATCTGCTTTTCGCCAGGGGCGCAGTGGGGGCCAACAGGTTTGGCAGAGACCCCATTACGCTCGATACGGATTACTGGCCCCTGCTCATCGTCCTTGCGGAACTGGCCTTCCTCTTCCTGTTCTACCCCCTATCGTATGTATTTGTAAAAGCCCTCATCATCGACGGCAGATTGTCGTTCGTCTTTTTTGAGCTGATGGTGACCAATCCCGTTTACATTGAGATGATTCTGAACAGCTTCAGGCTGGGCGTCATCACAACCATTGCCACCACCTTGCTCAGTCTACCTGTAGCTTACTTGATGATCCGGTACGAATTCAAGGGTAAAAGTATTCTGAATGGTTTGATCCTGGTTCCTATGGTACTGCCACCCTTTGTTGGGGCCATTGGGATGAAACAGATGTTTGCCAGGTTCGGCTCCATCAATCTTTTCCTGATGAAAGTCGGCATACTTGAGCAACCGATCGACTGGTTCGGTGGGGGAGGTCTTGTGGGTGTGGTGATCCTCGAGGTCCTGCACCTGTATCCCATAATGTTTCTCAATGTTGCCGCGGCCTTGTCCAACATCGACCCGAGTTTGGAGGAGGCCGCACGGAATCTTGGTAGCAAGGGATTCAAACTTTTCAGGACAATAACGTTTCCGTTGATGTTGCCCGGTTACTTCGCTGGCGCAATCATCGTGTTCATTTGGGCGTTTACGGATCTGGGTACGCCGTTGATTTTTAACTATCGGAAGGTCATTGCTGTAGAGATCTTCAATTCCATATCGGACATCAATGAGAATCCGATGGCCTATGCCCTCGTGGTAATGATTTTGCTACTGACGGCATTTTTCTTTTACCTTTCCAAAGCGCTGCTTGGCAACAAACGATATGAGATGGTTGCTCGTGGACACGTCGGATCTGTGGTGCGGCCAGCTTCTAGAGGTATCACACTGCTGATCTACACCCTGATGCTATCCTTGACCGCGGTAGCCATTTTGCCACACATCAGCGTATTCCTGACTTCCATATCGGAACGCTGGTTCATGTCCGTTTTGCCACAGGAGATCACCGGCAAGTATTACGGCCAGGTTTTTGATCGCACTCTGGCGGTTTCGAGCATCAAGGTGAGTTTAATGTTGAGTATCCTGAGCACGGGTATCGACGTGGTGCTGGGGATCGCCATCGCATATCTCCTGGCCAGAACCCGGATTCCCTACAAGGGCATTGTAGATGCGGTATCCATGCTGCCTTTGGCACTGCCGGGCCTCGTGCTCGCCTATGGATACCTCACCGGTTTCTCAGGGACGATCCTGGACGTGAGGCAAAACTCCCCCGTTCCCCTCCTGGTGATCGCGTATGCTGTGCGACGTCTCCCATACATGGTCCGGTCGGCATATGCCGGCTTCCAACAAACCAGCGTCACTTTGGAGGAGGCGGCCCAGAATCTGGGGGCTTCACGCATGCGCACGATGCTGCAGATCACCTTTCCACTTATTCTCGCGAATCTGGTCGCTGGGGGCATCCTTTGCTTTGCCTTCGCCATGCTCGAAGTGAGTGACAGCCTGATTCTGGCGCTCAAAGATGAATACTATCCCATTACCAAGGCGATCTGGGCACTGATGGGCCGCATCACGGATGGACCCTATATTGCAAGCGCAATGGGAATGCTGGGCATGCTGATGTTGATGACAAGCCTTTTCTTGGCAGGAAGATTTCTCGGTAAAAGAATGGGTGAGTTGTTCCGTGCTTAGAGCATCTGCCCTTGAAGACGGGAAGCAGAGATGTACCTGTCAATACTGATTATCCTCGTCATCGGCATCATCATCTTCAAACTTACAGGTGGTGCCAGAACACCGGTGGAATCAGTCGATAATACCGATCCGCACGAAATTGGCTCCGGAGTTCTGGATCTGGCCAAACAGAGCTTACCCGATACACCGGTCTTCCGAGAGAATTCCGCCTGTCTCGGAACCGTTCTCCGAGACTTGCTGACCAGGATGGGGATGCCTGTAGGGCAGGCACTCACCATTTTGTGGAATTCGGGCTTCACGGCAAGTGGTGCTGTAGCCTCGAAAGGATGTTCTTCCGCAGGTCTGAGTGTACAATGCGGGAGGGAGGAGACCGGATTTGCTCTTGAGCGTGCGCTTCTGGTTGGTATCCAGGTTGCCAGAGCGGATGACGACTACGCTGGTGTGGCAGATGACCTGGACCTTGCTGCCTTGGAACAAAAAGCGGAAGAGGCTGAAGAGTTTCTCTTCGGCGGGGTGGATCGGGAACAATATGTTCTTTGCCAGAAGACAGTTCTGGCGCTTCGAGACATGCTCCACGACGAAGGGGATGCCGTCAGGTCTGAAATTATCAAGTCTTTGCTCAGGATATTCGACGAGAAGATTGTTTCATACAAGAAGGATCTTTCCAGTACCATGGCGAATGTCTCCCACCAGGATATTTTATTGTGGGGAGATAGCCGGGACAGGCGGACCTACTATTTTAAAATGGGCGTAACCAACTCGCTGCGGCGTAGCGGAAGGCTGGTCAGTTTGGGACACTTGTATAGACACAAAGGTGTCAACTACGATGTCCTCGAGGCCTATGAACTTGCAGCACAGGAGTGCACCCAGCTTATTGCCGCAGACAACATGGGAATAGAAAAGCTCCTACAAATGGGACCGGTAGAGATCGAGGGTCTGGTTCAACAAAGACTAAGGGAGGGTGGAAAGTGAGGAAGTTGATTTCTGTTACGGGCACCAGCCTGGGGAGGCGGTGTCGTGTCTGAGAAAGTGTCTGTGTTGCTTGTTATACCCTCCGGATCTGAAAACTCCGAAGCTGTTCAGGAGGTATTACGCGGGATTTCCTCCCAGACTTACCCATCCTCTCTGATTGATGTAACTCAGTTACAATATGTGCCGAGCGCGCCTGGAGCCTATACCTCCGCGTTGAACGCTACTCGAGAGGGTGCTACGGGAGAATTTGTGGTTCAGGCGGAACCTGGCGTGGTTTGGGATGGGAACAAAATCGAGAGACAGGTATCCCATCTTCAATCCAAACCGCATTTAGGTGCAACCGTCCATCGCATGACACTTCGTGATCCAAGAGGCCGAACGCATCCCCTGGATCTAAACGATCTCCACCGGTATGGTCCCTACCTTGGGAGCCTGCTGGGACTGCCCTGGGGCCCTGGGGCTGCGATGTTCAGACGCGAGGTCTACTCCTCCCTGGGCGTTTACCGCAACTTAGATGAAGCCCTCTGGGAGTACGCGCTCAGGTTTATGGAAAGGGGCCACGAACTAGAGATTATGGCGGAGGATTTGGCAGTCTGGAGTCTGGACTCAGACATTGCGTCCATTCTGGGTACCAGAAGTCAACTTGTCCCGGCTTCGCACAAGCACGATTTCCTCAAGTCCTACCTCCAGGGCCTATCTGCGGATAGACTGATTCCTGACCGAGATCCAGAATCTTTCAGCGGCAACCTGGTGCTTGCTGCTTTGATGGATAAGAATGATGATCTGGAATCCTGCCACAAGATCTGTCAGGAAGCCGGGCAGGACGATGTGTGTGGAAATTACTGGCATGGCATTGTGCATCGAAGAGAACCGGATTTCGAAAATGCCAGAGGTTGGTTCCGAAGGGCCTATGGGCTGCCTGCCTATGAGGATATCTATGCCGGGGTACTGGGTGTTCTACAGCGTGTTCTGCAGGTGCCCGAATACGGAGAAGCGAGGGAGAGAGCGCTGGGTTTTATGCAGCACTTACGCGCGCAAGGATCCTGGGACCCGATCTACCTAGTTGATCTGTGTGAGGCGTGTATGGAGCGGGGATCGGCATTGGAGTCGAAGATGCTCGAGGAGGTCCAAAAGGTAGAATTCGAGGTGCTCTTCGACTGGACATACAGATCTGCACTGAGTAGTTGATTGAGATTCTTCTGGTTAGCCGGAGGCCGGGCTGCATGTATGCGGGTTCGGCCGTTTCTATATCCGGTGCGATATTCGTCGCATAATCGGTGGCACTAGGAATAGGCCGATAATCATCTCAGGAACTATGTAGCTGCCGTTATATATAGCGGAATAGTGCCAAACGTTTGACCCTTCAGGTGCATAATTGGAAAAAAAAATGACTCCCGAGACCAAGTGGCAGGTGAATCTGGCCGCATTTCCAAGGAGTATACCGAGACGTGGTAGTGAATCGGGGTAAGCGGACAGCGCAAGGCACGCGAACGGAATGGGGTAGTCCAGGAGAATTTGAATAGGATGGATGATGAAGGGATCTAGTATCAGTTTCAGCAGGCCCGTCAGTAACCCAGCAAGTATTCCCGTGCGGACCCCCATCAAAAGGGTGATGAAGAGAATCGGCACGGTCTCCAACGTGATAGAGCCGCCCTGAGGGAGACGGTAGAGCTTGAAATACCCCAGTACAATGGCAAGAGCGGAGGCCGCGGCGACAAAGGTGAAGGAGCGAACGCTCAGAGTAGGGTGGCTGGACAATGAAGTGGGCTCAATTGTTAGGCTTGGCTATTTCGACTTTGCGGCAGTTTTCTCTTTGGTCGGTGAGCCGTTCTGCCTTTTATAGGTGCTCATTTCCTTGCTGGCTTTCTGGTGTTGTACGTTGAGCGCGTGGTAGAATTCCTTGAAGGGCTGAAGGATCCTCTGATTCATCCAGTCTCTCTTCTTTCTTATGGTCATCCGACCTGCCGCGCTGTTTACATCCCCATGCTGTTCGATCATCAGGCCGTGAACCTGTCCTCGGTCACTTTCCCACCAGGTCAGCAGATGCTGGCAAGCCTCACAGAAAACGAGGAGATCCGATACAGCTGATTTTTTATTTTGTTGGATAAATTCCTGTGCAAGATCCTCCTCCAGGGTGGTTTTCAAGGCCAGCTTCTTCGTCTCTTCGGCCGAGTCCTGTGGAGAAGGGGCGGCCTCAGCATCCGGCGCACTGTGTTCAATCCTTCCAGCCGTTTTCTTGCACTCCGAAACCAGGAACATGGATCCTGCCAACGCCACATCATAGAGTTTCATAGTGATCTTCGCGGCCTGTCGCAAAACCGAGTGTATCCAGCGTTTGTCCACCTGAAGGCGTTGGATCTGGTGTGCGGACAGTTTCGCGAGTTCCTGAACCTGGGCTACATGTTCAACGTCAAATGTCTTGATACGTTGTTCTACGAATTTTCGGGCTGCACTCTTCTCCTCCGATGTGAGGATCAGCAGTACTTCCGAAGTTTTTTGCATTGATGAAAATTCCCTCAAATTGTATCATCAGAACGCACGAAGCTTTTGCATCAACCCAATATACAATAATCGAGACACTGCATCAAGCAACCACAACCAGAGTCATATCCATTTGGGATTTATTGAGATGCCCGATGAAACACCGAAAAGCATTCTCTTTGGCGAGAAGGAAAAGGTGGAGAGGGACTTTATCCACACCCTTCTGGACAAGATCGGCGGCTTCCGGTAATTGGGGCTGCCTCAGCCGCTGATGTGATGCAAAAGCTTTGTCAGAATCCGGACCTGATTCTTGTGGATCCAAAAGTCGAAGGCAATATGATGAAGGCTGTCAAGCTGATACGGCGGATGCCCAAGTTGAATCACGTGGGCCTGGCGATAGTTACGGAGGACCTGTCCGATTTTGACAGGTGCAAAGGCAAGGGGTTCGACGGCATCGAGGGTTTGCCCACACTGCCTTCGGTCTATGTACAGGTCGAGCAACTCTGTGAAGATCCGGATCCATCGATTACCATGAAGCTACTAAAGCTCTCCAATCCGGGCTTTTTTGGGTTCAACAGAGAAATCAAGTCTGTAAAGGACGCGGTCTCACTATTGGACAATCAAACGGTAAAAAAACGCCGTGTTGAGCATTTCCGTATTCGAGGCCAAGGAGGATGGCTCTGGGGTTGACCCACACAAAACTTGGACAGGAGTTGGCTGAGAGCTGGGGCATTCCCTCAAGGTTGATCGAGGCTATTTCGCAACATCATCGACCGCAACAATCGGATCGCGATCCCGCGTTGGCGAGTCTTGTTCATATGGCCGACGCTGTCAGTCGTAATTTGGGGGGTGGCTCTGGCTGCAATTCTCTTGTTCCCCTTATACATCTCATTCGCTTTCAATCAGTTGGCGGTTAGTCCTGATGACCTGGTATCTTGGGAAGAGGAGATTGTACAGGGCATAGAAAAGGATATGACCTTTCTGTCTGCCACCGCTTAGTGACCGGTAAATTGACAAGGAAAAAAGCCGCCACATCTTTGTGGCGGCTTTTTTCCTTTGCCTTATCTAGACTACTTCCCTTGAGCGTTCTCGAAGATTGGCTTCATCTTTTCAACAACTTCTGTGTCGAGCTCCGATGAAGAGACGATTTCGGTGAATTCCTCTGGTGTGATTCCAAGTTCCTCCAGGAACTTTTTGTCTGCCCCTCACGGATAGATGTAGTCGCCCAGGTTACCCCTGAGCATAGCCCTCGCTTTGTCGGTAATGCGGGGCAGCCAGGGGATACCCCCCATCGCCAGCGACCTGCCACGAGGACGAAACTCGATGGCACCATGGAGAGGGTCCATTAGGTCTCCTTTCGCACTTAATGAACAATTGTGTTCTGGGTGTGAATGTATGTACAGCGTTGCAATAAAATACACCACTAACGGTTGAAGTCAAGATCGTACTTACTCGAAGGCTTGTATGCCGAAAAAACTGTATCCCCATATTGCTTCCGTTTAACCATCACAAGGTTCTGTCCGGATCGTGGCAGGACTACGGAATGCGCATGTTGAACCATCACGGTGGTGTCGTTTGACAGGATCGTGGATTGGTCCAATTCTGAAAATACTTTCTCTACAAGAGGTCGATCATCTACTTGCACGTGATAGGGCGGATCCAAAAATATGATATCGAAAACGGTCCCTTCTGTCGATAATGATAGTAGCAGCTTCTCGGCAGAGCCGTGGTGGACGCAAATCCGGTCTCCCAGGTCCCATTTTTGGATAATTGAAGCAATGAATTCGTACCTGTGGCGTTCAGTCTCGCACATCAGTACTTCGGCGCCCCTGCTGAACGCCTCAAGGCCAATCTGTCCCGAACATGCGAACAGGTCCAGGAAGCTTAGACCCGACAGGTCTGCACCCATCATGGTGAAGGCAGCTTCCTTAGCCCTACCGGATGTGGTGGCGGCGTTGCCGAATGCCTGATTGTCGAATGGGACGACCCGACCCTTCAGAGCTCCCGTAATGATTCGCATAGCTGCAAAATACAGCCTGAGCGGAGATACGGAAAGTCAAAACCAAAGAGAACCCCATTTCCAGCTCGACCAAGCTTGACCAGCAGGGCAGGAAAGTCTTATAGTCGTTATAGAATGCGTTTTTCGTTCAGATGGTTGTGCCTAATAAGGAGTGCTTTTGTGTGGTTCAGCAGATTTATACTAACATCTGTGGTTCTACTCCTGTTTGGTAGGGCGGGAGCAGATGAAACTGAACAGATGCTTTCTTTGTCGGGGCTGCTGGGAACGGTTACGGTGGATGGTTCTCAGTGGCAAAGGTTGGATCTTAGACCCAAGTTCGGGGGAGGAGGACTCGAAGCGGTTCTAGATCTGGAGCTGTTCCTTGATGACGAGGGTCGATTCCGAAATCTGGGTTGGGATTTTTCCACACGCCGGAAGGGGTTGGAAAGTGTCCTTCGTAAGATTCACTACGTGCGATACGGAGAACCCAATGATCCAAAGCGACGCATTTATCTCAGGATTGGTTCTCTGGAGAGCGTGACCCTCGGTCAGGGCATGATCATGCGCCGGTATCGAAACACCATGGATTCACCTGCGTTGAAGAAGACGGGATTGGACTTTGAACTGCGAGAATTGGGATACGGTAGGCTGTCGATACGAGGCGTGATCAACAATTTTCTGGACCTCGATAGTGGTGGACCCGTTGTCGGCGGGCGTGTGACTTTTCGACCGGGAAGTGGCATGGAGATCGGGGTAACTGCGGTGGTGGACACTGACCAACTCAGCGGTCTGCCCGACTCGGTTCGTGCCGGAATGAAGGAAAAAGACTACGGTCTTTTCGGGGTGGATGTAAGCTACCCCCTGCTTAGGGGGCCAATAGCCCATATGAGCATCTACGGTGGCATATCCAGGACGATGCTGTCGGATGAATCAGGGATGGGTCTTAGTGGGCCGGGCATTCTTCTCCGAACAGGTGGATTGACAGTTCAGGCAGAGTATAGATGGGTAGAAGGACATTTCAGTCCCGGTCACTTCGATGCACTTTATGAGTTCAATAGAGCCACGCTGAGTGCCGGGAGGGACACCATCGTCACTCGTGAGGAAACCCTTGAGAACCTGACGCTTCAGGGCGTGTTT
>CEUS01054432.1_pt1 | contig 11936 bp, 11 predicted proteins | sample 427031 | NCBI WGS metagenome assembly CEUS01 (sample SAMEA2622837, study PRJEB7988) | marine metagenome | biome: marine biome (ENVO:00000447); feature: marine epipelagic mixed layer (ENVO:xxxxxxxxx); material: "saline water (ENVO:00002010), including plankton (ENVO:xxxxxxxx)" | depth 140 m | reverse complement strand
ACTAACTTTGTACCTTTGTTGCTCGTTTTAACATTAGAATTGAATATGTCAACTCTGATAAGCATACAAGTTGATATAGTGTGTGTCAAGGTACATGCTCTGGTGCATTTCATATGTGCTGATAACAAATGGCCTCTACTGATAGTAATTCAGGTCATTTAGAGATGTATTTGAAAACATACCCATGTGTGATAGATGTTGATTGGAGGATGAGTATTATGCTCTATTTTAAATCCTGTCCCAAGTGTAAAGGGGATATGGTTAATACGAATGATGTTTACGGGGACTATAAAAGATGCCTACAGTGTGGGTTAACCAATGAGATTAAAAGGACCGACGTGGTAAAGAGCGTCATTCGAGGCATATCAAAGAATGGAGGTCCTTCGGTAAGAGATACCAGACGAATACCTACTTGAATAACTATGCTACAACCAAAATGTATCTGGTTTACTAGCAATCTAGGTAATCAATGAAACAAACTAATTTAAGTATCAAGTTTTCTACTTAAATTATCAATCATATCGTCAGCCATTGTTTCTAAATTATACCGTGGGTACCAGTCCCACTCTAGGCGAGCTACCGTATCATCTAATGAATTTGGCCAGGAATCTGCAATCGATTGTCTCAAAGGATCGATCTCGTAATTTATCTTGAATTCCGGGAATCGTTTTACAATAACATCGGCTAATTCCTTTGGGGAAAAACTCATGGAATTAACGTTGTAGTCCGAATGGTGGTTAAGCCTTTCCCGGTCTGCTTTAGCGAGATCCATTAGGGCACTGATGGCATCTGGCATGTACATCATAGGTAGGTAGCTATCTGGTGTTAGGAAACAGGTATATTTGTTTTCCTTTATCGCTCCGTAAAATATGGCAACAGCGTAGTCAGTAGTGCCAGCTGTTGGTTCTACTTTCCAGCTTATTATCCCAGGTAATCGTACTCCCCTAACGTCTAAGCCATGTTTTGACTCATAATAATTACCCATCAATTCTGAAAATACTTTGGATATGCCGTAGATGGTGGTTGGTTTCTGAATTGTTTCATTAGGTGTTTTGTCCCGAGGGGTTTCGTGACCAAAGGCGGCTATAGAACTAGGAACTATTATCCGTTCTAACTTGTACTTTATACCTGCTTCCAAGATGTGATATAACCCTGTGAAATTGACTTCGTAGGCGCGTTCTCGGTTTTGTTCGGCTAATGCAGACAAGATAGAACTCAGGTGGTAAATAGTGTCTATTTCATATTTCTGTATAGTAGAATTTACGTCACCCCAGTTTGTAACGTCTACTCTAGTATGTGGACCTGAATTAGTGATTTCGTCTGTTAATGGGTGATTATGGCTTGCTGCAACCACATTTTCGTTTCCAAATTCTAATCTGAGAGCAGGAACTAATTCTGAGCCAATCTGGCCTGCTGCACCCGTAACTAAAATCCTTTTCATATGCTTGCAAGTCCTATTCTCATGTTTGTATATGTGTTTTCAAAATTGCCCAATACAAACCGTCTGGTTTTCCGTTGAGCCGAGATTTGAATATCAATCATTAGAGTCAAACCTTTGTTCAAGTAATGGATTCCCGTCCATGTGGTATCCTTGGCTTTCCCAAAAGCCAGAAGCGTTTGCTTCCATGAACTCCAAGCCGTTGACCCATTTTGCACTCTTCCACGCATATCTCTTGGGGACAACTAGTCTAAGGGGACCACCATGGTCTTTATTGATTTGAGTCCCATTAAGGCTATGTGCGAATAGGACATCTTGGTCTGTGAGTACGTCTAATTCAAGATTTGTAGTATATCCCCCATAGCAATGAACCATCACAAAACGTGCCTTTGGTTTTGGTTGTATAAGCGGCATTAGATCATTAAATAATATGCCTTCCCACTCATTATTTATTCGGCTCCACTGTGTTACACAATGGAAATCAGCAGTAATTTTGGTACTTTGTAGAGATGTGAACTGGTTCCAGTTAAGCACTATCGGAGTATCAATCAATCCGAAGATATTAAACTCCCATAAATGTAAATCTATAGAAGGCGTATCTCCGAAAGTCATTACTGGAAACTTGTCAGTCTCATATTGTCCGGGTGGGACTTGTGGTGTTTCTGTAGAACTATTAATTTTGGTTGAATTTTTAATTTTCTTTAGCATGACTTAAAGCCCCTTTCCTTTAGGGGAGCATGACCCTCGCATTGTACACCACAGGACATGAAGCTCATAGCGAAAATATATTTATGGTTAGACAATTAAGACGGATATGAAGCATTAATGTAATCTTATAGTAATCATTTATATCAGGTACTTTAACAAGAGATGTATAAGTACTAGGATGGTCTGACTTTTTTGTGAAGTGCTTGACGTCCAATATGCTTTACCTATATCGAATACGCGTCTACAATCCTAATTATGCTTGTGGAAGATGTTGGAGAAAACAATCTAATAGACATTCTTACCAGTGTATTTCGAGATACAGATGGCAAAGTATCAAGGCCTTACAGTAGTAAAAATAGTGATTTGGACTTAAAAGTAGGTATCGGTGACGATGCTGCTGTACTAGATTTCTCCAATAATACGATTGTATTTACAACAGATTCGTTGGTTGAAGGAGTTCATTTCGATACAAGAACTTCTGATTGGCGTGCCATAGGTTGGAAGGCGATGGCTGTGAATATGAGTGATATCGCAGCTATGGGGTGTGTTCCTACTGGTTTCACAGTATCGTTAGGTCTTCGTAGAGATATTCCGGTCAATTTTCTTAAGGAAATGTATTGCGGTATGAAGGATGCCTGTAACGTATTCGGGGGAACAATAGTAGGAGGTGATACTGTAGAATCTGATGTAATGTTTATATCAATATCGATGTTTGGAGCTTTAGAAAACGATTCAAAACAAGCGTGTGAACAAAAAATAATGACTAGAGATTCTGCGCAACCTGGGGACAAGGTTGCTGTAACCGGTACTTTTGGTTGTGCTGCTGCGGGATTGGCCGTGGGTTTCAAAGATTTCAAGGGAACGAAATTCGAAATGGAGGATAAGATTTTAAAACATTTGAGGGATGCGCAAAATTTGCCATCTCCTAGGGTTACGGAAGGTGTGGAATTGCTCAATAGTGGTGTGAAGGCTGCTATGGATAGTAGTGATGGCCTTGTGGAAGATTTAGGTAAAATTTGCGAGTCCAGTGAAGTAGGTATTCGTCTCAGGACAGATTGGATACCAGTAGATGATTTTCTTGTCAAGGCGTTTCCGGAAAGGTGGCTTAATTTAGCACTGTCTGGAGGGGAAGATTATGAATTGATATTGACTGTTGAGGAAAACAAAATAGAAAAAATCAACAGAAAATTCCCTGGAATGATAACAGTCATAGGGGAGGTGGTTGAAAACCCTCAGAGAGTCATATTACTAGATCAAAATAACAACGAAAACGAGATTAATGTCAAAAGTTGGCAGCATTTTAGTAAATAATTTGATGCGTTACTAATGGTCATAGGACGCGGTATGAGATTTGTATATAAGCAGGGAAGGAGAATTTAATTGGCTAGATTGGATTATTTATCGAGAGAGGATCTTCCTCCGAATAAACGAGAAATATATGATCGAATATCAGGATCTAGAGGTACAGTACTCAATCTATTCAAAGCGCTTCTGAACAGTCCTGATGCCACCGACTTAGTTGCTAGGTTAGGGCAGTATATAAGATATGAGTCTTCTTTGAATCCAGTATCTAGAGAAATAGCTATCCTGGCAACAGCAAAGGAAATGGGTAGTGAATATGAGTGGACACAACATGAGAAAGTGGCTTTAGATCTTGGCGTATCTAGGGAAACTCTTAAATCTATATATTCTGGTCGTGCACCTTTAGGTATGTTTCCCAAGGAAGGAGTGTATGTTCAGGCGGCTAAGGAAATTGTTAATGAGGGGACTTTAAGTGATTCAACATTCAAGGCCCTAGAACATCTTATCGGTTCAGAACTAGTCGTAGATCTTGTCGTGTTAGTGGGATATTATTCAATGATTGCGCGAATTATCAATTCTTTGGGAATTGAACTCGAAGAACGTTCTTAAATGCACTATATTCAGTATTCTCAATCTTACACACTAAAGGTTCGTGTCGTGTAATGCATTTTTGAAAAGTATATGCTCTTTTATTGGTCCAACAATAGCCAAATTAAGTTTTTCGCCTAATAAAAAATTATTTGCAGTTCTATGGATATCTTCAACTGTGACAGAGTCGATCTTTTTAATAACTTCATTCACATCCAATATTTTTCCAAGAGTGAGTTGTTGCATGCCAGCCCAAGATGATACATATCTAGTATCTTCCATTTCCATGGTAAGTAATCCTGAACATAGTTGTTTGGCTTTTTGAAGCTCTTGATCAGTTACGCTGTTTCTAATTCTGGATAATTCTTTGATTATAGTTATTAATGCTGACAATGTGTTTCTTGGATCCACTCCTGCATAGATATTTATGGTTCCGCAATCTTGAAGAAAATTTGTTTCACTGTGAATATCATAAGCTAGACCCTTTTTTTCTCTAACCTCCACGAATAACCTGCTACTCATTCCTTCTCCTAATATCACACTTAACATTCTGAGTGAGTATTTATCAGGGTGGCTTAAATTTAATCCTGGCAAGCCTAAATTGATATGGGCTTGCTCGATTTTGCGGTATTCTATGCAGTGTTTTGGTTCTTTTTGAGATTCTTTAAATGGAATAGTTACAGGAAGTTTATGATTGTCCCAATCTTTTGTAAGTGAGTCTATTGTTTCCACCAGTCGGTTATGTTTCACTTTACCAGCAACACTTATAACAATGTTTTGTGGGATATAGAATCCATGAACCTGATTTAGGATCATTCTTCTCGTAAGGTTTGATACTGATTTTCTGGACCCGCCTATTTCTTGTCCGAGCGGGTGGGAACTCCACATAAGCTTATCCAAGAGTATTGCGACTCGGTCGATAGGGTTATCATAAGACATGTTTTGTTCTTCTATCACAACCTGTATTTCGCTAGAAATATCTGTGTCATCAAATTTCGAGTTGCGTAGCATGTCAACTTTTAGATCGAGTGCATCATAGAGATAGGTTTTTGGAATCTTAGACCAGTAAGTAGTGACTTCTTGCTCAGTGCTAGCATTCAAAATTCCACCAACATTTTCGATAGTCCCACTTATTTCTATGGGGGATGGGCGTTTATGTGTACCTTTAAAAAGTAAATGTTCAATTACATGTGATATTCCAGATTGACCTTTCGGGTCGTTTCTTGATCCGATTTTGGCAAGTACATTAATGCTAGTAGAAAAGGCGTGTGGCATGAATGTGCTCAGGACGAATAAGCCATTGTCAAGACGGGTATGACGAGTCAATAATTTTAAAGTTGAAGGCATATTCAAATTATTATGTAAGAGCTCCAATCGTGCGTCAATGTAATTTTCTGGATTATTGTTTAATCATAGTCACCTATGATTCTATGCGAATTTGATCAATGGGGGTGATACCAGGTGCATATTAATTAAAGGTTTCATAGACGGGCACTATCTTGATGTTTTAGTTTACTAAGAGTAGTATACCAACCCGTTCATTTATATTCTGAGAGTATTCAAGGCGTGGTTTAAGTAAATAAGGTTTAGATATTTGGTATTATTCGTTTTTATTGCCGTTTTGTTGGGGAGACAAGTGTTAGAAGCAAGATGATTTCATAGTAATTTATACGAAAGAGTGGGAGAGATGGTTAATCCGGAGTTTGATGTAAGGCGGCCAGTATTGGTAGGAGAAACGGCGGATGTCTTTCTTCAGAGAACGCAGACTATATTGCGTAATGAAGGGATAAATCCGGTCGTTACCATTGAGTTTGCACCTGAAAGAAAGGGAATATTTTGTGGATTATCGGAGGTTCAGACATTGCTGTCCAGAATCTTACCAGAAACTGGCAGTGAAGTTTGGGCTTTGGGAGAAGGCGAGGCTGTAGATGCCAAAGAGGTAGCATTGAGAGTCAGGGCTCCATATGGCAGCATAGGATTATACGAGACAGCTATAAGTGGTACGCTTTCTTCTAGTACAGGATGGGCTACTGGAGCCAGAGAGTGCGTTGATGCGGCTGGTGAGATACCTGTAGTAGCTATGGGTGCTAGGAATATTCACCCTAATGTTGCAGCGAATCTAGATTATGCTTCAGTGATAGGCGGGTGTGTTTCGTGTACTACAATTCTAGGTGCAAGACTGGCGGGAGTAACCCCTGCTGGTAATATGCCTCACTCTTTACCCCTGTTGATGTCGGATACTCTCAGGGCGATGCAGGCATTCGACATGCATATGCCACAGGAGGTTCCACGCATAGCGCTTGTTGACACTTTTAAGGATGAAGCGGAGGAATCCCTAATCGTAGCAGGATCGCTAAGAGAAAAGCTTAGAGGGGTACGTCTTGATACTCCGTTTGAACGAGGTGGCGTCACTCCAGATTTAGTGAAGGAAGTTCGATCCCGTCTCGATGAAGCGGATTTTAGACACGTAGAAATAATGGTAAGTGGAGGATTTACACCTGAGAAAATAAGGCGGTTCATAGATTTGAATTCACCAGTGAATATTTTTTGTGTAGGTACATACATAGCCAAGTCGTCTTTGAATCCATTTACATCTGATATACATGAAATAGATGGAAGGCCTGTAGCTAAACGAGGTAGATTGCCTGGAGTGACACTTAACGACCGGCTTGATAGAGTGATGTAGATTGACTTTGTAATGGGTTTATATGCTATTTGGAAGGGTAGTTGCAAAGCATATTTCTATGCATCGAGTATCTTTCTCTAGTACCTTAGCCCATTCAGATATACGCCATCCTACCACCCATGCTATACCGGAAGTGTTTGTTACTAGTGGTATTTTGCTTCTCCACCACTTGGGAATTTTTGAATCTACCATGAAGTCTTGTATTGATTTGTTCCCATTCATGCCTAAAGGTTGAAAAGAGTCTGAATCATTACGGTTACGAACGTATAATTTCGTTCCTAGATTCGAGTAGCTGAATAATTCTGAAAAGTGTACCTCTTTTCTAGAATTGCAGTCATTAAATTCATTTGAGATATCATACGTGAGTATATTTGGAGTTGTGGATGTAACCTTTCTCTCCGAATTTTGTATTTTTTGTTGATTTATTATGTTGACTGTAATATCCCATTGACCTACTGTAGTTTTACCTGGAACGGATAATTTGTGAATGCCTTCTAAAGAAGGGAAGGGGCAATGGTACGCATCGTATTCACTATCAACTAAGGCAAGTATGTCGCGTTCGATTAGTAGCCTCAGATTTCCAGGAAGATCCAATGTTCGTCCACGTCGCCCATAAATCAATTTAATCATTGAGTCAATGTGACTTTGATATATCCCATTTAGTGTTCCATTCTTAACTTCTATCGCATGACGCAGTAGATGGGTCTGCATTGCATTAGAGAGACTTTGGATGGAGTTGACGTCAAAAAATATCTGGCCAAATTGCTGTTTAACTGTATCTTGCCAGATCTTATTTAAATCGGTATCTAAGTGTTGGCGAATCTGGTCAGCATTATAAGACAGCCTTATTAGAGAATCTTTAACTTTTGGGTTAAATTTTTCTAGCATAGGTAAAAGTTCGATTCTTAAACGATTCCTGTCATAAATTGGTAGAGAATTAGTTTCGTCATGCACAGGTTTTAATTTCAGTGCTTTACAATATTCAAGAGTTTCCATGCGTGAAATATTTATAAGTGGTCTTACTAGATTTATTTGGACATTACCAATCTTGCGTTCGGTTATTAACTTGATGCCAGAGAGTCCGGTTACTCCAGATCCCCTCATAATGTGCATAAGTATAGTCTCTGCTTGGTCATCAGAAGTATGCCCTAATAATACTGTTTTTGCACCATGATCTACAGCCGTTGTAGCTAGGAATTTGTACCTGGCTTCACGAGCTAATTGCTCAGTTGGTAATCTTTCCCCTGACTGTAGTTTTTGTAGATCACAGTATCCTATGGTCGACGGTATTTTCAATGAATCGAATACAGTTTTAACGAAATCAGCATCTCTCTCCGACCTTTCTCCTCTAATTCCATGATCTAGATGTGCTCCGTGTAATTTTATTCCTAAGACATTCCGCAGGCTAAAAATAGAATATAACATCGCGAGTGAGTCAGGTCCTCCTGATACAGCAACAACAAGAGTAGACCCAGGCTCAAGGCATATTTTATCTATGTTTTTTTCAACGCATTGTTCTAAATACAATACATTGCCATCATCAGTCATTTTTCTCTGGTTGCCTCCGAGGATTTTTTGTAATAGTGACCGTTTCTATCTTTAAGCCTTTCATGTAGGACACTTCAAAATGTATGTTACTATGGTCAAATTGTTCCCCCTCAGTGGGTATATGGCCAAGTATGTTTAATACAAATCCAGCTACAGTCTCAAAATCACCTTCCGGCAATTTAATGCCAAGTTCGTCTGTGATTTCGTCTATACCCATGCCTCCATCCACTTGGAAGGTATTTTCTCCGATTGCTTCATATTCTTCTTCAGGTTGAATACCCTCCTCCCCTACTTTACCAGCAATTTCTTCCAGTAATTGCTTAAGGGTAACTAGGCCTGCGACTCCACCGTATTCGTCGACTGCTATTGCCATTTGATTACCAGATCTTCGGAGTTCATCAAAAAGTTCGGCGATACGCTTTGTTTCCGGAACGAAATAGGCATCTCTTATTGTTTCAGTAACGGGATCGTCGAAATCCATAGTGCGAGTAGCCATAGCTTTCAATAAGTCTTTCGCAGAAAGTATTCCGACCAGATTGTCGGCAGTTTCTTTAAATACGGGAAATCTGGTATGAGCGTGGCTCGCATACATATCCAGGACGTGTGACAAAGAAGCGCCCCTTCCGACAGAAATTATATCGTTACGTGGTGTCATTATGTCCCTTACTTGTCGATCTCCGAATCTGAATACACTTTCAAGCATCTCGGCTTCTTCTGGTTGAAAAGCCCCTTCCGCTTCGCCGACGTCTATAAGTGAAAGCAACTCCTCCTCAGTTATAGATGTTTCCAATTTTTTGTCCTTTTGTCCGATAGATAATATCTGTGTAATCCAATCCAACGCGGCTACTAAAGGGAGAAGGAAGACTTCGATAGTTTGAAGTGACCTAGCATAGGAAAACGCCAGACGTTCGGAATGACGGACTGCTAGAGTTTTCGGTAGCACCTCCCCAAATACAAGTAATATAGAGGTTCCTAGAATTGTTGCTACGAGAACACCGGTTTGTGGATTCCCTAATGTCGAAACGGCTACTATAGTTATTGAGGCTGTGAATGCCACGTTCACTAAGTTATTACAGAGTAGGATTGTTGATAAGAGCCTACCAGGATTATCCAACATCTTTGATACTCTGCGAGCACTTACGTTTCCAATACTCACTAGGTGAGTGAGTCTAGCTGTGTTTTGAAGAGAGAGAAATGCCGATTCGGAACTTGAAAAGAATGCGGATAGCAGGATACAAATTGCCATTACAATTAAATTACCTGTATGTTCATCTAGCATAGAAAAAAACTCCTAAGATTCTTTTTAAATATTGGATTGCTTTATAGGATTCGGCGATCTGCTTTTTCTCTGTTGAGAGGTATAATTTACGTACTCTGGATAGTTGCACATCGATTTGATTATTCGACACACAATTATTTATGCATTGATGTGATTTGTGACCGTTGGGGTACTAGGATTATGGTTTTACTGCTAATATTTTGTATGTGACCGAGTTATCGATATGACTTTACGGCCATATCTTATTATCTTGTTTTCAATTTTTTTCAGATGTTTCAGGGTTTTTTGTTATTAAACTCGTTATCTCACTGCTCACATCTTTGTGTTCCTTCAGGAAGGTTTTAGAATTTTCGCGTCCTTGACCCAGACGAGTTTCTTTAAACGAATAGAAAGAGCCGCTTTTTCTTATATATCCCATAGACTCTCCTAGATCAATTATGTCACCTTCTTTACTGATGCCTTCGGCGAACATTATGTCAAATTCAGCTACTCGAAATGGAGGCGCCACCTTGTTTTTTACTACTCGGGCCCTGACTCTAGATCCCATAATGTCGTTCCCTTGTTTGATTGATTCGATTCTACGAAGGTCAATCCGTACAGAACTGTAAAATTTTAGTGCCCTGCCTCCAGGGGTTACTTCCGGGTTCCCCCACACTACTCCAACCTTCTCTCTTATCTGGTTGATAAAAACAACTGCCGTATTTGAGCGATTTATTGCAGCAGTAAGTTTTCGGAGTGCCTGGGACATTAGTCGGGCCTGTAGTCCTACATGAGCGTCACCCATTTCTCCTTCCAATTCATTTTTTGGTACCAACGCAGCTACGCTGTCCACTACCACTATATCTAACGCACCGCTGCGTACAAGGTATTCACATATTTCCAAAGCTTGCTCTGCACTATCTGGTTGGGACACTAACAAATTTTCAGTATCCACACCACATTTTGCTGCATAATCTGCGTCCAGGGCATGTTCGGCATCTATGTATGCTGCTGTGCCACCGGCGATTTGGGCTTCTGCCATAACGTGGTGTGACAAAGTTGACTTTCCAGCGGACTCAGCTCCAAATATCTCTGTCACTCTGCCTCGAGGAATACCACTAATACCTAGAGCAACATCTAAAGACAGTGATCCTGTTGATATAGCATTGGCTTTAGTCTGTACAGGCACTTCTCCCAAGCGCATAACAGCACCAGCTCCGAACTGGCGATCTATTTGACCCATGGCCAATTCTAGTGCCTTTTCTTTTTCTGCACCTGCACCGGACTTCTTACTCGTCAATTCAATTCCATAATGTTGATTTACGGACACAGGAACGTGTCTCTCGGCCCAATTCTAGCACGTATGTTTCTAAATTCGCAAGGATGGTATAGCGGTAATGAAACATTTAGTCGTAGTTAATGAAGGGATTATTGACCATGATTGACTTAGTTTAGATATGGCCATAAACTTTACCGTTAAGAACAATGGTTGTTAGTAACACCCCAGCAATAGGCATTATTGCTACCGAAGAATCTCTTATACCAAGATTGAAAACTCTTACGGAGATTTATGGTGGCAAACCAGATATTCTTTCTATTACGGACAACATTTTGGATGGGCGCAAGGAGTCTGATGTAGAGGGTTTGATGTGTATTTCTCCTCCTACTGATAAAGTTTTAAAATTACTTAGTTCAGCTGTGGACATAGATTTACCTATTCTTGCAATCGGACCAGGGCTTGAAGCTCTCAATATTGTATTTGGGGGTACATCTGCTGTAGCTGTGGAAGGTCACGAACCAAAGGTAAAGGACGATCTTTTACAAGCCTCGAAGCATAGAATATACATAGCACCCGGGAGTAAATTAGCTGCTATTCTGGGCTCTGGTGGAGTTGTTATGGTTAACAGTCATCATAGATTAGGTTTACATGAAGCACAGAAATCGTTGTCTCTGCTAGCTTCAGCATACTCTTTGAGTGACGGAGTAATAGAAGCAGTTGAAAGTCCAAGCCATTCTTGGATAATTGGAGTTCAATTTAGTCCGGATAGAAAACTTGAGGTTCCTCCTCAATTCGAACGCCTTTTTGGTTCTCTTGTTCATAGAGCGTCTATTAGACAGACATGTAGCCGTTAACCCTCGCAATAATTCAGACGAACTTATTAGTCGTATATTTAAATTAGTCACGATTCATAGTTTTGTGTTAAGTCAACTAATTTCATTATGAACTCTCTATCTTTGGCAGATAGCTTGAAAAGATCTAGTGATAGTTCAACTGTGACCGTTCCTCCGCTTTCAAGGTTTAATGACATTAGATTCCCCCGCATATTATTTAATTGGATGATGTCTTGTTTAGGAATTGATTTGAAGTCTGAATCTTGAGTGCTGCGTACGATTTGACCTACAGTTGC
>CEUS01063743.1_pt1 | contig 11937 bp, 8 predicted proteins | sample 427031 | NCBI WGS metagenome assembly CEUS01 (sample SAMEA2622837, study PRJEB7988) | marine metagenome | biome: marine biome (ENVO:00000447); feature: marine epipelagic mixed layer (ENVO:xxxxxxxxx); material: "saline water (ENVO:00002010), including plankton (ENVO:xxxxxxxx)" | depth 140 m | reverse complement strand
ACTGAGAATAGGACTTGGATGGAGAGGATTGAGTATTTTAATAGAGCGGTCAATGCATCACCAGAACTCGCTAATTATCCTCGGAGATACATGTTTAATACTCTTAGTCTGTATTGGAACCAACTAAATAATGAAGAGGTCGCGGCTGCACTAGATATTGTAGCCCGGGAGGGGCCTAAGGCTATAGATTCAGAACCTCAGGAATGGCGAAACCAACTATCGCTTGCTAACTTATACCAGACGGCATCTAGGCATGACAGAAAATATTTGGAACTGTCTCAGGAGTTTTTGAGTCAGGCGGTTAATTTAGCTCCTGAAAGGACGGAGATAAAAGAGGTTCAAATACGGCAGTTTGTAATAGAGGGTGAAACTGAAAAAGCAATACAGTATATTGATGATTACCTAGAAAAGAATGCTGAATATTTTATACCAGAATCCAGAGTATATAAGACATTTCAAAACCTGAGATTTAGGGTGGAGGAGATAATAGAGGCTATTGAAAATTACTCCTCAGAAGGTAGTGAATAGGTGTGAGTCAATTATGAAACTATTGTCTGATGGTTACATTTTCTAAATAATAGTAACTCACAAATCATTTCATATGGCATGTTATGCTAGAGTGCGTAAAATATTGAGGTAGGTATGGGACTTCATCCAATAATACTCTCGGGGGGCTCCGGTACTAGACTTTGGCCTCTTTCTCGTGAATACTTTCCAAAGCAATTTCTGTCATTACTTGGTACAGATACTTTATTCCAGTCTACTTTGCGCAGACTGGATGAAATTTCAAGTGTAGCGGAACCAATCATAGTGTGTAATGAAGAACATCGTTTTTTGGTTTCGGACCAATTGAAGGAAATGAACAGTGTTCCATTAGAGATAATTACTGAGCCTGTGGGTAGGAACACTGCTCCGGCACTTACACTGGCTGCATTGAGTCTTGAATCAAGATATGTAGATGATGGTGTTGATCCTGTGATGGCAGTAATGCCAGCTGATCACGTTGTTATTGACATGGTTGCTTTTGGGGAGGCTATGAAAGAAGCAGAACGTTTGGCTGAAACTGGATTTGTTGTAACTCTAGGTGTAATTCCAAGTAATCCTTCATCAGCATATGGATACATACAGTCCGGTGATCTCGTAGAGCCTGAGGATATATATACTGCTAGAGAGGTTAAGTGTTTTGTCGAGAAGCCAATAAAAGACATCGCTGAAGGTTATGTTAGTTCTGCAGATTGGTATTGGAACAGTGGCATTTTTATAGTAAAGGTCTCAGTTTGGTTGTCAGAATTGGCTAGATACAGACCAGATATTGATGAATCTTGTAGAAAGGCCATGATTAGCGGCTCTTCAGACGGTGTTTTTTACAGACCCGACAAAAGTTCATTTAGTAACTGTCCCGAGGATTCTATAGATTATGCCGTTATGGAACATATTGGGGATGAGAAAGATATTCATTCAGTCGTTATACCAATGGACGCAGGATGGTCTGATGTAGGATCTTGGCCAGTCATATGGGAAATTCAAGACAAAGATGTTTATGGCAACGTGATTAAAGGCGATGTGTACACAAATTCCACTGAAAATTCCTTGCTTGTTGCCCAAGACAGGCTCTTAGCCACAGTTGGAGTTAGTGATCTAGTTGTTGTAGATACGCCTGATGCTATTTTCGTGGCAGATAAAAATAGTGTGCAAGGCGTTAAAAATATAGTTCAGAATCTCCGGAGTGACTCTAGACCAGAATCTATTAATCACAGTAGGGTGAATAGACCTTGGGGTAGTTATGAAATAATTGACACTGGTTTGGGTTTTCAAGTGAAAAAATTAAATGTCAAAGTAGGTGCATCGTTGTCACTTCAAAAACATAAATACAGGGCTGAACATTGGATAGTGGTTAATGGTACTGCAACTGTTACGAAGGGTGATGAACAACTTATAGTTTCGGAAAACGGATATATAAATATATCGGTTGGTGAGTTACACAGGATAGAAAATTTCGGTGAAAAGCCAGTTGAAATTATAGAGATACAGACTGGAAGTTACTTGGGTGAGGACGATATCGTTAGATATGAAGATAAATATGGTAGAGATGGTAAAAACTAAAACTGTCTAGAGACGTACGGAGGTTTCAATATCCGTAGGAATATGTCGGATTTTAGTGTTTTGACTTAACCCATCCGGTAGCGATGGCCTCTTGTTCCGTGCAAATCCATATATCGCCATCTTCAGAATCGACTTTAGTTGTTGAATAGAATAGATTATCTGGCACTAGATAAATTTGTTCCCCAGTTTGTTTGTCGACATTCCCTTTTATTACAGGTTCAGATGTTCCGGAATAGTCACAATCTTCCCCGGTGTCATTTTGAATAACAGGCAACGTACCCCCTAAAAATGGCTGTTCCGAGTCGGTAGATTCAGAATTGGTATTTACAGATGTTTCTTTGTGCGGAGGATTACGCCAATAACCTATTTGGTTTGTTCTGGCATGTTTTTCAGCTTCTAGAAATTCATTTTTGTATTTGAATTCAGTTGGGAAATCTGAAACTATGGCGTACCCCCTCTTAAGCATAATGATATTGAGCATTTCCCCATCGACAAAAATGTATCCTAAGATATTTCCTAACTCATCATTTGTCACGGAATCTTTCTCAATTTGAATGGTTTTGTCGTCGACTTTGGATTTATTGAATACTAATGCATTACCTCTAATTATTGGATCAGCATTATTTTCATTCCCTGGGGTGGCGATCCCAAGATATCTGAATCTAGAACTTTCCCCTCCTATTGTTACGTCGAGAGTAATTTCGTTTACTACAGATGTTACCTTGCCAGTGATTAAGTATGTCTCACTTTCGATGGATGAGTATGCATCCTGATTCTGGATTAGACGTGTTGGCGGTTCGCCACATCCAAGTGACGCAGTTGTGAAAATGGCTATAGAAATAATTAGTGTAATTCGATACAAATAATTGTCCTAGGAAGTTATGACGTTTGGAGACAATCTAGTATGAAAATGTTATTAGTTACGATCTGGAACTTGTTGTACTATTTCAGCGCGGATAACATTGTCGTACACTCCAGGCGTTTCTCCTGCTTTGAAGTTGCCAAGAGCATCGATTGTTCCGGCTTCTTGGTTAGCGACGCTCCATTTGACAACTAAATTGTTTAGCAATATATCGTTTGTATCCCATCCTTTTATCGTGAAGTGGATAGTTTTTCCTGTTTCCACTGATGGTTGAACTGGTTGAATCTCTGCTTTTGCTAGGGTACCTGTGATGATTACATCCACATGGGAGTCTGTAGATGTGACCTGACCATTTTCAAGTTCTTGAGTAGCAGTTACTTTGACAGCCCGAACATATATGCCTGGGGTAGGACCAGCCTTGAAACCTCCTAAATTGGTTATTTCTCCGACCTCTTTGTTTAATACTTCCCAGTTAATACTGACATCGTCTGCTGGACGCCCATCATTACCAGAGTGTATTGCCATCAGCATCGCCCGTTGATTTGGTGATAATACAATTGTAGGTGGTATCGCAGAAACTCTGGATAGTTTGGTTAGTTCTCTATAGCGTATAACTACTGAAGCAAAATCTTCTGCTCTCACAAACCCTACTTCTCCTGGCATCACCGCTTCCACACGGACTGCTTCCGTGTAAACTCCAGGGTCTTTTCCAGCTATGAAATTTCCGTTACCATCTATAGTGCCGGCAATTTCATTCACCATTTCCCATCGCAACTCTGTACCAACGGCTATCTTGCCAAGTCCATTTAAAGCTACTGCGTTTAGCTTAAGATTTTCCATAGGTTCTAGGAAGAATCTCTGAGGTAACGCGTGTACCTTTAGATAGTCTCCCTCTTCAGGAGTCTTAGAGACTTGGATGTCTTTCATAACAGTGAGCTCGACTTCATCCCAGAGAGCTGTCACAGATAAAGCATTTTGGTATAGTCCTGGTTTACCTTCTACTGTTAGCAGTCCAATGTCATTTAGTCTTCCTAATTGATCTTTTTGTAATTCCCATTTCATATACACCCCTGGGATTAACAATCCGTTTTTATCCAGTCCAACAGCTCTAATTTGATAGAGCTGTTCCTCTAGGACCACAAGGTTTTTAGGTATAATCTCAATGGATGATAGCTTTTGAACTTCAGACTTACCTATAACAGTGACAGATTTGTTGTCGGAGATGTACTGAACTCCTGCAGGTGTATTTTGAACAGCTGTGACGGAAATAACTTCATCAAATGTGCCTGGATTAATTGATGATTGGAAGACCCCATCTCGTGTGATGCTTCCGACTCGCAGATCGTTTGAGGTCCATATAAGCTCTACATCTGGGAGAGTGAAGCCGTCAGAACTAAAGGCCTGTGCTGACATTTGGATTCTTTCACCTGGATTAAGGATTACAGATCGCGGAGAAATTTCCAAGCGGTCAATTATTGGAATATTGGTTTCTGAGTTACTAACTATTTGGACTGAATTCATTACTATATCTCTGGCAATTTCCACCATTGGGTTTTTTACAGGAAAGGTCTTTGGGGCAGGGTTGTTTGCAGACGGCGTTCTTGAGCACCCTAAAGTAGCTATAGTAAGCACTGCAACACTAAATATTGAGATCAAAACGATCAGTAGTTTTATACTCATATTGTCAGAATTAGCTAGATTCATTGTAAATCCGAGATAAAGTCAGCTTTAATAAAGTATCATTTTTAACTGACAACTGAAAGGAAATTCGTGTATCACTCAAGGGAATATTTGGTGCGTGAGAATAGGTGTCTATTTGATATGAATCAGGCAGGATAATTTCTACTAGGACTTGTCTCTTCACACTGCCAGGTTGTTTTTGTATGAATAGTTCATATTCAATATGCTCATAATTGTATTTAAGTAGATTAGGAGGCAGCTCGTACACGAGATTGAATTCTTTAGTTTTACCTGCATCTAACTCAAAAAGACCAGATAAAACATTCCGGTTATGGCTTGAGGAAAATCCCACAGTGTCTTCCCCAGCGAGTCCTCTCCCTATTTCAGACGAGACACTGTATCTTGGAAGGGGAAGCTGTGAGTTGCTAAGTAGCTTTGCCCCTTGAGGTACAATAACTCGCCAATAGTTCCAGTAGCAGGCATTTTTGAGTTGGTTGTAATTACTTCCTTTATGTAGCCACTGAGGTTCACAACTCGGTGATCCAGATATACTGTGATTAGTGTAGGACAGGACTAAATTAACCCTTGGATTATTGACGTCATTCAGATCTACTTCATATGTCGCTTTGCGTTCTATGTTTCGGTCTGCTTTACTCCATCCTACATTAGAATCGATTACATAAAGGTAGTCAGATTTACCTTTAAATAAACTTCCGTCCCATCCATTTTCCTCGATGACTTTTTGGGTGTCATTATTATTAAAGAATAGGAGTATGTCTTTACTATCCAGAGACTGGTTCAGTTCGGATGCGAGGGATATTAATTTTGTTGGCGATATCGGTTGTTTGAGCTTGTTAAGTATTCCGTTAAACGCTAAGTCTATATATGCCCGTCCAAATTGATCAGATCCCTCCTCCAGTTTCGATAAAATGTTGTCAGATGTTACGGTGGTTTCACTTTCGATGACTTCGACCTCGCCGAGAGATTCAATTAGATTCTTTAAGGCCCATTGGTTGATTGCTATCACTCCATCTACATCTTGTCTTTGTCCAATTTTGTACATATCAGCAGCGGTATTTGCAGTAGTGGGAAAATCGGGTTCCCAAGAGACGTCTCTTAGGAGCCAAACACTAGCATTCATGTGGTCTTTTAATGCAATAGGTGGTGTAGGGTACAGTTCTAGTCGATCCCAGTCATCCACTCGAACCGTGTCATGGTAAAGGACGTTCGTGAGTGTACCGTTTTCAAAAGTCACTAGCCATATAGCTGATACGAATCCACCTGTAGCTCTAAGTTCGTCTGATGATTGACCTAAAATTAGATAATGTTTAATGGAATCTATTCCAATAATGTCAGGGCCGACAGGTGATAGGCGACCTATCATAGTGAATCCATCTATAAGTACTTCTATTCCGGATTTTATATAATTGACGTGGTCTATTGTTAGGTAGCCATCTGGTTCAACAAAAAGATTTGACGTTTTTTGATTTGCATCTTTAAGCAATTCTATAGCTTTGTTAATGTCTTCACTGGATTGTGACAATTCCAGTAGGGCTGTGGCAATAACGTCTCCATGGTTTAAGAGTCCTGTGTTTGAATCTTGAACCACTTCGGAGAGAGGATGGATAGTATGGAGGCCTATAAGGACGGCATTGTTAATATCATCCAGTATATCGAGAATTATTACCAGAACATCTAGCTGGGTATTTAAGTGGCCTAATGCTCCACTCTGAGACGATATATGTTCAGCCAATATTTGGGATCTATGCGTGGCTGAATCGATTAACAAACTTGTTTCAACAGATGAATTCATAAGGTCTTGAAATGTGAGTGAGTCTGACGTTTGCTGGGGGTTAGCTAAGGTGCCTATCAGAGGTTTTATGTTATCAGCGATACCTAGAATGTCCCCTAACAGCAATGAGGACATACGGCCAGTATTAGAATAGTTGAGCAAATCTAATTCAACTTCGTTCAATTTTGACAGTAATTTTCGTATTCTGTGAGGTAAAAGTGCTGGCTCCCGCTGGTGATTGATTTCTATATGTCTACCGAGGTAATTTGCTGTTGACGAGAAGGTTTCTTGAAGAGTAATGGGGGATAACCTATTTGTCATTGAGCTTACGGAAGGCTCTTCATCCAACAAACGATCTTGGACATTCTGGTATGAACTGGTCAGCATTACTGATGCATCAATTAAATCAGAAGCTATCCGCAGATCATCTCTCACCCTATTTAATTGGATAAACCAATTTAGTATTTCAGTTTCTGTTCCTGGTATTAACGCCACTGAGGAGGAAAATTCGGATGCCCACTTTTCATAAATGGATACTTTTTCTAGATCGTGCAGTGTAGATTCTATTTGTTTTTTCAATTCACTAACTGAATCGCCGGTAGGTTCAGTTAGTGAATCTACAGAAAAATCTTGGATATTTGATAGCTGACTATTCAGTGAAATAGTTAAGGGAATGATATAGAAAGCCGTGGATGATATCAAAATCAGACCAAGCAGTATCGGTATTACTGTCAAGACGATAGGCAGTGTTTGCGTGAAATTTATGTAGCGAATTACCATAGAAATTCACAGGTTATTTACAGGTTGAAGATTGTTATGCGAGGGCGTGTACAGAGTGAAATCTATTATACACCTTACATATGATGTTTGTATCTGTTGACAGTCTTCTAGTCGAAATGTCGAGGGTAAATTGGCAATTTCTGACAGTCCATATCAGATATATTTTAAGCCGTTGGCTAATTGACTTATGTAATTATTGAATAATATACTTTTCCTATGCGTTCACAAAACGAACTGCCTCAACCATTAGAAGATGTAGAGTACAGAGAGCTACGGCTTTTGGAAGAGGTTCATAACGTAACCGATCTTAGTCAGCGACGGTTGTCAAAGAGATTGGGAATAGCTTTGGGTGTGACTAATCTTTTAGTTAAGAGTGCGTCTAGAAAAGGATATATTAGAGCCACGAAGAGGAATTGGCGTAGTTGGGCTTATGATTTGACTCCTGCAGGTATGGCTCGAAAACTTAGATTAAGCGTATCTTATATAGACCGTTTCCTACGTCACTATCAAAGTGTACGTATCCAACTTCGTGAAGAGATAAAAAGTTTGTCATTAGATTCTAATTCAAAAGTTGCTATTATAGGAACGTCTGAAATTTCTGAGATAGCCTATTTAGCCTTGTGTGATATAGGTATTACAAGTGTGGATATTTTTGATCATGATAGTAATGGCAGGAAGTTTATTGGCATGGAAATTAAACCTTTGTCAAGTATGGACGTGGACATATATACCAGAATAATTTTGCCAAACTTAGGTGATCATTTAAGATTAAAGCAAAAATTGAATGCGTTTGGTGTATCAGAAAAAGTGGTTGTAGAACTGCTTGACCCGTCAAACAACAGTTGAATTAGAGGTGAGTAATTTTCCTGAAAAATGTGTTCTTGATGAAGGTATTAAAGAATTTATGAATAAGTGGCTGGTGTTGAGGACAAAACCCTCTTCTGAAAGAAAAGTGTCTGATGCGATACGAATACATGGATATAGTGTGTATTGTCCTTTTATGATTGTGCCGCGTCCTCCTGCTGGGTATATGAAATCTGCTATGTTCCCTGGGTACCTCTTTGTGAAAAGTGGGGAAGATGTCTTGCCGGCAATTGGTAATATGCCAGGTGTTTTAGGATGGTTAATGTTTGATGGGCTAATTGCATCAGTTACCGATGATGTAATTTCGGAAATCAATCGCCGAGTTGATTCTATTAATCGCGAGGGTAGCTATCCGGCTCCTTATTCAGTTGGACAAGAGGTTTTGGTGAAGTCAGGTGTAATTGAGAGTTTGGCTGAGATAGTAGGAGGTGTAAAGCCTCAGCAATCTCGGGTCAAGGTTATTTTAGAATTTGCAGGGAACCTCGTGCCCGCGACTGTACCATGGCGGAATATCAGTCCGGTTGGTGGAAAGGTACGCACTCGTCCTTTGAGGCGAACCCGTGGACGCGGTCGATGGATTAGGGGATTTGGCCCTAACGTGTCCGCGTGAGAAATATCCTTTCAATTGCGGTGAGGAGTTTCATTTATGGTTAAGAGAGCTCTCATAACTGGTGTCACAGGTCAAGATGGATCCTATCTAGCAGAATTATTGCTATGGAAGGGTTATGAGGTTCATGGAATAATTCGAAAATCTAGTTTGTTCAACACAGATAGAATTGATCACATATATAGTGATTCACATGAATCAGGCAGCAGATTGTTTTTACATTATGATGACATGACAAATTTTGAACAGCTACCGGCTTTGATTTGGCAGATTAAACCAGACGAAATTTATAACCTCGCTGCTCAGACACATGTTAAGGTCAGTTTTGAATTACCAGAATATACAGGAAATACCACAGCACTAGGGACCACTAGAATTCTTGAAGCAGTTCGTAGAAGTGGTGTCCCGTCTAGATTTTACCAAGCTTCTTCTAGTGAAATGTTTGGAAACACTCCTCCACCTCAGAATGAATTGTCTGTCTTTGCCCCAAGAAGTCCGTATGCAGCAGCAAAAGCATATGCGTATTGGATGACGGTGAATTACAGGGATGGATACAACATATTCGCATCAAATGGGATACTTTTTAACCATGAGGGACCACGTAGAGGGGACACTTTTGTTACGAAGAAGATTTCTCGAGCCGTAGCTAGAATTAAGTCTGGGTTGCAAGACAAGGTTTATTTAGGGAATCTTCAGGCAAGACGGGATTGGGGATATGCTCCGGAATATGTTGAGGCTATGTGGTTAATGCTTCAGCAAGATGATCCTGACAATTATGTTATTGGGAGTGGCAAATCCCACACTGTGGAGGAATTTCTTAATGAATCATTTAGTTATGTTTCTTTAGATTGGCGTGAATATGTTGAAATAGATGAGAGATATATGAGACCCACGGAAGTATCATTCTTGCAGGCTGATCCAGCTAAAGCCAAAAGGGATTTAGGATGGTCTCCAAAGGTAACGTTTAAGGACTTGGTTAGAATAATGGTTGATGCAGAAATGGAAGCGATTGGAGCTGTTCCTGTAGGGGAAGGGAAAGCAGTTGTGGATTCATATTTTGATGAATGGCACAGCTGGCATTCGTAATATATATTGGGATATTACTGGCTTAGGGGTATTACTAGGTGAATTATTGGCATAACAAGCGTATTTTAGTCACAGGTGGCACTGGGTTTCTGGGTTCGGTACTCGTCTCAAAGCTTGCAGGGCAGGGGGCTAGTGCGGTTATCACTCCAGGGAGTAACCAATACGATCTTCGTGAATCGGAAGATGTAGAGCGTATGTTTAAAGAATCCAGACCTGATTTGGTTTTTCACCTTGCAGCAGTGGTAGGCGGCATTGGAGCAAATCGTTCTAATCCCGGAAAACTTTTTTATGATAATGCAATTATGGGGATTCAAGTTATCGAGCATGCCAGGCGGGCTTGTGTAGGCAAAACTCTTATAGTAGGTACAATTTGCTCTTACCCAAAATACACGAGTATACCTTTCAGAGAATCAGAGTTCTGGGATGGGTATCCTGAAGAAACTAATGCCGCATATGGATTGGCGAAGAAAATGTTGCTTGTACAAGCTCAAGCGTATAGGCAACAATATGGCATGGATATAATCAATGTGCTTCCTGTGAATCTTTACGGACCGGGAGACAATTTCGACTTAGAATCAAGCCACGTAATTCCAGCACTAATTAGAAAGTATGTTGAGGCTAGAGATAGTAGTGCAAGTGAAGTAACGCTGTGGGGAACTGGGAAAGCCACTAGGGAATTTCTTTATGTGGATGATGCAGCAGAGGCAATATTACTAGCAATGGGAAAATATGATAGTCCCGACCCTGTAAATTTGGGATCAGGAGAAGAGGTTAGTATACGTGATCTTTCACTCATGATTGGTAATGCTGTTGGATTTTCTGGGCATTCACTTTGGGACACGTCCAAGCCAGATGGGCAACCGAGACGTAACCTGGACACGACTAAAGCACGGGAGGAATTCGGATTTGTTTCCAGCGTATCTTTGAGCGTTGGTTTAGATAGGACAATTGAATGGTATATAGATAACCGACATGCAATCAAATAATTTGAAGTTCATAGCTTAATTAGTTATCGATCAACAAATCTCCACTATTATTACATTTGAATCGTCCTTCTCCGAGTGATCTGGCTCTATATATGCTTCCTAGACAATTTAGTGAAGATGTATCAGGATTCGGACCATCAAACAAAATGATTCCCATATACCCATCATCTCCTACATCGACTATATCTTTCCAAGTCACAAAGAAGAACCATTTTTCTATTTTTACAACATCGTGATTTTCTTCCAGCCAATCTAATATGTAGATTAGGTAGTCGCTCATTTTGTCCCAGTGGTATGGTTCTACAGGATTTAATGGGCTACCAAATTCCCAACCTTCATACCCTACATGTAGTGCCATTTCTGTAATCCAAATTGGAGTGGTATTGTATTCAGACATAGTATCTAGGTATTCTCTTAGGCCGATTAGTTGCTGAACTACTATCTCTGAATGTATGACCCTAGTATTCTTATATAAAGCTAACTGAGAACTATCGTTATTTGGAGTATTTATCCAGTCAAGCGGGTAAAGATCAATTGTCCATGCATCTACTGGTGGATTTTCACCATATGTGGAGTTGTAAGTAGAAACAAATTCCTTTAGCCACTCTTTTCCACATTGGTATCCTCCCTGGAAGTGAGTGACGCCTTCGCAGGATACTATAGCTGGCCCTGCACAGCCAATACACGTAAAATCCCAATTTAGGATACTTGGAGATAGTATTTTAGCTCCTGGATCACCTGTTTTTAGTTGTGTTAGGAAATAATGAAACACTGGAGCGAATCTTGCCCCGGTCATATATCCGTACCTATTGGCTTCACCAAATGGATACCAGTATGACCCAGGGGAATTGGAAGCCATGTCTCTCAGCTGCTGTCGAGTTAAGAAGCCTAAGTCTGATATTTCTGTATCACTGAGTGTTTCGATTGACTGTGCTTGACCATTGTCCCATATAGTCGATTCCGTAGGAACAGGCAGGAATGGGATTTTCGTGGTTCCGGTTGGTATCTCTGACATATCAGCACTAAAAGTCAAGTACGATTTGACTCCCAAATTTCTGAGGAAATACCAAGTGTCTTCCTTGGATGTTGTATGAACAACGACACCAAATTTATCATCTCCAGGGATAGGCGTAGGTGTTGGAGTAGCGGTAGGTGTTGGAGTAGCGGTAGGTGTTGG
>CEUS01249272.1_pt1 | contig 11939 bp, 23 predicted proteins | sample 427031 | NCBI WGS metagenome assembly CEUS01 (sample SAMEA2622837, study PRJEB7988) | marine metagenome | biome: marine biome (ENVO:00000447); feature: marine epipelagic mixed layer (ENVO:xxxxxxxxx); material: "saline water (ENVO:00002010), including plankton (ENVO:xxxxxxxx)" | depth 140 m | reverse complement strand
GTTAATGTCGACAATCAGAAGATACGTATACGCTTAAAAGCATTCGATCATAAAATGATCGACCGTTCTGCTAGTGAGATTGTTGATACGGCCCGTCGTACTGGTGCCATAGTTCGGGGCCCGATTCCATTGCCAACACGAAAAGAACGTTACAACCTGCTCCGTTCACCGCACAAGTACAAGACATCGCGAGACCAGCTTGAAATCCGCGTGCACAAAAGAATTTTAGACATCATCGAGCCTACAGAAAAGACAGTTGATGCGCTGATGAAACTTGATCTTGCCGCTGGTGTAGATGTCGAAATAAAGCTGAGTTAGGTACCACCGAAAAACATGGAGTAATTGAAATGTCCCTGGGTCTAATTGGTCAGAAAGTCGGAATGACCAGAATCTTTGACGAAACCGGTGTGTCTACGCCGGTTACGGTCATTGAGGTTGAGCCTAATCATGTGACTCAGGTTAAAACTGACGATACGGACGGATATAACGCCTTACAGGTTACGGTAGGAAGCAGACGGCCGAACCGCGTGACAAACCCGCTGAAAGGGCATTTTGCGAAGGCCGGTACTGCGCCCGGTCGTGGCCTATGGGAGTTCCGGGTCGATGCCGAGATTGCAAGTCAGTACGAAGCGGGTGCAGTAATTCCGCTCGAGTTATTTGAAACGGGGCAGAAAGTCGACGTATCTGGTACGTCAATCGGACGTGGTTTTGCCGGTGCCATGCGCCGCCATGGCTTCAAGGGTGGTCGAGCAACCCACGGTAACTCGAAAGCACATCGAAAACCAGGATCAATCGGCCAGAACCAGTATCCCGGGCGTGTTTTTAAGGGAAAGAAGATGGCTGGGCACATGGGCAATATGGCCCGGACACAGCAGAACCTAGAGGTGGTACGAATCGATGCCGAGCGTAATCTCATTTTGGTTCGTGGCTCAATTCCGGGACCGCGAGGATTTGATGTTGTTATACGGCCTTCGGTGAAAGGGCCGACGGCTCAAGCTAGTTAAATACTAAAGGACACTACGTAGTGGAACTTTCTGTGATTAAGTTAGATGGTACGACAGGTCAGCAGCTTGCTGTCTCGGAAGATGTCTTTGCTACCGCCTTCCGCGAACCCCTGGTCCACCAGGTTGTCGTGGCTTATATGTCGGGTAGACGATCAGGTACCAGTTCACAGAAAAACAGATCCGACGTCAGCGGTGGCGGTTCGAAACCCTGGCGGCAGAAGGGTACTGGCCGAGCGCGGGCTGGAACAATTCGAAGTCCGATCTGGCGTGGAGGAGGCCGGGCATTTCCAGCAACGGCAAGAAGTTATAGTCAGAAAGTTAACCGTAAGATGTATCGGGCTGCGCTCAGATCAATACTGTCGGAACTGATTCGTCAGGAACGCCTACGGGTTTGCGATGAATTTCAGGTTTCTCAGCCTAAAACTAAAGTCATGACTGATGTTCTTGCTCAGCTCGGGTTAAACGGTCGTGTGTTGTTGGTTACTGCTGATTATGATCAGAATGTTTCTCTCGCTGCAAGAAATCTACCGGGAGTCGAGGCCGTTGAGGTGGCGCAGGTCAATCCTGTCAGCTTGGTCGGCAACGAGACAGTGGTATTTACTGCTGATGCTTTACGGAAAATCGAGGCGTCTTTGCAATGAATGTAGAAAGATTACATCAGATTTTACGTCGTCCGATTGTTTCTGAAAAAAGTACTAATGCTGCTGACAGTGGTCAGCAGGTGGTGTTTGAAGTATTGACCGATGCCACTAAGAACGAGATCAAAACAGCTGTTGAGAGTCTGTTTGAGGTCAGTGTTGAGGGTGTTCAGGTGATTAATGTGCGGGGAAAAATAAAACGATTTGGGAAAACACCAGGAAAACGGACCAACTGGAAAAAAGCCTACGTACGTTTAGCTGAAGGTGATGACATCGACTTTCTCGGAAGTGGTGCCTGAGTACTCAACGAGGAAATAGGACAGGAATTATGGCAGTCGTTAAACAGAAACCCACTACGCCGGGTCGACGGGGAATGGTTAGGGTAGTGACGCCTGGGTTGCATAAAGGCAGGCCGCAGTCAGGATTGGTCGAAGCCAAGAAGTCTATCAGTGGACGAAACAACGCGGGCCGGATTACGGTTCGGCACCGTGGCGGGGGACACAAACGTCACTACCGCATTATTGATTTTAAGAGAACAAAAGACGGTATACCGGCGACCGTAGAACGCATCGAATATGATCCGAACCGAAGCGCACATATCGCACTTTTACTCTATAGAGATGGCGAGCGGCGATACATAATCGCACCGCGTGGTCTTTCTCAAGGGGACCAGGTCCAATCTGGCGAGGACTGTCCGATTCAGACTGGAAATTCACTGCCTTTGAGAGTGATTCCGGTGGGTACAGTGGTCCACTGTGTAGAGCTCAAGCCTGGTAAAGGCGCCCAATTAGCTCGGTCTGCGGGATCGTCGGTTCAGTACCTTGGGCGAGAAGGCAACTATGCGCTAATGAGACTGCGTTCTGGAGAAATGCGACGAGTACATCTTAACTGTCGAGTGACTATCGGCGAAGTAGGCAACGCAGAGAACTCACTGCGTAAGTTGGGCAAAGCTGGAGCAAAACGATGGCGCGGTATTCGACCTACCGTCCGGGGTGTTGCGATGAATCCGGTTGACCATCCTCATGGCGGGGGAGAAGGAAGAACCTCCGGCGGGCGAGATCCGGTCACTCCATGGGGAGTGCCGACGAAAGGCTACAGAACACGTAATAACAAGCGGACTGGAACAATGATCATCCGTAGAAGGAAGAAGTAACCATGCCTCGTTCAATTCGAAAAGGACCGTTTGTGGATCACCACCTCTGGTCCAAAGTCGTAAAGGCAAATGAAGACGGCTCACGTCGACCGATCAAGACCTGGTCCCGACGATCGGTCATCATGCCAGAGTTCGTCGGTCTTACAATTGCGGTCCACAATGGGCGCCAGCATGTGCCGTTGCTGATCACTGAGAACATGGTGGGCCATAAGCTTGGCGAATTTGCGTTTACCCGAACTTTCCGCGGTCATGCAGCAGACCGAAAAGTAAAATAGTCAGGAGGACGAACGCAAATGGAAGTCAGGGCTGTCTCTCGCTACATACGGATTTCGCCGCAGAAGTGCCGCCTGGTCGCTGACCAGGTCCGCAGCCTGCCGGTAGGTCAGGCGCTTGAACTCCTGCAGTTTAGCCCTAAAAAAGCAGCTAGCCCGATTCGCAAAACCCTGGAGTCGGCTATCGCCAATGCAGAGCACAACCAGGGACTGGACATAGATGAATTGCGTATAAATTTCATCACGGTAGATGAGGGACCTGTGTTAAAGCGATGGCGACCTCGGGCCAAAGGTCGTGCAACACCGATTATCAAACGAACAAGCCATATCACCGTAGCGGTGAGTGACGAAAGTGAGGGGGAAGACTGATGGGTCAAAAAATACATCCAAACGGTTTTCGCCTGGGGGTCATACGTGATTGGGATGCAAAATGGTTTGCCAGCCGTCGGGACTACGCGAAGAATCTTGTTGCTGACCAAAAGATCCGAGGTTTTCTACGCAAGCAGTTGGCTAATGCGGCTGTCAGCAAGATAGAACTTGTCCGTGCAGGCGAAAACCTAAATGTTACGATCCATACTGGCCGGCCGGGTATCGTGATCGGTAAAAAGGGTGAGGATATAGAACGTTTGCGACGCCAGGTACTGGACATGAATAACCAAGTCCCAGTGCAGATTGCTGTCGAAGAGATTCGAAAACCAGAACTCGATGCCAGGCTGGTGGCCGAGAATGTCTGCCAGCAGCTGGAAAAAAGAATTATGTTTCGCCGAGCCATGAAACGAGCCGTGCAGAATTCAATGCGCTTGGGTGCTAAAGGCGTGAAAATTATGATTGCGGGTCGTCTAAACGGCGCCGAGATAGCCCGTACAGAGTGGTACCGAGAGGGCCGTGTCCCGTTACACACCCTGCGCGCAGACGTCGATTACGGCTTTGCCGAGGCGCAGACAACTTACGGTGTCATTGGTGTCAAGGCATGGATTTTCAAGGGCGAGATCATGCCGGGCGAAGCTGAAGCCGAATCGGCGCAGAGACCCCAGTCTGGGGCAACCACCTGATTGAGGTGACTACGTAATGCTGCAACCAAAAAGAACAAAGTTCAGGAAACAGCAAAAGGGCCGCAATAGGGGTCTTGCTGAGCGTGGCAATCGGGTCAGTTTTGGTGATTATGGGCTCAAGTCTACTGACCGTGGTCGTTTGACCTCACGTCAGATCGAGGCCGCACGACGGGCGATCAACCGTTATGTGAAGCGTGGTGGCCGTGTATGGATCAGAGTTTTTCCCGATAAACCAATATCAAAAAAGCCATTAGAAGTCCGAATGGGTAAAGGGAAGGGGAATCCTGAGTACTGGGTAGCACTCGTTCAGCCTGGAACCGTGATTTACGAGATTCAAGGTGTAGACGAAGCGTCGGCAAGAGAGGCGTTCAGGCTGGCAGGAGCCAAGTTACCGGTACGAACTACCTTTGTAAGTCGGCAGGCGGCGTGATATGGCAGACAAGTCGGTAAAAGAGATGGACAAAGCTGAGCTTGAAACAGAGTTGCTTGAATTGCGTAAGGAGCAGTTCAACCTGCGTATGCAGAACAGTACAGGGCAAATGACTAACTCCTCCAGGTTCAAAGTGATTCGCCGCGAGATAGCACGGATTAAGACACAAATGAATAACATTAGTAGAGCTGAAGCATGACAGAGCAGAACACCAGTCAGGCGGTAAAAAGAACCCGAACCTTCCAAGGTAGCGTTCTGAGTGCCAAGATGGACAAAACCATTACAGTTTTGGTTGTTCGACAGGTCAAACATTCGCTGTACAAAAAATACATCCGCCGATCAACGAAAGTACATGCGCATGATGAGCAGAATGAATGCCATGAAGGTGACAAGGTAATCATCGAGGAATGCCGGCCATTGTCGAAGAATAAATCTTGGCGCCTTGTAAAGGTTCTTGATCGTTAAGAGTATCGGGGCAGACTAAATGATTCAGGTTGAAACAATGCTGGATGTGGCAGACAACAGTGGTGCTCGCCGTGTTCAGTGTATTAAGGTGCTCGGCGGCTCTAAAAGACGCTATGCCGGTGTTGGGGATATTATTAAGATCACCATCAAAGAAGCAATCCCAAACAGCCGAGTCAGAAAAGGAGAGCTGTTCAATGCGGTTGTCGTGCGTACTCGGCACGGTGTCCGAAGGCCAGATGGATCGCTGATCAGATTTGATCGTAATGCGGCTGTATTGCTGAACGTACAGAACCAGCCAGTCGGTACGCGAATTTTTGGCCCGGTAACCAGAGAGCTTAGATCTGAGCAGTTCATGCGGATCATTTCTCTTGCGCCCGAAGTGTTGTGAGGTGACCGGATGAGCAAGATCAGAAAAGGTGACGATGTTGTGGTTCTATCGGGCCGAGACAAAGGCAAACGCGGTACTGTGCTTCAGATTATTGAGAATAACCGGATCCTGGTCGACAACGTAAATGTGATTAAGAAACACGTTAAACCCAATCCAAACCGCGGTGAGACTGGCGGCATCATCGAGAAAGAAGCACCAATACAGATATCAAACGTGGCGCTATTTAATCCCAACACCAACAAGGCCGACCGAGTCGGCTACAAGTTGCTTGAGGATGGCCGCAAGGTCCGAGTGTTTAAATCCGACGGTGAAGTGGCGGACCTATAGTCAAGGAATTTCCAGGGATACTCATGACGCGACTTGAAAGTTACTACCAGGACACATTGGCTCCATCGCTAATGGAGAAGTTCGGTTACCAGAGTGTTATGCAGGCGCCAAGAATTACAAAGATTACACTGAACATGGGTGTAGGAGAGGCGCTGGTAAACAAGAACGCGATGGAATCGGCAGTTGCAGATCTTTCGACTATTTCTGGGCAGAAACCGATTGTCACAAAAGCACGTAAATCAGTTGCAAATTTCAAGGTCCGAGAGGGATGGTCAGTCGGTTGTAAGGTCACGCTACGACGCGAAAGAATGTATGAATTCCTGGATCGTCTGATTTCAGTTGCATTTCCTAGAGTTCGGGATTTTCGCGGGCTATCGCCTAGATCTTTTGATGGCCGCGGTAACTATAGCCTGGGACTCAAGGAACAGATCGTATTCCCCGAAGTGGATTACGACAAAGTCGATGCAATCCGAGGGCTTGATGTGACCATCACCACGTCGGCGCGTACCGATGAAGAAAGTGAAGCGCTGTTGCGGGGATTCAACTTTCCTCTTCGTAAATAAAGGACGTCAAACATATGGCAAAAAAATCCATGATCGCGCGCGAAGTAAAGCGCCGTCGACTGGCTGGACTCCACGATAAGCAGAGGCTTCAGCTCAAACAACAGATGATAGATGAGGATTCTTCGTACGATGAACGCTGGCAGGCAATGGTAGATCTTCAAAAACTACCGCGGGATTCTTCGAGGAGTCGGCAAAGAAACCGCTGTGCACTTACTGGCAGACCCAGAGGTTACTTTCGTAGATTTGGTCTATCAAGATGCGCACTCCGCGAAGTTGTGATGCGCGGTGAAGCGCCTGGCGTTACTAAGGCCAGCTGGTAGATCAGCAAGGGAGCACGTCGAATATGAGTATGTCAGACCCAATCGCCGATATGTTGACACGAATTCGCAATGGACTCGCTCGGAATAAAGTGAGTGTCTCTATGCCGTCATCTGGTCTTAAGGAAGCTATTGCTAAACTGTTACAAGAAGAAGGTTTTGTAGACGGGTTTGCGATCAAGGAGGCCGACAGGAAAAAGACCTTGTCGATAACCCTCCGTTATCACGATGGCGAACCAGTTATTGAACAGTTATCCAGGGTCAGTCGCCCAGGTCGCCGGATGTATTGCAGTGCAAATGACATGCCGAGATTAAATGACGGGCTGGGTGTGATTTTGATTTCAACCTCTAAAGGGGTTATGTCCGATCGCCAGGCAAGATCAGAAGGTATTGGCGGTGAGGTTATCTGCTCGGTCTGTTAGATCGACATCAATCAGTCCGAGGTTAATTCCCTATGTCCAGAGTCGCAGCTAACCCGATAAATCTGCCCAAAGGCGTTGAAATCACACTTAACGGCAGTTCAGTCAGTGTTAAAGGTCCGAACGGTGAGTTGGATCTTACGCTTTATCCAAACATCAAACTGGCACAAGATGAAGATACGCTTCGCGTGAGTTTCAGCAAAGAGGAAGACCGGGCGATGGCAGGTACAACGCGGTCGCTCGTCAATAACATGGTAACGGGTGTATCGACTGGATTTGAAAAGAAACTCACCATAATAGGCGTCGGATACCGAGCCCAGGCGGAAGGTGCGAAGTTGACACTGAGCTTGGGATTTTCACATCCTGTCGTCTACAAGGTGCCCACTGGGGTCACTGTTGAAACACCGTCTCAAACGGAAGTTCTCGTCAAAGGTGCGGACAAACAGAAGGTGGGTCAGGTTGCAGCGGAAATACGCAGTTTTCGGCCGCCTGAGCCATATAAAGGTAAAGGCATGAGGTACAGCAACGAACATGTTATCCGCAAACAGGCGAAGAAGATCTAGCATTTGTGGCTGTAGTCAGAGAGTAACTATTTATGAGCCAGAAAAAAGTTGCACGATTAAGGCGCGCCTCCAGAACCCGTAATCGTATACGTCGGCAGGGCGTCCTGAGGCTTTGTGTGTTCAAGTCGCCGAGACATTTTTATGCCCAGATTATCGATCAGAATGTCGGGCAGGTTGTGGTCAGCGCTTCGACGATTGAACCTGATTTTAAGAAGCAGTATGCGAACGGTGGGAATATCGACGCCGCTGTAAAACTGGGTGCCCGTTTGGCAGATAAAGCGCGGGAAGTCGGTGTTATAGAAGTGGCTTTCGATCGTTCCGGATACAAGTATCACGGTAGAGTTAAAGCTATGGCAGATGCTGCTCGAGAAGGCGGGCTAAAGTTTTAGCATAACTATTTGCGAATTAATCATGGCAAGAAATCAAAATCAGATGGTGAGTGAAGGCGAAGGGTTTACCGAACAGTTGATTAACGTTCGACGCGTCTCCAAGGTGGTTAAGGGCGGTCGGATATTCGGCTTTTCGGCATTGACCGTAGTAGGAGATGGAAATGGTCGAGTGGGTATGGGACGTGGCAAAGCCCGCGAGGTGCCTGTTGCCGTGCAAAAAGCAATGGAAGATGCGCGTCGAAATATGAGCAAGGTGAGTTTGAAGGGGGATACGCTCCACTACGCCATAGTGGGACGTCATGGTGCTGCAAGAGTCGTAATGCGGCCGGCATCGGAGGGTACCGGTATTATTGCCGGAGGTACTATGCGTGCAATATTTGAGGCTGCTGGCGTAAAGAACGTGTTGGCAAAAGTAATCGGTACAACCAATCCAGTGAATGTCAGCCGAGCGACACTTGATGGTTTGCGTCGCATTCGAAGCCCTCAGGAAACTGCCGCTATGCGTGGTAAGACCGTCGAACAGATCACTGGATAGGAATACTTGAGATGTCAGGTCAACGACTGAAGGTAACGCTGGTACGTAGCAAACAGGGCCATGGACGAATACAGCTCGCCTGTGTAAATGGGTTGGGGTTGCGGCGAGTGAATCATAGTGTCGAACTGACGGATAGCGCCGCTATAAGAGGCATGATCAACAAGGTCAGTCATCTGGTCAAGGTTGAGGAGATCGGAAATGAGGCTTAACGAATTAAGTCCCGAAGTTGGATCGCGTTCCGAGCGAAAGCGTGTTGGCCGAGGGCCAGGCTCTGGTTTAGGTAGAACGGCCGGCCGTGGGTTCAATGGTCAGAAGTCACGTTCTGGAGGTTCCCTACACCCTGGTTTTGAAGGCGGCCAGATGCCCCTTCAGCGTCGTGTCCCGAAACGAGGTTTCAGGTCACTTTCGCGTAGACGGGTTGCCGAGGTGCGACTTCACGAACTGATGCGCATCGAAGGTGAAGAGATAGATCTAGCTTCCCTAAAGGCAGCTGGTGTAATCAACCACAATGCTATCCGTGCCAAAGTGATTGCATCGGGCACCATCGATAAAGCGGTCGTCTTGAAAGGTGTCAGTACGACTGCGGGTGCTCGGGATGCAATTGAAAAAGCCGGAGGTCGGGTCGAAGCTTAGCGATTATGGCTATTTCATCCCTAGCAGGTCTTGGAAAAATGACTGAACTACGCCAGCGAATTCTGTTCGTGCTGGGGTCGTTGGTGGTTTTTCGTATTGGGACCCATATTCCCGTGCCAGGTGTAGATCCTGCAGCTGTCGCTGCCATGTTCGAGCAGACTCGAGGTTCGATCGTCGATGTATTCAACATGTTCAGTGGTGGAGCGCTATCTCGGTTGTCGATATTTGCACTGGGTGTCATGCCCTATATATCTGCCTCGATCATTATTCAGATGATGAGTTCCATTATTCCGAAGCTTGAGCAGCTAAAAAAAGAGGGTGAGTCCGGAAGACGAAAGATTACACAGTACACACGTTACGGTACCGTTGCTCTGGCAACTTTTCAGGCGTTAGGCATAGCGATTGCCATAGAAGGTCAACAGGCTGCCGGTGGTCCCGTGGTCCTGATACCTGGAATTGGATTCAAAATCACCACAGTAGCGACGCTCGTGACTGGGACGATGTTCCTGGTTTGGCTCGGTGAACAGATTTCAGAGCGAGGGATTGGTAACGGAATATCACTGATTATCTTCGGTAGTATCGTGGCAGGGCTTCCATCGGCTGTTGCCGGTACGTTGGAACTCGCTCGTACAGGTACGTTCTCCCCCATAGGAGTGCTGGCTTTGTTTATCGGTGCGATTGCAATCACGGCTGCTGTCGTGTTTGTTGAAAAAGGTCAACGCCGAATAACAGTTAACTATGCAAAACGACAACAGGGGCGTCGGATGCTGGCGGGACAGACTAGTCATCTGCCTCTAAAACTGAACATGGCCGGCGTAATTCCACCAATATTTGCTTCCAGTATCATACTGTTTCCTGCCAGCCTGGGCAGTTGGTTTGGTCAGACTGAAGGCATGGGCTGGTTGCGTGATATCTCAACTACTTTAGCACCAGGGCAACCGATATATGCACTGGTTTATGCCGCAATGATTGTTTTCTTCTGCTTTTTCTATACAGCGCTGGTGTTTAATCCAAATGAGATTGCTGACAACCTAAAGAAGTCCGGTGCTTTTGTGCCTGGCATTAGGCCGGGGGTCCAGACAGCGTCTTATATAGACAAAGTAGTATCGCGTTTAACCCTAGGTGGCGCTATCTACCTGACAGTTGTCTGTCTTATACCTGAATTTCTAATCGTTAAATGGGGAGTTCCATTCTATTTTGGAGGGACCTCGCTTCTGATAATCGTTGTGGTGATGATGGACATGATGTCACAGATTCAGTCGTACATGATGTCCCGACAGTATGACAGCCTAATGAAGAAATCGTCGATCGTCGGCGGTATGGGCATGACTCGATAAGCACTACGGAGATGGATCATGAAAGTTAGGGCGTCAGTTAAGAAAATGTGCAGGAACTGTAAAATTGTTCGCCGTAACGGCACGGTTAGAGTGATCTGCGTCAACCCACGCCACAAGCAACGCCAAGGCTAGTGGTCAGGGTGGAGCGATAAGGGAAATCTGTTTAATGGAGGCTGGTAAATAGCTGTATTAACATCAATATCAGGAAACTATAGTGGCTCGAATATCAGGAATTAACCTGCCGCCGAATAAACACATCGAGATTGCGTTGACCTCGATTTACGGTATTGGCAAGATGCGCGCCCAGCAGATCTGTGACACGGCTGGTGTGGTTAGAACGACCAAGGTCCGGGAGCTGTCTGACCAGGACGCAGAAAGTTTGCGTGCCCAGGTCAATGAATATGTAGTCGAAGGCGACCTTCGGCGAGAGGTCTCAATGAGTATCAAGAGGCTGATGGACCTAGGCTGCTACAGAGGTATGCGTCACCGTCGCGGTTTGCCGGTTCGTGGACAACGAAGTTCTACCAATGCCCGCACGCGTAAGGGCCCCAAGAGACCTATAAGGAAGTAAAGAGGAACATCTAATGGCCAAGTCGACAGGCAAGAAGAGAACAAAGGCAAAGGTGCGGAAGAATGTTGTTGAGGGGATCGCCCACATCCACGCCACGTTTAATAATACGATAATTATGATTACAGATCGCCATGGAAATGCTATATCGTGGGCGACTGCTGGTGGTGCAGGTTTCCGAGGGAGTCGAAAAAGCACGCCATTTGCAGCCCAGGTTGCGGCTGAATCTGCCGGTAAAGCAGCGCAAGAAGCCGGTATGAAACATCTTGATATCAAGATCAAAGGACCGGGCCCAGGGCGCGATTCATCGGTGCGTGCACTTAATGGACTCGGTTTTGAAATTAGTTCAATCTCTGACGTAACTCCAATACCTCACAATGGATGTCGACCGCCCAAAAGGCGTCGCGTATAGAAAGGGTAATCAGCAATGGCAAGATACAGAGGACCGACATGTAAGCTCGCAAGACGGGAAGGGACAGATCTTTTCCTGAAGAGCCCTGTGAGGCCGATTGACACCAAATGCAAGTTTGACAGACCTCCAGGTTTTAAATCAGGTGGCAGAAGACCTCGAGTCACGGTCTATGGCACACAGTTGAGAGAAAAACAGAAGCTTCGGAACATGTACGGACTGATGGAACGACAGTTTCACAATTACTACGTGGAGGCGGCCAGGCAAAAAGGTTCTAGCGGTGAAAATCTGCTGACTTTACTTGAATGCCGGCTGGATAACGTGGTTTACCGCATGGGATTTGGAATCACACGTGCTGAGGCGCGACAGCTTGTGGGTCACAACGCTATTTTGGTCAATGGGCGGCGGGTCAATATACCCTCCTACCAGGTGAAAGCCGGTGACGAAATCGAAGTTCGCGAAAAAAGTAAGGGACAG
>CEUS01066300.1_pt1 | contig 11957 bp, 8 predicted proteins | sample 427031 | NCBI WGS metagenome assembly CEUS01 (sample SAMEA2622837, study PRJEB7988) | marine metagenome | biome: marine biome (ENVO:00000447); feature: marine epipelagic mixed layer (ENVO:xxxxxxxxx); material: "saline water (ENVO:00002010), including plankton (ENVO:xxxxxxxx)" | depth 140 m | reverse complement strand
CCGCTGCCGGTACTGCGACAGGTTGGACTGCATCACGCCCTCGAGCTCGCGATCCACCGCCATCGGGGCGTCCACGATGCCGGAGAACTGGCGCTGCACAACGCGGTATCCAGCTGGCAGGATGCTGTACGGCCCCATCTGGACAACGCTCGCCTTCTGCATCGCCTCCGGCGTCTCGGCCTGCAGCTGCATCGCCGAGGCGGTCGCCGCCACGTCCACCATATGACATTTCTGGCGGTTCTTCAGCTCGATCACCGGGTACATCTTGACGCCCAGACCCTTCACGCTGTGGTGCTGGCCGTCCCCCTTGTCGTAATACATCGGGTGCAGCACCTGATCCCAGCTGTCGTACTTGCCGACGTGCTCGTAAAGGAAGTCCGCCCCGTCCTCCTTGACGATGTAGCAGCTGATTCGACCCTCCTGCTCGCCCGCAGACGGGTACTCCCTCACATAGATATGGGCCGCGTTGACGAGGTCGCATTGTGCGGAGTAGTGCAGGTCGTTGTTCCGAATCTTCTGCTGGTGCCACTCCCAGTTGTCGTGCCTCTGGTAGTTTTCCGGCCCCGACTCGATGATGGCGGCCCGCGTGGCGTCCACGTTCCAGCCGACCGAGGCGGCCGCCTTCGGGTCTCGGATGTAGGCGTAGAGCTCGTGTGCCTGATAGCGTCGGCGCACCACCGCCACCTCCCAGTCGCCGGGATTGCTGCGCGCATTCTCCGGCACCAGCAGGTCGCCCGACTTGATTGCCCTTGCGCGCCAGCTGGTGGGGTTCTCGAAGGTCAGCGGCCCAGACCCGAACAGCACCATCTCGTGCTGCGAAAGCTGCATCGTGTAGTCAAACTCCCGATCCTTCTTCTGGAGCCGGTCAAACTCCTCGGTGATAATTCGAGAGTGCGCCACCCGCTCGGCGTCCGTCCCGACCCCCGTCTTGACCGTGGCGTAGGTTGGGGTCTCGCTGAACACGTCGTAGAACGCGGTCAGCGCAATTGAGAAGAATGCCTCCGCCTCGCGGAAGTTGACGTTGGTGCGGTACGACTGGCCCGTTCGCTTGAGCTGGGCCGCGCTATACGGCGGGTTGCCGTCCACGATGCCCTTCACCTTGGCCCGGACACGGCCCCGCTCGCTGTCCGCCCGCACCAGCATCTGCACCAGATCGACGACGGCCTTGGCCGAGGAAAGACGGGCCTTGGGAGGGGAGCCGCTCTCGTCAATGTTCTCCAGCGGCAGCGTGTGACTGTTCATTTTCTTTTCCAGCAATGAGTCGGCAGCGCCTCGTTCTCGGCGTCGCTCATCGTTTTTTGTAGCGCGTCCAGCGGCAACCAGACTTGGGCCGCGTTAAAGCAGCCGCAATGCTGGCACGACTTGAGAAGGTTGTCATACGCTGTTTTTCGGGCTCCGACGATAAACTCGACCGCCTTGCTGACCAGACCACTCTTGCAGCCGGAGCAGCCCTTCGGCTCCACGTTGTCGGAACACATCGAGCAGATAGCCGCCCGCTGATCCGCCTCGGCCTGCGACTCCACCCGCTTGCCGCCGGCCGCGACCAGCGTCCGGGTCAGCCTCACGGCCAGATCAAGCGCCACCGGCCGCGTCCGCTTTACCGGTGCAGGCGAGTCATCCGCGCACAATTCACCGCGCTCCTTGCAGAGCGCCTCCTCGACAATATCCTCAATATTAAACGGAACGGGCAGGTTGTTGGCTTTTCGGTGGGCCACCACCCGGTTCACCAGCTGGTGAAGACTGTCCGACTGCAGCACCTGCCCCGTCTCCGGCTGCGTGTAGCTGTACCCGCCGGGGGGCACCACACTCGTCTGTATTAGCCTCATCATACTGCTGACTCCGCAAAAGTGTCGTGGTAGACCCGGTCGCATTCCTGCACCAGCTGATCCCAGCTGTCCACGCCGCCACGCCTCGCCGGAGTGGAGGTGGCATACCCACCCAACCGCCGCGCCATCTCCACTACCAGCGTTATTGCATCTGCAAAATCCGGCGATTGGCCGGTACGCGCCTTCATCTCAACCTTTCTCTCGATGATTGTCATACGCTTTTCGTCGTCAAACATCCTCGAGCAAAATTCAATCACCGCCTCGTGATGCATTCCGCGCAGCTGCTCGTTGATCACCCATTGCCTCACGCTGAACCACAGCTCGGTCACCTTGTTCGCGTACACGTCGCTGCTGCGCCGGTGATCCTCCGGGCTCACCGGGCGGTCGCTGGCCTTCCCGCCGAACTCCACCCGCTGGATCGAAGGACTCCAAGTCTTCGCCAGAATATCGCACAGACCGCCTCCCTCGCCCGTGGCATCCACCGCCAAGTGCTGCGGCAGCACCCGGTGCTCCTCGCAGAAGGCCCGCACCCGGCTCGCAATCTGGAAATGCACCGGCTCGCTGCTCTTGGCGTCCACCTCGATGATCTCGTTACGATCCAGCGAGATGCCCATCTTTCCGTTTTCAAAGTCCCCGTACCGCCCCAGCTGGATCACGCAGCGGTCGCCCCCGTTGAACGCCGGGTCGAGCCCGGCCACCGGGCGGCTCGAGCGGACGAACACCGCCGGCAGCATCGCCCGGTATTTCTCGACAAGGTTCTCGCTCAACACCGTCTTGCACACTCCCTCGGGCGACCACATCCCCCGCGTGTATTTCCAGAACTTCGGGCTGTCCTCCCCGTCATATTTCTGCGCCTGACGCACTTGATCCTCCGAGATCAGGAACTCGTACCGAGTCTTGCCGGCCTGCATATTCGGCGACTTCATCCCGTCGAACCGCACGCAGACGCCCCGCTCCGTCTCCCACTCCTCGTCCTCGATGCTGATGCTTGACCACCCCTTTTTCGGCGTGGAAAAGCGGCCGTGCTGGTCGAACTTGCTGTGCGGGTTCCCGATGGCCAGAAATTTGAACTCCCTCGTTCCCTTCTGGAGGTTCGAGCACGCCTCGAACGCCGCCTCCGGCGTGTCGGTCGCCTCGTCCACGATCACCATCGTGCGGGGCGAGCGGATGCCTTGGATGTTGGCCACCGCCTTCGAGGTCGCCCCGTCCAGAACCGGGATCGCGTAGATCGCGTGCTTGTCATCCCCCCGGATCGCCTGCAGCGTCGTCTTGCTGTCCACCAAATGCGCCGGATAACCGCCTTCGCACGTCCTGTACAACTCTTGTATCACCGGCCACGCCCGTTTTCGGATCATCTTGGCCGTCGTCGAGGTCAGCAGAATCGAGGTCTGGAGCGGTGCCGCCAAGAAGTAGACCATCGAGTAGAGGCTCGCCGCGAACGTCTTCCCGCTTGCCCCGCAACCGGCCCAGCAAACCCATTGGTGCTCGCACAGGCTTTCGAGCTGACGCTCGAGCCACGGGTTCCAGATCAGCTTGGGCCACAGGTGCCGCACCGCGTTTCGGAAATGCTGGTACGACCCCAGCCCACCCCTCTCCGGCGAGTGGTTGATTCGGAAGGCGTACAGCTCCAGCTCGATGTCGTTCAGCTGCACGTCGAACGCCAACCCGTATTTATGCTTGATCAAACCGTTTGACATACTGGGGGGATGCAGCCGCTATACTCCCCAGCAAGGGAATTAGTTCCCGCATATTTTTCTCAAATCGTCAAACGATGGCTGTCACATTAAATCAAAACACCGATTGCTGCGAAACCAGCTGCACCTCCACCACCGTCAACGTGCCCGGCACAGCCGGCACAGACGGCGCAGACGGCGCAGCTGGCGCGGACGGCGTCAACGCCTACACAACAACCTCCGGCACTTTTGTGGTGCCGTCCGTCAACTCCACGGTGACACCTGTCGCGGTGGCGTCGTCCAGCTGGGCCTCAATCGGACAGGTTGTTTTTGTCAGCACCGCCGGGTATTACGAGGTGACAGCCAAGCCAAGCGGCACCTCGCTCACCTTAAAAAACCTCTACGCCTCCCCGACCAACGCGGCGGCCGGTGTCACGATTGCCACCAGCCAGACTGTTAGCCCGGCCGGCTTAAAAGGGGACACCGGCGCGACCGGGGCAGCCGCATCAAGCCTTCCGTCGCTGGCCAAGGGGTCACTCCTGACAAACAACGACAGCGCCAACGTGGCGCTCGCTGTCGGTGTCGGCTCCGGCGCACAATTTCTAGGGGTGGACAGCGGAGCCGCCACCGGGATGGCGTGGGACACCATAAAATACTCCGACCTTGAAGGGACGCTCGCGCTGAACACCGTCACCACCAGCGGCCAGCTACCGCTGGCGGACATAGCCAACGCCGGCGGAGCAGCTGGAGACGTCGCCTATTGGGACGGCACCAACTGGGTGCGACTGGCAAAAGGGTCAACCGGACAAGTGCTTAAACAGGGAGCAAGCGCCCCACAATGGGCCGCCCAGTCAGGCGTCAGCTTGGAGGCAATGGGGCGTGTGACATACGATAACAGCACAACATCCGTAGTGTACACGGGCACTCCAACGAACTGCACCGACCCGCCTTCTGTAGCTACTCACCTTGTTACAATTAACTTCACCACAAGCATAACCTCATCGTTCCCGATAACTATATTGACACCAATGGATGCGAATACCGCAGATTTGTATGTTAAAACAATAACCACATCCGCGATGACTGTTCAGTTGCCCGCAACATCCACCGACAAGGAGTTTTCTTTTGCCGTCTTTGCCTGATGCCCGTTCTCGACCGCCAGCGAATTAGCGACGGGTTCCTTACGCTCGAGCGCGGCGTGGATGCCGGGCGCTCCCCCGCCCTGTTGGCGCGCAATCAGGCTGCCTTCGCCGGGAACGTGACGATGCGTGGCGGCTACGCGCAGACCCGGCCCGCGTTTGTCAATATCCCGCTTGAGTTTGACCTTTCATTCAAGCGGCTCACCAGCGGCAGCCTTGTCGTTGGGAAGAAGTACAAGATCACAAAGACCGGTTCCGGCTTTAATGCGACCGGGGTCGGCGCGGCCGACAACAATTTGAACACCGAGTTCGTCGCAACCGGCACCACTCCCAGCTGGGGGGACGCCAGCGGCGACGGAGGAGGGAGCGGAACCAACCAGAACGACGGGACAAACGCAGCTGACTGGGGCGTTGATGCGGCAACCCCGGCCGCGTTCAACACGGCCTACAACTCACTCAACTGGTATACCGTCGGCGCGCTCGAGGAGAGCCCGCCCGCACTCATCGTCAGCGGCAACGTGCTGCAGGTGACCAACAAAACCGGCTCCGGCCCGGACACCTACGCCGCCGGGGCGGGCATCAAGTGGACAAACCCGGACGGGCTGGACACCGTCCAGATCACGATGAGCGCCGGTGCGGCAAACAATTCCAACGACTGGTATCTGACCAACTCGTCCGGTGACCAGACGCTGATCGAGACCGGCACCAAGACCTACGAGGTCAACCTAAAAGGAGGAGAGCTCAAGATCATTACCAGCTCCTCGTCATACGCCAGACTCTCCATCGAGGGCGGGACGGCCGACGTGGAAATTCTGGTTGTAGGGTCGAACGGATCAACCGGAACGGGCGAGCTCTCCACCACGATGTACGAGGGGGTGACTTCCGAGGAGGCAATCAAGGAGGCGTTCGAGTCCAAACGCTTCCAAGGGGCGTACAACTATCACCACGGCTCGAACCAGTTTTTGGTCACCTCCATCGGGGGGCATATCTACAAGATAGAGACAAAGACCGGGATGGTGCAGGACGTGACTCCCACGAAGGGGGTCAACGCGCTTGACGAGGTCATCTACGACCCCAACGCCTCCGACATCGAGGTTGCCTACTTTCAGCAGGCCGAGCAGTACCTCATCGTGCAAGACGGCAGCTCCGCCCCCATCATCTTTGACGGGGCCGGCTCGCGCCGGAGCGACACTTCCAGCAACGAGGTGCCGACCGGGACGGTGATGGCCTACGGCAACGGGCGGCTGTGGGTGGCCAAGGGGCGCGAGTTCGCGGCGGGCGACATCGTCGGCGGCCCCACCTCGGTAATAAAGTTCACCGAAAACACCTACATCGCCGAGGGTGGCGCGTTCTCTGTCCCGCTCGACACGGGCGACATCACCGCGATGAAGTTTATGAACCAGCCCGACTCCAGCCTCGGGCAGGGCGAGCTGCTGGTTCACACCACAAACGCTGTCTTCGCGGTCAACGTGCCGACCAGCCGTGATAGCTGGAAGAATTTGCAATACCCAACCGTCCGCATCGTGGCCATCAACTACGGCGCGGTGAGCGACCGCAGCTGCGCGCTGGTCAACGGGGATATGTTCTACCGCGCACCGGACGGTATCCGCAGCTACATCTCCAGCCGCCGAGAGTGGCAGGAGTACGGCCAGATTCCGATCAGCCGAGAGATCGGCCCGGTACTGCGCGACGAGAAGGATCACGAAATCCTGCACACCACCAGCGCCGTTCTCTTTGACAACCGGCTGATCACCACCGTCACGCCGCAGAAAAGCTCGCAGGGCACCACCTTCCTCGGGCTGGCCCCGCTCGATTTCGACACCGTCGGCGGCACCGGGCAGAAAATGCCCCCGGCTTGGGAGGGTCTCTGGACGGGGCTTAACTTCCTGCAGATTTTAACCGCCAACATCGACGGTGAGGAACGCTGCTTCGTGTTCCACCAAAACAGCAGCTGCAACATCCAGCTGTGGGAGCTGACGCGGAACGGGGTGAAGGACGCCGGCAACACCCGCATCGAGTGCTACGTCGAGACCCCGAGCTACAATTTTCAAAACCCGCTCGAGCTGAAGCAGCTGGAGTACGGGGAAATGTGGGCCGACGACCTGCAGGGTGAGGTGGACTTCACCGTCCGCTACAAGCCAAACCAGTACCCGGCTTGGGTGGACTGGAACAGCTGGACGGAATGCGCGAAAACAGAGTCGTGCAACCCGGTCGCCGGCTCCTGCCTGACGCTCAAGAATTACAAGCCACAGTACAGGTCACGGATGCGGATGCCGCAGCCGGAGGACACCTGCGAAACAACCAACGGTGCGCCGATGCGGAACGGGTATGAGTTCTCGTCGCGCATCGAGTGGGTCGGGCACGCCCGCGTCAAGGCGTTCCGCCTGCATACCTACCCGGTCGTTGAGGAACCCTACGGCGAGTGCGGCACCGCCGGAAACTGCGTTTAATTTTTATGAACTACACCGAACTAACAGTCAGCTGCGCGTCGGCCACGGCGAACACCCGATACACCTACACCGTCACGGGCAACTGTAACGACACATCAGCGGAGATTTAACAATGGCATCCAATCAGCAAGTCATCCTGCAGGCCGGCACCGTCTCGGCGGACACCTGCTTCGAGAGCGTCCAGCAGCTCTACAACACCTTCGTGGACAAGACCACGGCGTATGTCGCGGGCAGCTACAGCCTATTCAACTACGGCGACACCGTGCCGTCCGTGGACGATCAGGATCGCCCGTGGATTCGGACGATCAACGGGCTGCCGGACAAGATTTACACTTGGATCAGCGGTCAATGGGCGTCCAAGCACCCCGTCCCAACAGGCAGCAGCGTGCGAATGCTGTGGGTCGGCAGTCTCGGCGACCTCAACACCTACGACGGAGGCTCGGCCGGCACGGCCAGCTCCTTCTCCGGCCCGTTCTGGGAGCAGGACACCGCGTTCGACGCTCGCTTCCCGGTCGGTGTTGGTGATTTTGCCGCCGCCGTGACAAACACGGGCGGCGAAAAGGATACAACGCTGGAAGAAAAGCATTTGCCGCCGCACTCCCACAGCCTCAAGTACACCGAAAGCGGGCTTAAAGACACAAATGCCGAGCTAGACGACGGAGAGGGTCTTTTCACGGCTGGGTCAAAAGAGGCTAACGGAATGGTCAGGGCCGGCTCCGCCCAGAACTCGGAATCCTTCACCAACCTGCCGCCCTACTACGGCGTCTACTTTATCAAGCGCACCGCTCGGGAGTATTACACGGTCTAATGAAAGTCACCCTCGGAACCGCCAAGACCCGCGTCGCGAAGCACCTCAACCTTTGCGACACAGACAGCCGCGTCACCGGGTACATCAACGAGGCACAGCGTCGGCTGATCGAGAGCGGCAAGTGGAAGGGCACCTACGGCAAATTCACCCTGTGCGCCACCGACGGCTGCATCGCGTGGCCCCGGCAGATCGAGACCATCGAGTCGGTCGCCGTCTGTGAAAACCCCGGCATCGTTCGCAACGGCTGGTTTGAGTTTGTCGAGAGCGGCTATGGCCTGCTCGACAATAAGGACAACGTCGGCTACCAGCTGCTGGATCGAGGCGAATCGCCCACCCACAAGGGGATGAGCGGGGACGGCAAGAAGGTGCGAGTCTACGCCTTCCTTGACGCGGACGCCGGGAAAACCGTCACGATACAGGGGCGCGACAGCAACAACAACTGGGTGCGAACGGTGAAAAGCGGCAGCGGGGCCGACGCGGTTTATCAGGACGGCGAAGTCGTCACGCTGGTCAACGGGTACGTCGATACGACCACCGTGTTCAACAACATCACCGGCGTGCTGAAGGATGTCACACAGGGCAACGTGCAGCTGTACGAGCTGAAGGACGAGGCCGCCCCCACGCTGGTGGACATTGCCACCTACGAGCCGGACGAGACCCTGCCCAGCTATCGCCTCTCGATCATCCCCAGCCTCGGCGGGGCAGCTGGCTGCGAGGACGGCACCGACAAGAAGGTGCCGGTCACCGTGATCGCCAAGCTGCGCTTTATTGACGCGGTTAACGACACAGATGTCCTGATGGTGAGCGACCTTTATTCCATCAAGAATATGGCCATCGCCATCAAGCTGGAGGAGAACAGAGACTTTGGAGCAGCTGCCGAGTACCGCAACTTGGCTATTGAATCGCTGCAGAACCAGCTGGCCAACCATATGGGCGACGGGGTTGTTCCAGTTTTACAAATGACAAACCTAAACACCCACGGCGGTGGGGGAATTGAAAGTTTAATTTAATATGGCAGCAGCAATCGGAGCAGCAATGGGGGTTCTTGGCGGACTTTTCAAGAAGGGGCCAAAGATTCCAGAGTACAAAAAGGTAGACCAAGCGAAGGAGCAGGATGCGGCTATTTCCAGCAATCTTGCCAGCTTCGAAAAGTCGAGGCAGCTGGCGGAGCAAACCAGCGCCGCCGATCAGGAGATGCTAATGGCCAATCTGGAACGGGCCTTGCCGGGGTACGGTGGGCTGGTCAGCGGTGCCAGCGGGGCGATTGGCAGTATGATCGCCGGCAACATCCCGATGGCCGACCAAGGGTTGCTGATGCGCCGAGCTGCTGAAAGTGGTGTTACCGGCGGCATCAGCGGCAGCCAAGCCGGACGCAACCTGACCGCTCGCGACCTCGGCCTGACGCAGATCGGTATGACGCAGGCCGGCCTTGGCGCGCTTAACCCGTTCCTGTCCACCGTTCGCAACACGGCCGTCGCCACGCCAATGAGCGCCCGGTCGATGTTTGTTGACCCAACCCGCTGGACACAGAACGCCATCGGGGAAAACCGATTCGGATACAACGCGGCCATTGGGAAGGCGCAGTCTGACGCGGCGAACAGGGGGATAAACAGATTTGCCGGTGCCCTGCAAGGGGTCGGGGGAATGATGGCCGGCGGAATGTTCGACGGTGGAGCTGGTGCCGGCGGAATGTTCGGTGGTGTCGGCGGAATGTTCAGCGGTATAAGCAGGCTTGCGGGCAGAATATTCGGTGGCAGCGGCCAACCAGCCACGGTGGCTGGCCCAGCCAACCAGACGATGTACAGGTTCACAGGGAGCGGTGGGGCGGCATACGGCACTCGACCGCCAACACTTCCTCCCGGCTGGTAAAAAGGATTTATAGTTATGCCACTTATGGACGAATTCTACAAAGGAGCGGAGCTGGGGCTGCGCGTTTCAGATCAGCGAGCACGGCACACCAACCTCGCTGAACGGGCAGCGCAGACCAACCGCGCTCTGGACATCCGCGAGCGACAGACCGACGCAGACTTGTCGCGGCTCAACCTGCTCAACAAGCAGCTGGACTACGACCTCACCAGACAGAAGGACGACGACAACGAGAAGACGGTGCAGCTTAACTTGCTCAAGGATTATGCCGCCACGCTAACGGCAGCGGCCAACGATCCTGACTTCAGCGAAAAACTGCCAATGCCTCCAGCTGGACTTTACGGGCAGTACCACACGCAGGCCGTCCAGTCGCACTCGGCTTATATGAAGTCGCGACAGGACGACCTAGACTACAAGCGTCACGTCAAGTCGGTTGAGAATGAAAACGATCTCCTTGACAACTGGGGACTGCCTCTGAACTGGCAAACCTCAACCAATGAAATCGGCCAGCCTAACGGTCAGTTTTTATACCTCCAAGCCACCCAGAGGCGTGCCGCGTCTAGGGCGTCAGCGATTGCAGACGGGCTTGGGGTGAACTTTCGAGAGGCTGTCGCCAAAGGTGTGCACCCGTTCGACCACATCAACCCGGCCACGGGAGACCTTGAGGAAGACAGCTATCGTTCAAGCCTGCGGCCTTTCTCTCCTTATAGGACGGCGTCGGTGACAACGCACCCCACGGGTGCCCGGTCAGAAACCTTCATTACAGACGAAAAGGTTAGGTCAGAAAGGGCTTACGCCACCTCAAAATCTGCCGCCGCTTCATTCGCAAGGCTCAAGGAGCAAATGATAATAAAGAGAGCGGACTTACTAGACCCACTTAAAGGGGGTCGAACCCCGGAGGAAGCCGACGCGGATATATTAAAATTATTTCCGCCGGAAGCGATAGTGGACGTGCCTCAACCTGACGGAACAACTTCACAGGTTCCCATTTATGTTGGCTCCCAGATGACAAACAACGGGGTTACTTATGTCTATATCGGAGGCGGGCACCAAAACGAAGCGAACTGGAAAAGACTTAACTGATGCCAAAGCCTTGGGAACTTAAAGGAAGCGGTGGCGCAGTCACGACCGCGCCAAGGGGAGCCTCGACCAAGCCGTGGGAATTTAAGCGAACAGACGAGCCGCTGATCGACCCGCTTCCTGACCCGGAGGCGGAGGAGTCGCCGCACGGGTTCTGGGAGGACTTCGGCAAATCGTTCCTAGCGGGAGCCGTGTACGACACCGGAACGGCCGCCTACTCGATACTCGAAACCATTGCGAAGCCGTTCAGCGAGGAGTGGGAAAATACGTTCAGGGAGCTGGCGGACGAGTCGGCCAAGATGGGGCGCGGCCTGCGTGAAGAAGGCAAACTGTGGGAAGGATTGGGCGAGGCCGGATTCGAGCGCGGCGTTGACCAAGACAGCTGGGGCTCTGCCATTGGCAGCGGTGCCGGAAGCCTGACTCCGCTTTTAGCTGGCGGCGCAACATTTGCTGCGGCTGGCCTTGGGCGAAAAGCAGCGGGCCGGGCCGTCCTTGGGCTGGTCGGGCTGCAATCCTACGGCGGCACCTATCAGCGCGCCCGGAAAGGTTTTGAGGAACAGGGTCTCTCGGAGGAGGAAGCTGCCCGGGCGGCAATGCTGCCGGCGCTGCAGCAGGGCGGACTGGACATCGCCTTGACCGCCCTAGGCGGCAAGGTGGCCGACAAGCTGGGTGCGTTCAACATCGAAAAGCTGGCGGCCGGCCTCGGCAGTAAAAACACGAAGGAGGCGATGGACATCCTCGTTAAAGGCTCCGGCGCACGCGAGCTGGCTGCAAAGACCGGCGGAAAGCTGGGCGGGATTGTCAAGGGCGGCCTGATCGAGGGCGGTATCGAGGAGGCTCCCTCCGCGTGGGTCGGGGAATACATCATCGCCCGTGGAAGCTACGACCCCAGCGTCACGCTGGAGCAGGCCAACAAGGAGGCGTGGACTTCGTTCGTCGTCGGCGGCACGCTTGGACTGGCGATGGGTGCCGCAAGCTCGACCGGGCGGAGGCGTTCCCCCGAGGAGGCTGCGAAGCGCGAAACCATCCGAAGTGTCGCGCCGGCCACAGCCGCCAAGCTCGACGAGCGGGATGCCGCCACCTCTGTCCTGCCGGACGAAGCGACAGCGGTTCCT
>CEUS01088263.1_pt1 | contig 11958 bp, 8 predicted proteins | sample 427031 | NCBI WGS metagenome assembly CEUS01 (sample SAMEA2622837, study PRJEB7988) | marine metagenome | biome: marine biome (ENVO:00000447); feature: marine epipelagic mixed layer (ENVO:xxxxxxxxx); material: "saline water (ENVO:00002010), including plankton (ENVO:xxxxxxxx)" | depth 140 m | reverse complement strand
GAAATTGCGAACTTTGTTATCATCTCCGCCCTGCACTTCTATTGGTTGTTGGTCCCTGTGTTCCGCCTGAGCAGGTATCTGTCGTGCATGTTGCTGAGTCTTCACCGAAGGTATCTGCATACCGGTTGGCAGCTGTATTGTGGCTGCTCTCGTTCTCGTGCGTCGTTTTTACGATCGCGGTGTTTCGGTTACTCACGTTCTTCATTATGCCGTCGTTGTTTTTCGACTTGCTGTTCGTAGGGTTTCCGCTGGGCGCAATGGTTGGAGTTCGCTTCTTCAAGATTAGCGAACGCTCTTTTTTTCAGACGTTGTATATCTTGCAGGTGACGATGGTCATCGCAGTCTTGGCTTTGCTGGTTTGCAAACACTACGACTATCTGCGTGCGCACATGTTTGACATTGAGTTGTCGAGGCTGCTAATCCAAATGGGGGTGTTGTCTTCCCTTTTTCTGCCCTTTTTTTGTGCTTATGGACTGACGGAATACTTGGGTTATCGACTTGGTTGTCGAGGGCTCGGGGGGCGCATGGCGTATGTTTACCCGCTCTACCTGGTAGGAGCCGCCGCGGCATATTTGTTTGTTGAGCTCACTTTGTCCAAGATCGGCGTAGCACGTGTGTTGATTTTGACTTTTGTTTTTGTGGCTGTGGGTATGGCGTTGCTAGCTTCTACGTGGCGTGCGAGATCCTGCCTGACGGTTCAGTTCGTTTGCCTGGTGGCTTTGTTGTTTACTCCCCAAATAGATCGGAAATTTGTCGATCTCTATAAAGGGCGCAGCAATCAATCGACTCACTTCTTTGCGCGGGAGGGCTACCGTCCCGTGATGCAAAAATGGGGCAAGTACAGCCTGGTCGAAATCATGCACCGAAAGAACAGCAGTGGGGACTATTACCTGGGATTTTACAACGATATTTTCCAGTGGGAATATTCACCCGTCTATGGCTTTATCACACGGTCGCTGGGTATGGTGCCCATCGACCGTGTCGGACAGGACGCGAAGATTGCGATTATCGGTTCCGGTGGTGGGCGGCAAGTGCAGTATGCCCAGCAAACGCATGTTGGCGCTGGGGAGATTGTCGCAATTGAGATTGAATCGGCCGTGCTGGACGCGGTGCGCGGTGAGCTAGCACCTGAGTTCGGTCACGTCTATGAAAGTTCTCGTGTTCGCGTGGTGAATCAAGAGGCCCGCGGATACCTGGAGTCGAGTCCAGAGAAATTTGATCTGGTGTACCTGCCTAGTGTCGGCGGGTATCCCCAGATGATGCTCGAGCCAGGCAATATGATACGTACGGAAGATGCGTTTCGCGTCTTGCGTGATCATTTGACGGACAACGGAGTCCTGGCGATCTGGTATCCAGCTGGCTTGGATCAGGGAAATATTCTTACGTCGCAGTACGTCCGTACACTCACTGGTCCGGCACTGGGTATGCATGTTCGTGCGTATTTGAGTGGTGACATTCAGCAGCGGATTTCCGATGAAGTCCTGATACTTGCAGTCCGGGATGAGTCGGTTGCCCTGCCGTCAGTCGAGGAGCTGCAAGAGTTTTTTCATCGCCCAACCAGTACTGACGCGCCGCTCGCCGCGCGTCCCAGTTACGGTGTCCTGCCGGTGCCTGTTGAGTCCGATCCTGCATTTCGTCCGATTACGGATGCACAGCCGTTTTTAGCCGGTAACGTTCAAAACATCCTTTCGATGCGGCAGGTTTATCAGTTGTTTGGTGTTGTGGCGTTGTTTTTGGTCCTATGCGGGACTGCAGTGCTGTGGAAGCTTAAACAGATCTCGCATACGCCTATTCCAGGCAGGTCCTTTACACAGGTGGTGTTGTTTGGGGCTCTGATCGGTGCAAATTTTCTGGTTGTCGAACATCTTGCCATCCTGGTGTTGTTCAAACGCCTTTATTTGTTTCATGACGCAGTTGTTTTGGGCGCGATTGGTTTTCTAGTGGTTTCTAGTCTGGGCAGCATCTTGATAACTCCCCGGCTTCAACTTTTGCTTCAGGTTGTCAGTAGCGTGTGCGTAATCCTGGTATGGATTTTCAGCGCATCTCTAGGACCGACAGTGGCCTTGTTATTGCTGCTGCCGGCGGCATTTGTGACAGGCAGTTTCTTTCCAGCGTTATTTGATGCATCTGCTGAAAACCCTTTGGCTGTTTTTGCCGCAGATGCAGTTGGCGCTGCGGCAGGGTCGCTGACTGCATTTTTCCTGCCTATTGCGTTTGGGTTTTCCGCGTTACATGGGCTGGCTGCACTGCTATTTCTGGCGACAGCCATCTGTTGTCATTGGTTTTTTCGTCACAAAAACTAAGGGTTGATTCACCGGCGAACCGCGCCTAGGCATCTGGGCCGTTGACTCGCTGGGTGCTGGTTGATGAGGCCACGGTGTATACACAGCGTTTGTTGGATCTGGCACGCGATAGACAGGGCTTTGTTGCTACAACGAAGTGTGAGTGAAAGAGTATGTTGATTTTGAATGCCAAAGACGTTGCGCGTGCCCTTCCCATGGACGACGCGATCGAAGCGATGCGCGAGGCCTTTTCATCATTGAGTAATAACCAGGCGCTTGTTCCCCCACGTTGTCATATGAACATTACAGACCATGCGGGTATTTGTCTTGTGATGCCAGCGTTTGTTGGTTGTGGCGAGACCGATCAGGCACTGGCAGTGAAAACCGTGTCTTTGTTTGATGGCAATCAGGATCGTGGCTTGGCGCGCATTCAGGCGGCCGTCACGTTGTTTGAGGCAGATACGGGGCGTCCGGTTGCGTTGTTGGACGGGGGAACTCTGACCGCGATTCGCACCGCCGCGGCGCCGGGCTTGGCAACTGATTTGCTGGCTAGAAAGGATGCCCGTCAGTTAGCAGTATTCGGGGCTGGCGTGCAGTCGCGCCAGCAGATCGTGGCAATGTGCCAGGTGCGACCAGTAGATGTTGTTCGCTTATTTACCCCGACACGGGCAAAAGCAGATGCCCTGCTCGTCGATATGAAATTACAATTTCCACACATTTCCTGGGAGAGGGCCGATAGCCCGCGAGAAGCTGTCCAGAACGCGGACATTATTTGTTGTGCTTCCACTGCAAAGCAGCCGGTGTTTTCGGATGCGGACATCAAGCCTGGAACGCATATCAATGCGATTGGCTCCTTTCAGCCGGAAGTTGTGGAGGTGCCTGCCGAGACGGTGTGTCGCGCGCGGATTTATGTTGATTCGGTGGAAGCTGCCTGGGAAGAGGCAGGTGACTTGATCCAGCCTTTACGATTGGGACTGATTGACCAGGGACATCTGGTTGGCGAGTTGGGTGCGCTTGCGCAGGGCGAGATTGCAGGCCGCCAGGACAACTCGCAAGTTACCTTGTTTAAATCCGTAGGAATTGCAGCACAAGATGCCGTTGCTGCAAGAGTTGCCGTTTCCACTGCCCTGAAACTGGGTATCGGTCAGACCGTCGATTGGTAGTTTGTTTCCGCTCCCGATTGATCCAGTCAGGGAAGTGTCTTCGATCTGAACCGAGCGAAGATGCCCGGAGCTTGATCTGCAGACAGCCGCGGTAAGAGCTTTCGTTTCCAGCGAATGAAGCGCGAAACAAAGGGGCGGATTGGTTAACGGAGTACTGGTTCCCGGCCCTGGGTCAGTGGACTTCTCGCTCGCGCGTTACTGGCTCTTGACAATGGGGCCTGTTTGCTGCCCTCAAAACTTGCAGGTACAAGCTGGGTTGAGTTGCTTGTGTCGAACAGGTTTTGTTACGCTCAGCGTCTGGAACTGTTTTGACTGGTTATTTGTAGAGAGGAGTCATGTGCTATGCCTGGTATGATCGTCGCACCACAGCCAGATGCGGTTGAGGCCGGGGCACATATTCTCGCAAACGGGGGCAATGCGTTTGACGCGGCTGTTGCCTGCGCAGGCGTGCAGTTCTTGATTGACCCACATTCCTGTGGGATTGGTGGTTACATGGTGATGGCCTATCACCTGGCAAATACAGAAGATGTTCAGCCGATACTTGATGCGCCGGCAACAGCTGGTTCGGGTGTGACCCCTTCTATGTGGGAAGATCAGGTGATTGGACCTAATCCCAGGGGGTGGGGATTTTTTTTGGAGGACAAAGTCAATGAAGATGGCTATCAGGCTATTTGTACACCTGGCGTGATGCGCGGCATCGAAACGATGCTGAATCGCTGGTGCACAAGAGAGCTTTCCGAATTGTGGGAGACGGCGATTCGGTTTTGCGCGGCAGGGTGGCCAGTTAGCGCTGGAATGGCGGCTCGCTGGAAAGAACCTCCGATGTACTACGAGACATCTTCCCTCCGCCAGAAGCTCAATGTGAGCCCCGAAGCGCAGAGGATCTATCTCAAATCGGATGGCACGACCCTCGAAATGGGAGATGTACTACACAATCCAGATTACGGGCGAACTCTTGGACGCGTGGTCGAAAAGGGCGTGGAGGATTTCTATACGGGTGATTTAGCTGGTGAAATGATAGCTGACCTGACAGCCCATGAAGCATGGGTGACCGCGGATGATTTGCGCAATTACACCGTTCGTGAAGAGCCGGCCGTGGTTGGGACCTACCGGGGCCTGCAGGTTGTTTCCAGCCAACCTCCGCATGGAGGTCCAACGTTGATTGCTATTTTGAACATTCTGGAAGGATATGAATTGCGTTCGTTGGGTCATAATTCAGCCGAGTATATCTACTTGGTTTCTATGGCCATGAAGGCTGCATTTGCCGATCGAAACCGGCATCTGGCGGACCCGCAGCATATTAAGGTTCCACTGGAGTGGCTGACTTCCAAAGAGCGAGCCGCTGAATGGCGAGAAGTTATTGACCGGGGTGAGCCTATCAATGTTGGACGCAGGCAGCATGATGCGCCTGACACCACGCATGTAACCGTTGTTGATGATGCCGGGAATTGTGTTTCGCTGACACATTCGTTGGGTACGTCATCCGGTGTTATCTCTCCCAATTTGGGATTCATGTACAACAATTCGATGGTAAATTTTGAGCCTCAGCCTGGACATCCCAACAGCATTGCGCCTGGCAAGGGTCGTACAACAGGTATGACACCCACGATGGTCATGAAGGACTCCAAGCCGATGCTAGTTTTAGGCGCTCCCGGCGCAACCCGTATTACGACTTCGGTGCTTCAAGTGATCTTGAATCATGTTGATTTTGGAATGGGCATTTCGGATGCCGTCTGGGCACCTCGCTTCGATTGTCAGGGTAACGAGATTGTCTGTCAGGCCAGAATTCCGCAACAAACTTGTGATGCGGTTGGCGTTCGGCACCCGACGCAGCGTTTGCCTCAGAGTCACGGTGGCATGGCGTTGGTGCATGCGATTGCCATCGATGAAATGAGTGGAACGCTCAGTGGTGCCGCTGATACTGGTGGCGAAGGGATGGCGCTGTTGGTCGAGTAGGTGTTGATTGCCAGAAGTACGTTGCGCTCGTGCCAGGTCGGCAATGCTGTGGCTGGTGTACCACGCTCTTCGATGGCTGCGCGTTCCGTAGCTGTTGACACTGTCGATGCCGTCAGGTCATGGCAACAGTTTCTAACTCTGCGAGCCAACGTTGCACCTGCATTGCATCCTTGTAACTCGCTCCTGTGGGCACCGCTTCTACTCCGCGGACGACCCGACAAAAACAGCGTAGTTCTTCGGCAAGCATGCCTGTTGCGGCCAACGGGTTGTCGCGGATTTCTAATTCCATCGGCCAACGCGCTCGATTGTCGTACCATTCTAACGGCCGAGGGTTAGGATGAATGCGACCCGACCAGGAATGTCCAAATACTTCCATTCGGTCAAATCCATCGCCCGGCATCCCTGGTGGCGTTAGATACGACGCTGCAAACCTTGCGAGTCCACCGGAAGGAAACCTTAATTCTGCGGTTGCCAGGTCCACTCGGTGTCCCTCCATGTAGTGGACCTGAGCCGAGAAGTGATCTGGCTCTGCGCCACCAAACAATGCTTGTGCACAATACAGGTCATGAACCATCGTGAGATGCAGTGGATTTTCGGGTGGAGAACGCTGGAGATTCAGAGCAGGACGGTGGCGAACACAGTCCAAGAATACAATTTCTTTCTGTTGGTGAACGAGCTTCAGGAGTTCCTGGAACTCGCTGTTAAAGAGTACGATGTGACCAATCATCAAATGGGCCGACCTGTCTGCTACAAGTGATCTGAGCTGTTCCGCTTCTGACAGGTCAGTGGCAACAGGTTTTTCCAGTAATACTGCTTTCCCCGCTGTGAGAAGCTGCTGTGTCTGGGCGACGTGTACATGGGTGGCACTTGCCACAACCCAAGCCTCAGCAGTCGATTCTTTGATCGCTGTTTCCAGGTTGGTCCACCCACGGATGTCAGGCAATTGCAGCTGAGCGGACTCCAGTGTCTCCTGGCTGCGCGTGACCAGTGCTACAAGTTCCGCTTCACCCAGGCCCATCAGGGTCTTTGCGTGCCGCAGGCCGAAGTCACCGAGACCAACAACACCAATGCGAACGGGAGTTTGGGTCACGGTGTGGCCCTTTTGGGGAATGTGGGGGGAGGGGAAGACGCAGAAGACGCACGGTCAAAAAAGACCGGGGCTAGAGTCGCCTAACGTTCATTGAAACAGGCTGTCCATCCTGATGGTTTCTGCTGGAAAACTCAAGTGTTCAGTGGTCTTTGAGCTGCCCGTTCCCCGTGTTTGCATCTCGTCCCTGGAGGTGATAATCTGATCCCCGGTCATGCCGTTTACTCCTTCTGCTGTGCGCCGGAATTTGGCTGTGCACTCGGTAGAAGGGGGCGTAACGCGGCGTGCCTCCCGCCTCTTGTTGCCCGCCACTGTGTCTAGCATGACTCGGAAACGATGATTTGCCTGCGATGCCAACCTGCCTGTTGGTTTAGTCCGGAATGAGCTATGCCCGGAAAGCCCTGGAACGCGAAAGAAAAAAAACTCTTGCGCCGTCAGGTGATGACGGAGGCACGCCTTCTCGCGGAGGTTCGTCTTGATGGCCGGACGTTGAATGCGATCCGTAGTCAGGTTACGCGGATGGCGCTTGTTGAAAAACGGGCAAGTCGAAAGAAGTGGTCGGTAGAAGAACGCCGGCGACTGCGTAAGCTGCAGTCGGAGGGTTTCACACCAAGAGAGATCCATGAATTTGATTTGCTAGGCGGGCCTGTCAGGACACGTTGGAGTATTACCAAGCAATGGGGGCGTATGAAACTTGCGAATCGCCGTCGTTCCCGACTGATGAAGAAGAAACGCGTCTGGACCGCAGGTGAACAGCGCAAATTCAAAGCCTATTTGCGTCGACATTCCAGGACTCAGACTCCGGAGGAGATCGGGAAAGTGTGGGCTGTCGCGCGTAGTACTGTTGCCAGGTGGCAAAACGCATTGGGTTTGAAAGTCCCGCGTGAAGCAGTTGTAAAGATGGTCTACTCTCAACGGAAACAGTCTGCTGCCCGAAAGAGAATTCAGCGGGCAAGCAAGCGGATGTGGGAGGTTCGCCGGGCTGCGCACGAGAAAGAACTGCTAGAACAACGAAAAGAGTTGCGTCATCGGGAGCCCCGGGTTTCCGAACAGGTTTGTACAGATTGCCGACGCAGTTGGCCCAAGCGTCGTTCTTTTTTTCACATTCGTGAGAAGAAGATCAGTATGGGTACGAGTCGGTACTACAAACATCGTTGTGTTCTCTGTGAAAATGCGCGCCGACGGCATAACGACCGTAAGCGAAGGAAAGCACGAACGCCAAAGACCTGAACGGCACTGCTGTACGGTGCGTTGATGGATGGCTGAAACCCCGCCGGTCATCGCAATTCAGCGGGCAGCATCTTCAAGAGTGATGCTGCGGACTGCCCAGAATGGTACTGCTCGAACCTGTGGATGACAGCTTTGGTGGATTGGTTCACCGGATGCATGATTGCCATTCTTGACAAAGTGGGTATCGTGGAACCGTTTCCGTGAGAATTTGTCCTGCTTGGATGTCCTCACGGTTTGGATGAATCGATTTTTCGGGGGCAGAGTTTATGCTCGAGCAAATTGACAACCGAGTTCTATTGGCCAAACACACTCGCCGCGAGTTTCGTCAACGAATGGAGTCCGGAGAACTCAAAGCCTGCATTATTCCAGTAGCGGCAACCGAACAACATCTTGAACATCTGGCGATGGAGCACGATTTCCGTAGCGTGATGCACGTCGCGGTTGAGGTTGCCAAGAAATTAGACCCACAGGCGGTAGTAGCACCTTCGATGAGTATTGGCATTAGTGAACACCATATGCGGCACCAAGGCACGTTGACTGCGATGCCCGGGAGCTGGCTGGGAGTGTTATTTGATACGATTCGCAGTGTGCACCACGCGGGTATCTCGAATATTCTCGTGTTGAATGGACACGGTGGAAACGTGGCTCCCTGCGAGGGGATCTGGGGGCAATTCTTGCAGCGTTTGGAAATCAATTTGTGGTTCAAGCCATATTGGGATTTCCTCGACGAAGAGGTCGCGCAGGCTAATCTCAAGACGGGTGTTTGGCCTGGGCATGCGCAAGAATTTGAGACGGCATTTGCGCTGGCTGCATTTCCTGACAACGTACGGCATGATGCGATGCAAGATCAGGAGGATCGGTCGCCTCAGCAGGCTTCAGCTGAGGCGGGCCAAGCGATGATCGAATCCATTGTTGCGAATACGGCGGAATTTCTGGCAGGTATGATCGAAGGCACTCAAATCGCAGAGATTCCGGACTTTCATTAGCCGTTGTTTCTGGGGAAAGTAACAGACAGAGACGTTTCCCAGTTTTTTGTTTCTAGTGTGTGAATCTCATCGCGATAGGATGACGAAGTCGCCGACAGCGCTCCTGGGGTAGCTTATGAACGGATCGTCTGAATGACCCTGGAACCGTTGTATGTTGCTGCGCTTGGGGTTGTCTTCGTTGCGGCGTTGTCCCGATCAACATTTGGGTTTGGCGAAGCACTGATCTCGATGCCGTTGCTCTCGATTCTGTTTACAACCGATGTCGCAGCACCCTGGGTTGCCTTGAACTCGATAACCATCGCGGGTGCAATTCTGATTCGAGATTGGCGCCAGGTTCAATTTTCTGGAGCCTGGCGTTTGATCCTGGCCGCCTGGTTCGGAATACCTGTTGGCCTATTGCTGCTGGAGGAGGTTCCGGAAAGCCTGGTAAAGTACGTGTTGGCAGGCGTATTGATTTCGTTTGGCACCTACCAGCTTTCACAACCAAGTTTATTCCGTTTGAAGAGCGACCGGTTGGCAGGCGTTTTTGGATTTCTGGCAGGCATTCTGGGAGGTGCGTACAACACGGCGGGGCCCGTACTGGTCATTTACGCAGCATGCCGTCGTTGGAGTCCAGCGGATTTTCGCGCTACCATCCAAGCATTTTCTTTGCCGACCAGCTTGCTGATCATTGCTGGCCATAGTCTCTCCGGCCGCCTGGACGCTGACGTTGGAAAGTACTTTGCGATATCAGTACCTGCCACACTGACGGCGGTGTTACTTGGTCACTGGTTGCACAAACAATTTCACCCCGAAGCCTTTACGAAGTGGGTCTACTTTTTGTTGATCGTGCTAGGTCTCGCGTTGATTGCCAGCACGTTTTCAGGCTTCCCGTGAAGTCGCTAGCCGTCAGTAATGGCAGTCGTAATGTCCAGGACAGCTTGTTGTCCGTCCCCGAATAGCATCCAAGTATTACTATTCGCAAAGAGTGGATTGGGGATTCCGGCAAATCCGGGACTAAGGCTGCGCTTAATGACAATTACGATGCGTGCTTGATCAACATCGATGATCGGCATTCCGGCGATGGGACTTTGGGGATCGGTGCGCGCCAGTGGATTGACGACGTCGTTTGCACCCAGGACGATGGCGACGTCGACATTGTCCATCATGGGGTTAATCTGATCCATTTCGATCAGCTGGTCGTAAGGGACATCAGCTTCAGCCAAAAGCACATTCATGTGGCCAGGCATTCGCCCGGCGACAGGGTGTATCGCATATTCGACACTGGTTTGTTGCGCTTCCAGAAGTTTGGAGAGGTTTCGCACTGCGTGTTGAGCTTGTGCTACCGCCATGCCGTAACCGGGAACGAAAACGACCCGTTGTGCCGCTTCGAGCATTAAGGCGACATTGTCCGCTGTGGTGATTTGGACATTGTCATAGATGTCTTCATCGCCAGTATTGTCTCCAGTTGCCATAACACCGAACAACACGTTTGTGAGCGAACGGTTCATGGCTTTACACATCAGCCGTGTCAGAATGATGCCTGATGCACCGACCAGCGAACCAGAAATAACGAGCACGTGGTTGCTGATCACAAATCCCGTAGCCGCGGCTGCCAGACCTGAGTAGGAGTTCAGCAGGGCGATTACCACCGGCATGTCTGCCCCACCAATGGGATTGACCAGGAGAACACCGATTGCAGAGGCCAGGATGACGGTCGGTATAAAGAGCCAATGGCCGGTCCCCAGACCGAGCAGGATCGTCAAGAGCAACATCAAACAAGCGATGCCAATCGTGGTTGGCTGCTTGTAAGGGAAGGCGATTGGTTTCTTGAATAGATCCAGTTCTTGCAGCTTTCCAAACGCTACCAGGCTCCCCCAGAACGTAATCGCACCGATCACGCCAGAAATACCCACCGCTGTTCGTGAAGAAACCGTATCGGCTTTGTCGTGTAACAAGGCGGCGGCTGCGACAAGAACGGAAGCTGCGCCACCAAAGCCGTTAAAAAGCGCCACCATCTGTGGCATGTCTGTCATTTTCACGGTCAAGGCAAAGCCAACTCCAATGGCCGTGCCGACGAAGAGTCCGATTCCGACGAGCCAATGGTGTTCCAGTTGGCCCGACGCAAGTGCGAGCAGGATGGAGAGCCCCATGCCCGTAATGCCCAGCACGTTACCTTGTACAGCGGTGCGCGGATGAGACATCCGCTTTAAACCGACAATGAACAGCACAGCTGCGGCAACGTAGGCTAATTGTGTCAGAGAAGATGTCACGATGTCATTCTCGGAGAAATTACTTTTTCTGGAACATGGATAACATGCGGTGGGTCACCAGGAAGCCGCCAGTGACATTCGTCATTGCCAGAATGACCGCCAGCATGCCGAGTACCGAAGCGAAGTTCGAAGCCCCCGAAGCAGTGACGACGAGCGCTCCGACTACAGTAATGCCGCTGATCGCGTTTGAGCCCGACATGAGTGGAGTATGAAGCATGGGGGGGACTTTTGAGATGACTTCAAAACCAACAAATACCGCCAAGACAAGAATTGCCAGACTTGCGATCAGCAGCTCTGAAGTGGGTTGCGATTCCGTCGCGACATCTTGTGGCTGTCCCGTAGTTGTGGTTGTCAGATTTCGAGCCGATGGTGATTGGACATCGTTTTGTTGTGTCGTTTTCGTTGTTGCAGCGGCGGCACTTTGATTGGGGCGGCTCGTTTCTGACTCCGTCTCGGGATCTGCCGCGACAGCAAGACCGATCAGGACAAGCCAGGGTGCCCAAACAAACAACACGGTGAGAAGTCGCCTCCAATGTTTCATGACCGGGATTTCCTGCGTTTCCTGAAACTCAAATAGCGATGTGTGAATGAACGTTCCCGTTTTCCGAGGAGGAGCTTTTCTGGATTCGGGATTCTGGATGGCATGCTATTGCTTTGTTTCTTCCGTGTCCTGAGAAGGTTGCGCGTCGGTTATTGAGTTCGGAGATGAGTCGTGCTGGGAACTGGAGTGGCTGTCAGCAGGGTGTTCCGGATCCAAGTTGCGGGTATTCGGTGCTTCTTCAAGTGCTTCCAACAGCTCGGCTGTTTCTACGGTAGGCTGGATTGAGTTGGAATCGGTGTCAACGAGATCGGCCTGCGGATCTTGTTGCATCGCCTCTTCCTGAGTTAGCTCGGAAGATGGCTTGATACTGGCGGCGACGTTATCCCCTTTAGACTCAGTCGATGGGTCTTCAGGCTTAGAGCCAGAGGTGTCTGCTGATTCTGGAGGCGTTACAACGGAAT
>CEUS01270871.1_pt1 | contig 11960 bp, 6 predicted proteins | sample 427031 | NCBI WGS metagenome assembly CEUS01 (sample SAMEA2622837, study PRJEB7988) | marine metagenome | biome: marine biome (ENVO:00000447); feature: marine epipelagic mixed layer (ENVO:xxxxxxxxx); material: "saline water (ENVO:00002010), including plankton (ENVO:xxxxxxxx)" | depth 140 m | reverse complement strand
ATATTTAGAAAATAAACATCTTTTAAGCCAAGCTCAAATTAATGAAATTGAAAATTCCAAAGGTACTCCTGAATTTTATTCTACAGTCTCTAATATTGTTTCTAATTTACAAGATTTAGAGTGGTTTAGTCCAGGGTATCAAATGCATTTAAAAGAAACTTTCTTAGGGGGTAAATTTGGTGTGGGACAAACAGCTAGACATTTAGTAGATCATATGATTTCACAATGGTCTTTAGATCAAGAACTAGAATCTCCTTTATATTTAGCAGAAGATAATCTTTTAATAGGTAATGTAACTAAAAATAATAATACTGATCTAAGTCAAATATATACTAGGAATAGTTTAAATATGATAAGTAATACATTATCTTCTCGTTTAGATGCTTATGTAGATATAGCAAAAGATCCTTATATATTTTATATTAATAATAATACTATTACAGCAAATACTGTATTTATGATGGATCGTATGGGTGTGAATCCTACATGGACTAATTCATTTATGTCTCTTCCTCAAATAAAGAAATATGTTAAATACGAGAAATATTTAAGAGGGAGTACTGAAGGATTAGAAATTAATGGTAAAACGTATTATAGTAAAGCAGAAAATATAATAATAGATGCTCTTAGTAAAGCATTAAAAGAGGAAAGAGGTTTGAAAAAAACAGACCCTCTTCCAATCACAAATTTATCAAGTCCTGAAAGTTTAGCAAAATATTATGTTAGAACAAAACATGACATTAAAACAGAAATTGAAGATTCAAAAATATATCAAGAAACTTTAGAAAAGATAAATAATAATGAATTAAAAATTGATGATATTATTACTGTAAAAGATCTTCATAATATGATAGATAAAACTACAACTAATGATATGTATCAAGAATTAGTATTATTTAAATTTTTCTTAGATATGAAGAAAAAAGCGTCTTCTTTAAATAAAATAGTTTCAGCTTCTAAAGCAGATACTGTAGGAGCTAATAGGGGTCTTTTAGGATCAATAATTTCTAGAAATCTTATTGAACAAGCTGTTTTAGAAAGTACATTTGAAGGATTTAATGAAAGATTTGAAGGAACAATGTTAGGTAAATATCAAAGTAATGGTCCTGATCTTATGTATAATTTATTTAAAGATTATTTTATTTTAGGAAATCCAATGATTGAAGAATCTATATATGAGATAGGTAATACTGTAGGGAAGAAGTGGCAAATGAAAACAGATGAAGAATTTCTTAGAAAAACTTATAATGCATTTAAAACATATTTATTTACAAAAACTCCTTATTGGAAATCTATCAATGTTGAAGATTTATTTTATGGGAAGGATTCAATAGCTCAAAAATTATATAAATATAAAAATGATGAAAAGAGCCCTATTAAAGATAATGCTTTAATTAGATATTTAACTCCTAATTTTTCAAATCTTAAAGACGGATATGATTATATAACTAGTCCTGCAACAACTAAAAAAGATGGTAAAGAAAAAGATGTGTTGACAGAAGCTTGGGATTCTTTATTAAACCATGAAGATAAAAATATACAAAAATTTGCTAAAGATTTATACAAAGTCTCTTTAGTAGAATCTGGAATGCAAAATACTTTATTTTCTTATCATGAATTAGCTCCTCTTGATTTTGAAACAGAAACTGGTATTTATCAAGAATATGGTATTTTAATAAATAATATTAAAGACTTAGGAATGAATCGTTCAGAGATAATGGATTTTTTAAGAGGTCAAACAGGTAATACTTCTCTTGTTCCTGAGATACAATTAAAAGGTAAAGAAGGTAAAATGGATGTTAAAGGTATAGGTGGAATGCCTTTACATATTGTTTTAGAGCCAAAAGGAAGTAGAATGAGATATGTAACTCATCCAGCTCCTGTATTAGAAGATAGTACTGGTTATCCTATATTTACTCCTTTTTTAGAATTAAAACAAGGAACTTCTAGACATTTATATGAGCATTTAGGTTATGATAAAACAGGAAATGCTGTTTATAGATTAGCTGAAAGAACTGGTAGGTATGATAAAGGTAAAAATATATATGAATCTCCAGGAACTACTGCAATAAAAGAAAATGAAATTTCTGTTGTAGATAAAAAAGGACAAACAAGATATTTATTAGAAGAAAAAAGTATATTAGATATTACAGAGAGTTATTTAGAAGGAGGAGTTTCTAGAAATCAAGCTTTAGAAATTAATTCTGAATTAGGAATAGCATTTAATGAGTCTTCTGAAAGAGATGGGGAAAGATTTGTCAGCACTCAAGGAGAATCTTCTGATTTTACTTCTATGAGTTTTGATATTATAGATATAAAACAAGATTTAAATAGTATTTTAGATCCTGGATATGAATTAAAAAATTCATTTATGGCACCTTTACAAAATATCAATGGGGCTATAAAACTTGGTACATTTAAAACAATTTCAGAAGCTATAGAAAAAGGAGTACGTATAGAAGATGCTATTAATTCTGCTTTAAAATACAATTTAGAGATGAAAGAATCTCTTTTAAATACTAAAGGAGATTTATCTTTAGCAAATGAGAAAGGTGTATATCAAGGATATAGTTATTTTATGAATAAAGCACGACATTTAATTGGAAATAATACTCTAATCGATATGTTGAATTTAGAAGAAGCTGCTTTATATGAATATAAAGGAGAAATGATGAGTATTCCTAACAATTCTATACCTGCAATAACTCTTTTAGATATGCTACAACATGAAATGGGAAATAGTAATACTTATACTTTAATTTATAATCTTATGAGAAATAAATTACAAGGTAACCCTATAGATTTAATGTTTGTACCTGAGAATGAATTCGGATTATTTTTAAGTAAAAGTAAAACTATTGTAGCACAGTATCAATATAATGAACAATATAGTCAATCAGCGATAATTGTTAGAGAACTTAAAAAAGATGGAAAATTAAATAAGAAAGAAATAGGAATAGCAGTTCTACATGAATTATTACATTATTATACAGTTGAGGGAGTTTCTAAAAATCCTGAATTTAGAAAAAAAATAGGAACAATTGCTAGCATGTATTTAACAGAACATGTGGATACAATGCCTAAAGCTTTGGCACAATATCTTAATCCAGATAATTTTACAGGAGATCCTGTTAATGATGAGCTTGTACATACTAAAATGTTAGGAGAGTTTATTACTTATGGTTTAACTGATCCTATAGTTATAAAACAATTAAAAAAGTCAGTAGTTACAGATAGTCAAGGTAATGTACAATCTTTATGGAAATCTTTTGTAAAAGCACTTCTTGATTTATTTAATATAGAAAAAAATGATAGTTTATATGATTTATTATTTAGAACAGTAGATGAATTTGTCGAAAAATCCGTAGATTTGCGAGATGCAAAAACTCAAAGAAATAACTTTATAAGTTCTATCTTTAATAATAAAGATAGTAGAGATGCTCTAGGTAGAGTAGAAAAAGCGAGTAGAAAACCAAATAAAAAATGTGATTAATTATGGCCTGTACGTTTAAAGTAAAAGATCCTGTAACAGGAAAACAAGTAGATAGTAAGCTATTTAAAGAATTAGAAGAATGGTATGGTGATCAATCTAAGGCTGAATTAGCTTATAGAAATCTATTTACTCCTCGATTTTTAAGTTTATGGGGGGATTGGACAAAAGATCCAGATCTTTATAAACTAAAACATACAGATGGTGTTTCTAAATTAGATATATATGGGGAGCCTTTATTTGATGATGTAATAAAATTTCAAGCTGAATGGGATTTAAATAAAAAAGGTTTTAATATAAAACAATTTAATATAGCTACTTCTGCTGCAGCAAATAGATTAATGAAAGTAATTGAATCTTTAACTACTAGATTACAAAATTTACGAAGAGTTAAACAAACTGTTCATAATAGAAATAAACTAAAACTGCAAATTGAACAAATTGTTGCTGAAATTGCTAATGCTACTGAAACGAAAGGGTATGCTATTTATATTCAAAATGCAGTCCGAGAGATAGAGGCCATACAAAGGCTTATAGATCTAAAAGGTGATAGTTTAACTGCGCATCAACTTCAAGAAATCTATCAAATACTTGATACATATGGAGATATAAATGATATTTTAAAAGAAGCTACAGAATTAAGTAATAAAAATTTACCTAAAGGTAAAAAATATGGATTACCTCAAGATATGATCAGGGTATTACAGAGATTATCTAATGATATAGATACTATTGATAATATTTATAGAGAAAAAGCTGTTGATTTTGTATCTGAAAAAATACTAGGTAATGGAGAAGAATGGTTAGCTAATGTAAGAGAGTATTATAGGCGATCTTATATAGAAACTCCAGAAGGAAAAAGAAAAAAAGAAGAGAATATACAACAGTGGCGCCTTCGAGTTCAAAAGCATGTAGATTCAGAAATGGCAAAAAATGATATGAGCCATAAAAACGATGCTAAAGAATATGTAAAAAACTTATTGGCTATAGGTACAGATATAGGATCACTTCAAAGATGGGCTATAAATGCTTCTCAAACGACTAGTCCTATGTTAAGAGCTTTAAATGCTGCTATATTAAACGTAGAAGACAAAGCAAAGTTACGATTTAACGATCGAGCTAGTAAACTTAATAAATTATATGCAGATTATATAGCGTATCAAAAACAAAGAGGCCAGGGTGCTGGAAATCCTGTTCAGTTTTTTGAATTTATTGCAGAGCGTGCAATAGATGAAAGCGGAGCATTGTCTGAAACTCAAGGAACTGGATATTATGTTAGCAGATGGCACAGTGAGTGGTATGAAACATTATCTGCTATTAGAACAAAAATGTCTGAAATTAAAAAAGATTCTGTTTTAGATGAGGTGGGAATGATAGATAAGGCTAAGTCTCCTGAAAATTTTAAATTATATATGAATTTAAGTAAATTATATTCACAAAATACTACATATGATAATGATGCTTCTACAGAGCATATACCAAATAATAAGCTTAAATTAAATAATAAATGGAAGAGAGTAAGAGAGATTAATAAAATATTAAAACCTGCTTTAAAAGAACATAATAGAATCGCAGCTTTAGAAAATCCTACCACAGAACAACTTCGTAAATTTAAAAAATTAGATAAAGCTATTTTTACATATAAAGAAGAAAAAGCAAAAGTAATGGCTGAAGCAGCCATGTTAGAAGATTCTTTAAAAGATGAATTATTTAAATATGAAGATTCTTTACATGTGCCAAGTAAAAATTTAAATAAAGTAGCAGTTAGAGATTATGTTCTAAGAAAAACTGGAATTGTAGTAAGATCTGTAAAAGAATATGAATCTCAACAATATAAAGAAATAGAAAGACTTCGAAAAGAAGATCCTGAAAGTCCTGTGTATAAATATTATCAAGGAATTATGCAAAGTCTTAGAGAGGCTGATAGTTTATATGGTGCAGAGTTCAAACTTAGATATAGAATGATCGGTAAATATAAAACTTTACATGAAAGATTTACTGAAGATGTACATAGTATGAGAGATTTTTGGAAATTTGTTAAGACAGGATTAAGTGAAATGGTTCAATATAAAAAGGGTAAGGATGTAGATAGTGTTGTACAGTTAAATCAAGGACAAGAAGCTAATGAAACTCAATTAACTTTTAGCAGAGACGGTGCCTGGAAACGTATTGTAAGAACAAATTCTAAGGGAAGACAAAATCAGCATATTCCTATTTATTATAGACAAAAACTAGATCTTGAGGACCAATCTTTTAATGTTCACGATAATGCTTTAGTAGGATTACAAGTAAGTTATAATTATCATTATAAAAATCAACTAGTTCCTGTATTAGAGATGTTTATGACTTTGTTAGCAGATAGGCAAATAGTGCAAAGTGCTGGTTTTAAAACATTTGTAAAAAATACAATGGTTGGACAACCTAAAGTGGCTCCAAAGGACCCTTCAAATATGAATTTACAAGCTGCTAGAGATTTGATAGAACAAAGAATGTTTGGTCAGGCTATTGTGGAAGCAGGAGTAAAAATTGGTAATATTAGTGTTAGAAAACTATGGAATTTATGGTTACAATATATAGGATTAACTTTACTATCAGGTAACTGGATGACTACTATATCTAATAGATTATTAGGAGGAACTTTATCTACTATAGAGGGCCTTGGTTCAGAGTTTTATAATTATGGTGACTTATTAAATGCTGAAAAAGATTATGGAATGGATTTAGGGCTTATAATTGATGATGTAGGAAGACCTTATCCTAAATCTAAAACTAATTTATTAGGTCTTATATATGATCCTATGAATGATTATAGAATGGGACAACATACTTATGCATATAATAATAAATTTAAAGCTTTATTTAATACAAATACTCTTCATGGTTTAAATGGTATGGCAGAGCATAATATGCATAATTTAATTATGTATGCTATACTTAGAAGTGTTAAGGTATTAGGAGCAGACGGTAAGTATTTAAATAAAGACGGCAGCGGAAGCACTACTAATGTAAAAGAAGCAATGTCATTAGCTCAAGCTTATAGACGTGTTAAACATGGAGATAATGCCTATAAACTTGAAGTAAATCCAGATGTTAGATCAGTTCAAGTTAGAACTGGAGAAACCTACACAACATATAATTTTACAGGAAAATTCAATCCAGATATTAACATCCGTAGCAAGGAGGAGAGGGAAAATGCTGAGGCGATTATGCATATAACTCGATTGGTACAAATGACAAATGAAGATTTGCATGGATCATATTCTGAAAGAAATATGGCTCCAGGGCAGAGACACTGGTGGGGCCAAGCTTTATGGAGTATGCGTAAGTTCTTTCCATCTTCTTTTAGACGAAGACTACAAGGCATGCCCAAAGCGATTTATAATTTAAAAAGAGATATTAAAGATAGAACTAATGCATCTTTCTTTCAAGACGCTGAAGACTCTGGAGATAGTACTACAATGCAATATGATCCTAGATCTAAAACTATGAGAGAAGGTATGTATGTAACTACTTTAAAATTTCTTGCATATATGGGGTATCACGGTTATAAAAAAGTAGCACAGCTATTTCAAAGAACCAGAGATGATGCTTATGAGGCTAAAAAAGGATTACTGTCAATGTCTAAAGAAGAGTGGGGTAATATGTCTGAACATCAAAAAGCTAATGTGAAAAGAACATTAACTGAATTAGCAGTATCAGCGCTAGCTTATCAAATTTCTTTATACTTCAAAGACAGAGGAGATGATGATGACGATTATCTTTCATATCATTTAGCCTTTTTTGCAGTTCGTTTAAATACAGAATTAAGAGCATATAGCAGTATAGACGAATTATATAGATTATTACTTTCACCTGCTACTAGTACTACTATGGCTCAAAGAATAGCTACAGTATGGTCTCAACTTTTTGAAGATGCATTTAATGGTGAATTTGAAGAATATAAATCTGGTCGAAGAAAAGGAGATACTAAACTTGGAAAGGCTGTTAAAGACATGATTCCTTTTGTAAAACATACAGAAAGATGGAGATATGTTCCTGATATATTAAGTTATCACTATAGAGAATAGTATATGGCCAAAAAACTTTATAAACCTCTTCCTGAATATCTTGCTATAGGTCCTTCTGATATTCACGGTGCAGGGATTATTGCAAGAGAAGACATTCCCGCGGGAATAGAAATAGGAATTACTCATATTTACGATCCTGATTTTGAAGATGATTATATACGTACGCCACTTGGCGGATTTATTAATCATTCAGAACATCCTAACTGTGAGGTGAAGGAAAATGAAAGTAAAGAGTGGCGCATATTATATACAACTGAACGTATAGCACAAGGAAAAGAATTAACAATAGAATATACTTTGTACAAACTGTAGATCTACTACGGAATTGGGTAAAAAAAAGGCTAGTAAAATTAATTACTAGCCTTTCTTAGGTGCAGAGTATAGAGAAACCAATCAAAACTGTACTCTGCTTGGGCACCTACTATTATTCGGTCCCGCCTTTATTTTTAGGTCGTATATATGTACCTTGAACACTACTATTCCATACTACAGTACCACGTAAATATTGCTTAATTGCTTCTTTAGCTAATTTTCTACGTACTTTATACTCTTCGTATGTTTCTCCTTCTAATCTGTAAGAAGCTAATCTATTTTCTTGTGGTATCTTTTCGTCTAAGGCCATATTACAACTATATTTTTATTATTCATAATGCAAATATACAAAAAATTATGTAATTTCACAAGATCCACCAGAACATGCTAGTTCTCCTTGTAAATCTGTATTATCTTCTTTTTCTTTTACTTTTGTCAAATCAATTTCTTTTAGTTTTCTATACATTGAAGTGAATTTTTTCTCATTTATTTCTTCAAAAGGAGCTTGTACATATGTACCTCCATCATAAGGTAATACAGATAAACCATTAAATGTTTCTCTATTTTCCCACATCCAACTTCCTACCATTTTCCATTCTTCTTCTTTGATAGAAACAGTAGCTGATACATTATGAGTATTATTTCCTTTTAAATGTCCAGGTTCAACCCATTCTGTATTAAATTTCTGTACTCTTTCTAACATTTGTTTAGCTGTTTCAAATTTTCTAGAAATCCCTGTTTTAGGGGCCTTCTGAGGTAATTCGATCACTGCAGAGTTAGGAAGTAATGTCATATCTTCTACTAATTCAGGATGATTTTTAATTAAATACTTATATAATTGTTCATCTTTAGTACATTGCATACGTCTTATATAATAAGGAGAATGCCATGCATGTATACCTGAAGAAGTTCCTACTACACAACTAGTTGTACCTGATGGTTTAACTGTTGTTACTCTTGCTGCACGATTAATACCTATTTCTTCTGCTGTGCTAGCATTAGATATAATTGCAGCTTCTGCTCCCTGTGTTAAATTAAGTGCAAGTACTGTACCATTGCATATTCCTGTCATTCCTACACCAACTAAGGCATCTTTTTCAGTTGTTTCCTGCCATACTCTTCTTAAATAATGAAAATTTGTAAATCCTGCTTGTAATGTACCAAAATAAGCAGCTACTACAGCACGTTTATTAAGGTCTTCTTGATCTTTTATATTACCTGCATTGATTTCTGTTAAATTACAAAACTGAAACGGTCTCAATGCGATTTCACAACACGGATTAGTTCCCCAGTCTTTATCATTTGAAAAATATACACCAGGTTCTCCTGAACCACTAGCTTGTATTCTTTTCCATAAATTAAGAAAGAATTGTTTAGTAATTTTATGTCTTAATAAAACTGCTGAATTATTAGCACGTCCTCTTTGTGGATTATTTTCCCACCAAGCGCCTGATTTAGCAGAAATCATTTCTTCATCTCCTGCAGAGAATAAAGATATAAGAGCTGCTCTTCTAATACCTCCTGCGAGTACAGCGTCTGCTATATAACAAACTATATCATGAACTTCGAGAGGAGAAAGTTTATCACCATCTTGTTTTTTATCAAGTAATAGTTCTACATTAAAAAGACATTTTTTTAATGGATCAGGCCCTGGAGCTTTCCCTCCAGCGGTAACTAATCTAGAACCTTTAGGTCTAATATCTGAATAATCAAATACAGGTTTAGTTTTTCTGAATCCAAAATATGCTGCCATTAAATGTCTAACAGCATCTGCCCATCCTTCAATAGAGTCTCCAACTAAATATTTTTGAGATTTTCTAGGTTTAACAATTTCAGGAAGCTGATCTATATGATGTTTTTGTACTGAGTATCCTACTCCTGTACCACCAAGTAGTAAAAACATAGCTTCTGAAAACCCTCTATAATCATTAATTGGAAGATAAGCACAATTATAAACACGAGATTCCGATTTTACAATAGCGGGACCTGCGAATTGTGCAGCTCTCATTGACATGAGAACTTTCTTTTCTATTAAATATGGTTTGTAATCTAATATTTTCTGTTTCTGTTCGGGATATTTTTGTATCATCATATCTGTATAACGAGTTACAATTTCTTCCCATGTCTCTCTTCTTTTCTTGTTTGGTAGATACTTTGCGTACTTGTTAAAGACAACAATGTCGCTAAGTATTTGATTACTTTTATCCATATGTTTAGTAAATTAATTAGTTAATAATAAAGGGACAACAAATATAATTATTTTACATTACTTGGCCAAGTTTTAATCTGCTTTTTTATAACTTTTGCCTTTTTTTGTCTCATAGTATATGTGAGTCCTCGTAGTTCAGGATGTTCTTCCATTATCTTTCGTCTCGATCTAGTTGCACTTTCCCAATTAGTCAACGCGCCCGCAGATAATGTTTGAATAAATCCTATAGCTGTTTCAGGTCTAACAGGACCTGTTTTCATATCTTCATGCCACAGTACAGCCATAAGTGTGTGGTCATTTTCCCTTGTTTTAGGGTAATGAGTTAGAGCGTATTTTACTCTTTTATATATTTTTTTATTTAAATTCATTATATTTCTAATTTTAAAAATAAAAGGTGGAAATATAAGGCCCATCCATGCTTCTCCAAGCTTTAAGCCCTATATTTCCAGATGGTTGCTATGCCACTGAGACCGTAACGTAACAGTATTAAAGGCAGTCACGGCACTCCATCTTTCTTTTATTTATTATTAATTGTAGTCTGCTCTTACTATCTCCTTGTAATCATCATGATCTACTATTTTTGATTTAGAGAATCCTCTTGAATCAAAGAATAAAATTTGTTTTCCTTGTGAAAATCTTCTAAAAGTTATATCTGCTCTAGAACAATCTAAGATTAGAAAGAAACTATCTTTATGGTATTCTTTTTCTGTATCTATTCTATCCCAACCATCAGTTACTATAATAGAAGGTCTATTAGCATCTTTTGCTTTTCTAATACATTGCCCAATATCTGTACCTCCTCCAATATGAGCAGAGAACAAATGTTCATGTTCAATTTTAGTAATAGTATCTTTATGCGAAAATAAATAAGCATCTCTCAATATATTTAAATCTTTCAATTTAAAAGCTAACATACGTGCTAAATTTCTATAACTAGTACGTACGCCATCTAATTCTAAACCACTATCCATAGATCCAGAATCATCTATATAAATATCAAAACTTACATGATATTTTTTAAATCTAGTTGTTAAATCGTCAAATAATGCTATATGAGCAAAATTTTCTACATTAATTAGATCTTCAATATCATCAGAATCAAATAAAGACTCTTCTTTAATATCAGCTTTACCTGACATTGCTTCAGTAGCAGAATCTATAGTAGTTTTAAGAAAATTTCTAATATTATTCTCTTTTACATTTACAAGTTTTGTTAATCTTGGATCTGTTAAAAGGTCCATCATTTCAATATTTTGAGGATCGTTTCCTTTACCTGCTTCTTTACTAGCTTTATTAGCTGTTTCTAAATCTTTTCTAATTCTATTCTTTGCAGTATTAGCTCCTGAATTTAGATCTTTTTCAAAATCTTTACAAGGAACTTCTTTACCATTTTTAATAGCGTCATTATATTCTTTAATTTTATCTACTAAATCGTCTCCGTATTTTTTATACAGTTTATTAAGAATATTTACAATTGAACTTGCAGCTAAATAACTATATCCTGCATTATCATTAGTTGCAAATTGTAATAAATGATTATCTACCTTTTGTAACAAACTATGCCACCAATACTTTTCAGGATTTATTTCATAATCTTTATCCTTCTGATACCAATGATTAAAAGCATCTGTCAAAAGACTTCCTGTACCCTGAGTATGTAAAAATTGTTCACAAGTAGATTTTTCTTTTAATTTCTTAAAGACTGTTGACGATAGATTGTCGTTTAACTTATTTTTAATTATAGATCTATTGCGAGAAGGAGCACATAATGCCCCTTCTTCGCTATATATAGACCCACTATTGTAATAAGAACGCCAACTATTTGTCGGTCTTAGTGAATATTCCATTATATATTAATTTTTATAATTATTGATTAAATCTA
>CEUS01052224.1_pt1 | contig 11962 bp, 7 predicted proteins | sample 427031 | NCBI WGS metagenome assembly CEUS01 (sample SAMEA2622837, study PRJEB7988) | marine metagenome | biome: marine biome (ENVO:00000447); feature: marine epipelagic mixed layer (ENVO:xxxxxxxxx); material: "saline water (ENVO:00002010), including plankton (ENVO:xxxxxxxx)" | depth 140 m | reverse complement strand
GATTATCTTTTTGCACCCATTCATCAATTCGACAATCAGTGGTAAAAGCTGCTCGGAATACTCCTTGTTTTTACCGCTACTGAAGTTTTCCTGCCACCACTCTGCATTCGTATTCCAAGGATTTTCCATTTGATTCACTTTTCGATCGTCTCACATTTGGAGTGGAATTGCTCAACTCGCTTTATGCTCCGAATGTGGGGATTTTCTTAGCATTTCTTTCGAGTATCTTTTGGGGAGTCGGTGGTTTCTTTGCCGGTCAAGCTTCTAGAAGAGCATCGCTTTTACCTATCTTAAGTCTTGACATCTTTATTGGGATATGTGTGGTGACACCGCTTTCTTTTCTAGTAGCCGAAAGTTTCACAGTGAAAGACTTTCTGATCGGTGGATTTGCTGGACTTTTCGGAATTGGAGGAGCTGCTTTTCTCTATATCGGGATGAAAAAAGCCCCCTATGTAACTGTAATTCCCGCATCTGGTGTTATTGGCGCTCTCCTTCCGGTTGTATGGGGGGTCATCTCTGGTGACAATCTTTCATTTCTACACATTGTTGCTATTGTCGTTGGCTTGATCTCCATTGCCCTAACTTCGGGAGTAAGTCTTCAAACTTTCACTGGTTCACTTATTGGTCTTAGAGAAGGCATTTTAGCGGGTCTTGGTTTCGGAGGATTCTTCGTTGTCATAGAAAACACTTCAAAAGATACAGAGCCGTGGGCTTCGGTGGGAAGTCGAGTTTTCCCTCTCATTATCCTTTTGCTTCTCTTGCGCCTATCAGCTACTAAAGAAAAACCTCCCAGAAATGCACTCCCATACGTTTTAGGAGCAGGTTTGGCGAATGTTTCGGCTAGCACTTGTTTTTTGTTTGCTGTTAATCGAGGAATGTTAAGTATCACTTCTTTATTGAGTGCTCTTTACCCTGCAATTACCGTTCTTATAGCGCACTTTATAATTAGTGAAAAAATGACAAAATCCCAGGTTTATGGTGTGGGCGCAGCAATCTTTTCGATGGCATCCATAGCTATCGGCTAGTCAAGTTTCAATTTTTCATAAATTTCAAATGCAACCCTTTCGGGCAGCCATGAGAGGTTTCTTAATTCTTCTAGTTTAAGATTTTTGATCTTAGCAAGATCTCCAAATTCATTTAATAGACGATTTTTCCGCTTTTCACCCAACCCAGGAATATCGTCTAGAACTGAAGCAGTCATACGTTTCGAACGTAATTTTCTGTGATATTCAACTGCGAACCTGTGTGATTCATCTCTAAGTCGCTGCAGCATGTATAGAGCTTCAGAATTACGTGGAATACTTACTGGCAGTTTCTTTCCTGAAATGTAAACCTCTTCAAATTGTTTAGCTAGTGCTGCTACAAATATCAGATCTGAAAGGCCTAATTCATTAACAACTTTTTGAGCTACAGAAAGTTGACCTTTCCCTCCATCTACTAACAGCAGTTGTGGCGGATAGGAGAATCTTTTCTTCTCTTCGATTTTATTATTCTCGTTTTCCTTAAGGTAAGCATTTAAACGTCGGTTGATCACCTCTTCCATCGCTGCATAGTCGTCATTTCCAGAAAAACTTTTGATACGAAAGCGCCGATAGTCACTTTTCTTCAAAAGACCGTCCTCCATAACCACCATTGATCCCACGTAGTCCGAACCTTGCAAGTGGCTCATGTCATAACATTCAATTCGAAGCGGTGCCTCCCTCATTCCCAAAGCTAACTGCAGATCACTTAACGCTTTAGAACGCGAATTATGGTCTTTCTCCCTCTTTAGTCGGTGCCGCAAAAACTCTTCAGCTGCGTTATTAGTCACTGTTTCAAGTAATGATTTCTTTTCACCACGCAAGGGAACTTTTATCTTCACCAATGAACTTTTTTCATTACTTAACCAAGTTTCCAACAAAGCGCTATCTGTTGGGTCAGTCTCAATCAGTATTTGTGCCGGAATGCCCCTAGGAGGGTCCGTACTGTAATGCTCGACGATTAGGTGTTTCGCCAGCTCTGAATTTTCAGTGCCGTCAATTCTGTCGAGGAGCAGTCCCTTTCTCCCTACTACCCGGCCTTGTCTGATATAAAAGATTTGTACAGAGGCTTCTATTTGATCACCAGAGGTCCCGAATACATCTATATTCTGATCCTCAGTTAAGACCATCTGTTGTTTTTCGAGGACTTTTTCAATGTTTAATATCTTGTCTCGAACCACAGCAGCTTTTTCATACTGTTGCTGCTGAGAGGCTGAATTCATTTCTTTTTTAAGACTGTCAACTATTTCTTTGCTATGCCCGTCCATAAATTGCAGAAAATCTGAAACCAGGTTGTCATGATTTTCCTTTGAAATTTTTTTCACGCACGGACCAGAACATTTTTCTATATGAAACAACAAGCATGGTTTCCCGAGTTTTTCATGTTCATTAAATTTTCGGTTATGACAGCTTCTTATTGGAAATGTTTTAATTAGAAGGTCCAAAGTTTCACGGATCGCTTTTACATTTCCATAAGGTCCGAAATATTTCACCCCTTTCTTTCGTTTTCCTCTGGTTATAGTCGGTCTCGGCCATGTCTCATTTACTGTTACTGCCAAATATGGGTAGCTCTTATTGTCTTTAAGATCGATATTGAATCTTGGAGTGTGTTCTTTGATCAAACTGAATTCAAGCATTAAAGCTTCAAGTTCGTTTCTTACCTGTATCCACTCAACAAACGAAGCCTCTTGCATCATTCTCTGTGTTCTAGATGGCAGATTCTTTTTACTCCCAAAATAACTATTTACTCGATTTCGAAGATTTTTTGCTTTCCCGACATAAATAATGTTTCCTTGGGCATCATAAAACTGATACGAGCCTGGTGAGGTCGGAATTGTTCCTTGTTCGGGTTGTCTCAACACTCTTTCAGAATAAGGCTCAGTAGGGATATTTTCTAACTTAAACTACTTTATGGCTACTAAAAGTGGTTTAAGAAACTTTCCAGTGTGACTGCTCTTGATACGCGCGATGTTTTCCGGGGTGTCACTTGCAACAATTTCACCTCCCCCTTCCCCACCTTCAGGACCTAAATCAATAATCCAATCAGCGGTCTTTACGACATCCAGATTGTGCTCGATGACTATCACAGTGTTTCCACTATCGACTAAACGAGTTAAGACATTCAATAATTTCTTCACATCCTCGAAATGTAGGCCTGTTGTCGGCTCATCTAGAAGATAAACCGTATGTCCAGTAGGTCTTTTAGCTAATTCTGTAGCCAGTTTGACCCGTTGCGCTTCCCCTCCAGACAAGGTTGGAGCCGATTGCCCTAAGCGAATGTAACCCAAGCCGACATCTACCAATGTCTGCATGTAGCGCGTAATCGAAGGCTGCTTTTCAAAAAATTTGAGTGCTTCTTCACATGGCATTTCTAAAACATCAGCAATATTTTTCCCTCGATAAAGTATTTCAAGGGTGTCTCTGTTATATCTCTTACCTGAACACACCTCGCATGGAACATAAACGTCAGGTAAAAAATGCATCTCAATTCGAAGCGTGCCATCTCCTGAACAAGCTTCACATCTGCCTCCCTTGACGTTAAAACTAAACCTTCCTGGTTGATAACCTCTTAATCTCGCTTCTTCCGTTTTTGCAAACAATTTTCTCACATGGTCAAAGACTCCTGTATAAGTCGCAGCATTTGACCTTGGTGTTCTTCCAATCGGCGCTTGATCAATATTTATAACTTTGTCAAGTTGTTCAATTCCGGTTATTGCTTTGTGTAAGCCCGGTGGGTTTTTGGACTTATATATGGACTGCATCAGACCCTTTAATAGAATTTCATTTACAAGCGTAGATTTACCTGAACCAGAAACTCCTGTAACTGCTACGAAACACCCCAGAGGAAAGTCCACGTCGATGTTTTTAAGATTATTTTCACGTGCTCCCAAAATACTTACGTAAGAACCATTAGTTTGCCTGCGTTCACTGGGTACAGGTAATGATTTACTTCCTGATAAGTATTCACCTGTTAATGACTTTTTGGAAGTGATAAGTCCTTTTACATCTCCTGAATAAACTATGTCTCCCCCATGTTCACCAGCTCCAGGTCCTATATCAACAACATGATCGGCTGCACGGATTGTTTCTTCATCATGTTCAACGACTATTACTGTATTTCCGATATCTCGCAAATGTGAAAGCGTTTCAATCAATCGCTTATTATCCCGCTGATGCAACCCAATGGATGGCTCATCCAACACATAGAGCACTCCCACTAAACCGCTTCCGATTTGTGACGCCAACCTTATTCTTTGTGCTTCTCCTCCGGCCAAGGTTGCCGCAGAACGTGAAAGAGTCAAATATTCAAGACCTACATCGAGCAAAAAACGAAGTCGTGAGTTTATTTCTTTCACAACCTCTTCTGCGATCATTTGCTCGCGATCGTTCAATTTCAAGTTAGAAAGAACATCAAACGCCCTATCTATCGAAAGTTTGCAAATATCATCTAAGGAGTAATCATCGATTTTGACAGCCATTGATAACGGGTTGAGTCTTGCTCCTCCACACTCAGAGCAGTCCACTTGTCTCATATACCCTTCAATTTGTTCTCTTTGCGAATCGCTTTCGGCTTCCTGATGTCGTCGCCGCAAATATGGAATTGCACCTTCAAAGCGAGCATTATGGACCCTCGCCCTACCGAAACGATTGTGATAGCGGACTTTAACTCTTTCTTTTAATCCAGTGTCCATTAATGTTCTCTGATGTTTTTTTGATAATTTCATCCAAGGTGTTTCAAGATCTATACCTTCACTCACGGCGACCGCTTCAATGAGTCGTTTGAAATACCGGCTTCGACCACTAGACCAAGGTGCTATTGCACCTTCATTGAGAGTTAGTTCTGGATTTGGAACCACTAGTTGGGAATCTACTTCATAAACAGTTCCAAGACCGTCGCAGTGTGAACAAGCTCCATATGGACTATTAAACGAAAAATTTCTCGGCGCTAAATCTTCAAATGATTTCCCGTCACTAGGTCTCGAGAGATGTTGACTGAATACAACAATTTCATTTTCTACAGGTTCATCTTCTTCGGCCCCATTACTCGCATCTGAAACTATTTCTATTTCGGCAACTCCCTCACTCAATGAAAGAGCAGTTTCCATCGATTCAGTTAGACGACGTTCAATACCCTTTTTCATTACTAATCGATCCACTACAACTTTTATAGTGTGTTGTTCATATCGGGCTAAATCTGCTGACTCTCCGAATTCATGGATTTCTCCATCTATCAGCACTCTGCTAAAGCCCTGATTAGCTAAGTCGTCAAGAAGTGTCTCATAAGTGCCCTTTCTTCCTCTTACCACAGGTGCTAACACTTGAAATTTTGTTCCTGGTGATAAATCCATTATTCGATCGACTATTTGCTGTGGTGTTTGACGAGTTAATTTTTCACCTGTTTCCGGATCGTGCGGAATACCTATTCTGGCAAAAAGAAGCCTTAAGTAATCGTAAACCTCAGTAACTGTTCCAACCGTAGACCGTGGATTTCGTGAAGAACTTTTTTGATCGATGGAAATAGCAGGCGAAAGACCTTCGATGAAATCGACATCGGGTTTATCCATTTGTCCTAGGAACTGGCGAGCGTAAGCTGAAAGCGACTCGACGTATCTACGTTGACCTTCTGCATAAATGGTGTCAAAAGCTAAAGAAGATTTTCCAGACCCTGAAATTCCAGTGAAAACGATCAGTTTTTCGCGTGGAAGATCTAGGTCCACAGATTGTAAGTTATGTTCTCGAGCTCCCTGTACAACTAACCTTTCTGGCATTCAACGATCATAGACATATGAAAAGCAGATCACATTTAATTTTTTCTTAAACTTTTTCTGGCATGTCCCGAATCTCGCGTTTTAATTCCTTTATTTCATCTCGGAGTCTCGCGGCGTATTCAAATTGGAGTTCTTCTGCTGCCTCACTCATTTCTTCTTCAAGGGTGTGAACAAGACGCCTTAGATCTTCACGTGGCATGTCAGAAAGTTGATCAGCTAGTTTGACACTATTTCGTTTTCTATTTTTTGCTTTATTTGAAACAGCGCCTGGTCGAACCATTTCTAAAATATCGCTTACCGCTTTTCGTATCGTTTGCGGATCAATTCCGTGCTTTTTGTTGTAAACAGTTTGCAGCTCTCTTCTTCTTTTAGTTTCCTCGAGGGCTCGTTTCATTGAACCCGTTACTTTATCCGCGTACATAATGACCTGGCCGTCAACGTTTCGCGCAGCACGACCGATTGTCTGTATCAAAGAAGTCTCACTCCGTAAAAATCCTTCTTTATCTGCATCTAAAATTGCCACAAGTGAAACTTCTGGTAAATCTAAACCTTCCCTCAGTAGGTTTATTCCGACTAAAACGTCAAATTCCCCTAAGCGCAAGTCCCTCAATATTTCGATTCGTTCTATTGTGTCAATGTCTGAATGTAAGTAACGGACCCGCACACCTTGCTCTAACAGATAATCTGTTAGATCTTCAGCCATCTTTTTCGTAAGTGTTGTAACTAAAACGCGCTGCTCTAGATCAACTCGCGATGAAATCATATGAAGAAGGTCATCAATTTGACCCTCTGTTGGCCTGACGACCACTTCGGGGTCAACTAGTCCTGTTGGTCTTACTATTTGTTCAACGATTCTCGTGCTATTTTCCTTCTCCCAGTTTCCTGGTGTTGCAGAAACTAAAACCATCTGTCCCACGCGGTCAATAAATTCGTCAAACCTTAGTGGACGGTTGTCCGCTGCAGATGGGAGTCTGAAACCATGTTCTATAAGTGTCAACTTTCTACTTCGGTCGCCCTCATGTTGACCATGTAATTGAGGTATCGCTACATGAGATTCATCTAAAACAACTAAGAAATCTTCAGGGAAGTAGTCAAGCAAAGTAAAAGGTCGCTCTCCAGCTCGTCTACCGTCAATATGCGCACTGTAGTTTTCTATACCGCTACAGAAACCAAGTTCTGACATCATTTCGAGGTCATACTCCGTTCTCATGCGGAGACGCTGCGATTCAAGAAGTTTGTTTTCTTTTTCAAAAATCTTTAATGACGCTTGTAGCTCTTTTTCAATGCCTTTTATAGCTCGATTCATTACTTCGGTATCTGCCATGTAATGAGTTGCAGGAAAGATTATTAGCTCATCTAAATCTCTTATTTTATCCCCTGTAATGGGATCAACTTCCGTGATTTTTTCGACATCATCACCGAATAAGGAAATTTTGAAGATTGTTTCTTCATAAGCAGGGTGTATTTCAATGGTGTCGCCTTTTACACGAAATTTTCCTCGACTTAAAACCATGTCATTTCGTTCATATTGCATATCTATCAACCTGCTAAGCGCCTCACGTTGATTAATCTCATTTTCAGTTCGAAGCACCAGTAATTGACCTTCATACTGGGCTGGAGAACCGAGACCATAGATGCAAGACACTGAAGCAACCACGATTGTGTCTCTACGAGTCAGTAATGCAGATGTAGCCGAATGACGCAGGCGATCAATTTCATCATTTACGGAAGAGTCTTTTTCTATGAAAGTATCTGAACTAGGCACGTAAGCTTCAGGCTGGTAATAGTCATAGTAAGAAACAAAATATTCAACTTTATTTTCAGGAAAAAAGGAACGGAATTCATTTGCCAGCTGTGCGGCTAAAGCTTTATTTGGAGCAATAACTAAAGTGGGTCGCTGAACTTCTTGAATTGTCCACGCAACAGTAGCACTTTTACCACTACCTGTAATTCCTAGTAGGGTTTGAAACCGTTCGCCGCCGTTTATTCCATCAGCTAATTCTTCAATCGCCTTTGGTTGATCTCCTGCCGGCTCGAACGGTGCATGTACTTTGAACTTTCGTTCCACATTAAAGAGGATACTTATCTAATAGCTGTGAACGATGCAGAATTCATTGTTTGGGAATTAGTGCGGGCAGAGGTCTGCCTATTTCAGGTCTTTCCAATGATTCAATCCAACTCCAACATTTACTAATCTCTTCCTGAAAATCATCCAAAGAAGAATTATTTTCAATCACGTAATCGGCGATTTCTGTTCGCGACTCCCGAGAAACTTGTCGTTCAATTCTGTTTCTTGCATCCTCTTCTTCAAAAGAACGATATTTTTTTAGTCGTTGAACAGCGATTTCTGTTTCTACATCGATGACGACTATCGCGTCAAAATTTCTATAACCAGATTCGACAAGTAAAGGTATTTCTAAAATAACTGTATTGTCGGTGTCTAGATGGGCTTCTCGTCTTCGAAGCATCTCATCGCGTACCGCAGGGTGGACAATTTCGTTTAACGTTTTAAGTTCTTCTGGCTCGGAAAAAACAATGTTCGCAAGTAGCTGACGATCCAGCTGACCTTCATTCGACAGTATTTTGTTTCCCCATTTTGAGACCATCGCATCAAAAACTTGTTCCCCGGGGCGTTGCAGATCTTTAACAATCTGATCTGCATCTATCAGAGAGGCGCCATTTTTGACGAAAATTGAAGCTGCAGTTGACTTTCCCGAACCAATTCCGCCAGTTAATCCCACCTCGAGCAATTGTTACCTGCTTTAAACGTTAAACCTGTGACTCATTTTCTTCTTCAGAGTCATCTTGGTCATTTTCCTCAGTGTCTGTAGAGTCTGCTGAATTCGCCGCTTCTTCGTCTTTATTATTCCCAGTTGAATCTTCTTCATTTTCAGTGGGCTCTTCAGCCTCAATACTTTCAGAATCTTCTGTTCTCTCATCTGAGTTGCTTGCTGGTGAATCCGAAACCGCAGGCTCTGAAGGATCATGCTCGTTGTAGTACTCAGCCCAGGCTTCTTGCCCTTCAGATGACTCAATACCTATGTAGTTGCCTTCTTCATCATAGTTATGTTCACCAAAGTGCTCTTGATACTCTGCAGCTACAACTCCCCCTTCAGCTGCTTGCTTAATAGAAAGGCTGATTCTTCTTCTTTCAAGGTCGAGATCAATTATTTTTACCCATAATTCTTCACCGGGAGTAACCACTTGTTCAGGTAATTCGACGTGATGTGCGGACATCTCAGATATGTGAACCAATCCTTCGATTCCTTCACCTACCTGCACAAAAGATCCGAACTGAATCAGTTTTGTGACTCGCCCGTACACTAACTCCCCCACTTGGTGGCTATCAGCAAACTCTTGCCAAGGATCTTTCTGTGTGGCTTTTAGGGAAAGACTGATTCTTTCTCTACTCATATCAATATCTAAAACTTGGACATCAATTTCGTCACCAACTGAAACAACCGATCCAGGATGATCAACATGCTTCCATGACAATTCAGAAACATGTATCAAACCGTCCATGCCTCCCAGGTCGACAAAAGCGCCAAAGTTCACGACACTTGAAACCACTCCGGATCTGATCTCACCTGACTTAAGATTCGTAAGAAAGTCTTCTCGTTCATCTTTTTGGCTTTCTTCCAACCAGGCTCTACGGGAGAGAACTACATTATTTCTATGTCTGTCTAGCTCGATTATTTTTGTATCTACAGTTGTTCCGATAAGCGGCTGAAGGTCTCTCACTCGCCTTAAATCCACCAAGGAAGCGGGCAGAAAACCACGGAGTCCTATATCAACAATAAGACCACCTTTAACTACCTCAATAACTGTCCCAGAAACCATTCCGTCAGCTTCTTTGATCGCTTCGATGTCACCCCATGCCTTTTCATACAAAGCACGCTTCCGTGACAACAAGAGCCTTCCTTCAGCATCTTCACGTTGCAGAACGAGCGCTTCTATGGTTTCACCCATTTCCACAACTTCATTTGGGTGCAGATTGTTTCTGATCGACAATTCCTTTTGAGGTATTACGCCTTCAGATTTATATCCGATGTCTAACAAAACTTCATCTTTGTCAATCCTTACTACAGTTCCTTCAACTAGCTGACCATTTTCAATATCAACCATCGTCGCTGTATATGCATCTTCTAAAGAAAGCGATCCAAGGTCATTTGCGGTTATCTCACGTGGTTTATACTCACCATCGTTGTCGAAGGACCCCATAGGCTGGGAGTCAATTAGTGGAATAGTTGAAGTCGGATCTGACACGGTTTTCTCATTGGTAGCGGATACGTAGGGAATTTCCCTTCTTTTTCAAGACGGATAAAGCCTATCGGGGTGCTATAGCATCGTCACGTTTTATTGTGGTGCTTTTCTGCTAACACCAAAAACTCGGGATTTTGAATGTTGCAAGGCAGTAATTCGTACTCGATTGGGGTAACTGACCAAATATTCTTTACATCTAACCCAACCCTGTCGATCATAAGTCTTAATTCACGAGGAGTGAAACAAGTCGTCCACGTCTCTGCAGTCCTCTTTTCCCCCTTAGGGCTGATGATCTCTATCTCTTCTTTATTCACGCCATTGACGGCATTAAAAGAGTCGTTTTCATCAAGATACTGAACTTGAAAATAGGAAGAAAATGCCGCCAAGACAAGTTTCCCTCCCGGTTTCAGAGCACGAGACATATTTTCAAGTGCTTTCAAGTCGATATCGTGGTCAACATTTGGTGACATGGGGTCGTGTAATAGTCCGAAACCTCCTTGGCACATCGAAATAACCGCATCGAATTCCGCTTCGTAATTCATTTCGCGAACGTCTTGGCGAATGTATTCGGCATGAGTGTCGGTTTCCTTGGCAATCTTTATGAACTCGCTTGAAATATCTATTCCGCGGACATTCATACCTTTCTCAGCCAAAAGCTTAGAGTGCCGACCTGGACCACACCCAACGTCCAATACATGATCTCCTTGTTTTAAATTGAGAACTTTCATGATGCACTCAACTTCATTTTCCGTCCCATAAGTGAATGAATAACGAAGGTAGGCTTTGCTTAGATGCTGAGCAATCGGCTCAAACCAGTGTGAGTGATTTTCTTCAGTCATATATTTAGCTCTTTGCTTCTGCCCAACTTTTTCCAACCGCTATGTCGACTTTTAAGTCGACGGAAATTTCGTAAGCATTTTCCATATTTTTCTTGACAATTTTTTTGACGGAGTCCAGTTCATCCGGAACGACATCAAGGATGACTTCGTCATGGACTTGCAGCACTAAAGCGGAGTCGTAAGATTTTTTCTTAAGCTCTTTATGCACTGACACTAAAGCTATTTTGAAAATGTCTGCGGCTAAACCCTGTATGGGTGCATTCATCGCTTGCCTTTCTCCTGCTTGTCGTAGATTAAAATTGCTTGATAGCAATTCAGGGATTTTTCTTCGCCTCCCTAAAAGGGTTTCTGTGTATCCCTTTTTCCGCGCTTTTTCTATGGAATCTTTCATATAATCTTTCACTCCTGGAAAGGCGTTAAAGAATGCCTTTAAAATTTCTGATGCTTCTTCTACTGGTATGTCCAATCTTTGCGCAAGACCGTACGCTTCCATTCCATAAGCAAGCCCGTAAGAAACCATTTTTGCTCGATTTCTTAGTGTCGAGTCGATTTCTTCTGATTTGATTCCCCAAGTCCGTGACGCAACTGCGGTATGAATATCTTGCCCGGCATTAAAAGCAGCTTTTAGTTCTTTTTCATCAGCTAGATGAGCTATACATCTAAGTTCAATTTGATTGTAATCTGCTACTAATAGTGAATTGCCTTTTGAAGGTATGAATGCTTTACGAAAAGCTTTTCCCGCTTCGGTTCTTATAGGGATGTTATGCAGATTTGGTGCATCAGAACTTAGACGTCCAGTCCTTGTAACCGTCTGATGAAATGTGGCACGTATTCTGTCGTCATTGTCCACAGAAGCGATCAGACCTTCTCCATAAGTGGAGCGTAATTTTTCAACTTCTCTATAAGCGAGAAGTTTCTCAACTATTGGATGTGAGTCCTTCAACTTTTCTAAAGTTGCAGCGTCAGTTGAATACCCAGTTTTGGTTTTTTTTCCGGGCTGTAATGCTAGTTTTTCGAACAATATTTCTCGAAGTTGTTTTGTCGAATTTACATTGAACTCTTCACCCGCTAG
>CEUS01142255.1_pt1 | contig 11968 bp, 9 predicted proteins | sample 427031 | NCBI WGS metagenome assembly CEUS01 (sample SAMEA2622837, study PRJEB7988) | marine metagenome | biome: marine biome (ENVO:00000447); feature: marine epipelagic mixed layer (ENVO:xxxxxxxxx); material: "saline water (ENVO:00002010), including plankton (ENVO:xxxxxxxx)" | depth 140 m | reverse complement strand
CAGATCCAAAAAAAGCGGTTCGTACCTGTTGAGCAAGGTTGCTGGCAGTGATACCCAAATACTCAGCTTCGGGTTTTAGATCCAATTTGAATTCCTCGTTCGCCCGTTCGTAAGAATCGGTGATATCGTAAACTCCTTCAAAAGTTGACAGCTTGTGTTGAACATCCGCCGAGGCCTGTTTTAAAATTTCCACATCAGGATGACTCAATTCAAACGTCATGGCGGCCCGGTTTCCGCCTCGGGAAAAAGAAAAGTTCAACTGCTCGGCTTCGGGAATTGGCGGAACGAGATTGCGTAATTCAAATACCAGTTCGCGGCTGCTGTATTCGGCATCCCGTGTTTCGGAAGGAGTCAGCTCGATCACGATTTCACCCAGCTCGTCAACACCCGCTTGGGTCGCACTACGAAAAAAGGACATGGACCCAAAAGGTTGGCCACCCGCCGTCGCAAATACGTTTTCAATCACTGCGACCCCAAACCGGTCATTTACATCCTTCATGTGCTGAAGAGCCACAGCCTCTATGATATCCACTTTTTCTTTCGTAGTTTCGAAATTTGTGCCTGCAGGCATCTGCAAAGTAATAGTGGTGGTATCCTGCACAGTTGAGGGCCGTCTACTATACCCAATCCGATCCCCAAATACCATGGCCACAAATATGAGTAGCAGTCCGATAAATAAGGAAACGGAAATATAACGGTTAATCAGAGCCCAATTTAAAATAGGGTGGTAAAACTTCAGTATCCCCCTTTCGAGACCATCGGCAAAAAACCGCTGAAACCGTGCAAAGTAATTCATCTTGCCCACTCCATCGTTACTGTAATGGCAGTGCTTCAAGTGAGCAGGTAGAATCAATTTCGATTCAATAATCGAAAAGAACAGAACAGGTACAACCACCATCGGAATGTTTTTGGTGATGCTCCCGATAAATCCTGACTGCATGATAAGCGGAAAGAAGGCTACCATGGTGGTAATCACTCCAAATATAACCGGAACTACTACTTCATTAGTCCCTTTGATGGACGCAACCAGAGGTTTTTCACCCCGCTGCATATGCTGGAACACATTTTCTCCAGTAACAATGGCGTCATCAACGACAATTCCAAGGGTGGTGATGAAAGCCATCATGGTAACGACGTTTAATGTCACTCCAATGTAAGGCAGAACCAGAAACGTGCCGGCAAAAGCGATAGGAATCCCCCAGGCAACCCAAAATGCCAAAGCAGGACGCAGGAAAAGGGAAAGAATGATCACCACAAGGGCAAAACCCATAATTGCGCTGTCCTGCAAATCTGCCAAGCGAACCTTGATCCGGTTGGATTGGTCTGACCAATAGGAAAGTTTGATTCCATCGGGTAATTGCTCCTGCTTCAGAGCAAGGAACGACTTAACTTCGTCGCCAATATCGATAATGTTTTGCAAACCGGTGCGCATCACATCGATGGCAATGGCTCTCTCACCATTATACTTGGCAATAATGGGAGTCTCGTCAAATCCATCGATGACCATAGCTATGTCACCTAATTTAATGTTGGTTCCATCGGGACGCGTAAGGACAGTAATAGCGGAAAAATCTTCAAAATTGTATGCCTGCTCATTGGTGCGGAGCAATATTCGACCGGTTTCGGTTTTCACGCTGCCCGCTGAAAGATCCACAGAAGATGTACGAATAGCGTTGGTTATTTGAGCGAAGGTAAGACCGTATTGGCGCAATGTGGCCTCAGAAACTTCAATCGCAATTTCGTAAGGGCGAACCGCTTTCAAGGAAGCCAGAGTTATTCCAGGGATATTGGAAACTTCATCCCTGATTTGTTCACCCAATTTTTTGAGTTCCTTTTCGCTCAAGTTCCCCGACAATACCAACGTGATCACGCGTTCAGATCGGGTCTGAAGACTGATTTGGGGACGTTCCGCTTCGGGCGGAAATGTGCGAATTGTGGAAACGCGGTTAGTCACCTCATCCAATTTTTCGCTCAGGCTATACCCTTCATCAATTTCCAAAGTAACGGTACCGGTGTTAGAATTGGCTCTGGCTGAGATCTCCTTAACTCCCTCAATGTCATAAAGGTTTTCTTCCAGCCGAGTAACAATAGCCTGCTCAATTTCGCCTGGAGTAGAACCTCGGTATTGTACGGATACCTGGATAGAACGATTGGGAAGTTCCGGGAAGTCCTGAAGAATAATTCTGTTGAACCCGGCCCATACGCCGCCAGCCACGATGGCAACCATCAACAAATTGGCGGCTACCCCGTTGCGGGCGAACCATGCGATCATCGAATGCATTCTCTCTTACTTCGGAGAAAAGTTCTTGTTGAAGATAGAGTCTTTATCCTCTGCCTCCTCGACCGCCGCCGCCGCCACCTGGAAGTTCAATGCCCTGAGAATCAGCCCAGGCACGTAACTCCTGCATAACTCGGCCTATCTGACTCCGGTCTCCACCGGAAGTAATTTCATCCAGCTTGGCTTTCAAGTCGGCGGGTATGGGTTTGTCGGCAGGAATCGCAGAAAGCATTTGGCCCAGGAATCCTCCTCTACTGGAAACAGGACCACGTCGGGAAAAAATCTCCTGGACATTTACTTTTTCAACTTCGAACGGAAGTTTTTCTAATTCCGTCGGGTCAACTGGCAGGGCTTCCAGGGCAAAAGGCACGTCGGTCAGACAAATCCGATCGCCTGAAACGAGGCCTTCATTTACAACAATGGAACTGTCATTCTGCCAAATGATATTGACTGGTTTTCGGCGCAAAAGATTTTCACTGTCTACTGTCAAAAGAAAAGAATTTTCCCTGAGTAGCCGTCGTGGAACTACAAATACATCCTGCAATACAGCCCCTCGAATCTTGGCTTGGACGAAAGTTCCGACTTTCAGAGGTGGACGTCCATCTTCTGTAAAACCGTATGGATTTCTTACTTGAGCAATCACAAACAACTGACGTGTCCTAACATCGAAAGTACCTTCGGAACGGAAAATTCGGCCCCGCCATTCATGTGTTATGTCGGCGATCTGTGAAGTCAAAGTCACATTGGGACCATCCCGGAAATCCGATTGCTGCCCGCGATAAATTTCAGGAATGTCCAAAAAGGAAAGTTGGGTTTCAGTCAACGGAAGCCGAACTTCGGCGAAATCAACAGCATATATTCTAGCCAACTGGTTCCCCGGTGACACATATTGCCCAACGTCCACATTTTTCGTCAGAATCCGGCCAACGTACGGAGCTCTTATTTCAGTTTTCTCCAGGTTTCTTTTCGCTGTTTCAAGGCGCGCCTCCGCAGAAGCGACATTCGCTTTCGCTCGTTTCAATTGCGGCATCCTTAATACCAGCTCACTCGGCTCCTCATCCAGGTTCAATCGCTCCCAATCCTCCAATGCCTGGTCGGATCGCGCTTCTTCTTCGGCCAAAGCTAATCTCATTTGTGAAAGATTGGCATCGGCGACCACTAACTCGGTCTGATAATCGCGCGGATCAATACGAAGCAAGACTTCGTCCTCCTCAAAGAATGAACCATCGCGGAAATTCCGACCAATTTCCAGAATGCGTCCACGAACTTCAGGAATCAAAGTACTCTCTGTTCGGGCACGGACAGTTCCTTGGGTTTCCAGCTCGACCTGGTATCTACTCGGCTGAAGTGAGAACACTTCAACCTGGGTAGCTCCGGGATTAAAGTTGCGCTGTCGGGGCTCCGGTTTAGTGGCTAATATCCAGTAAGCCAAAGATCCAGCACCACCCAGAATCACTAAAGGCAATAATATACGTAATACTTTCATCGGAAAAATTTAATTAATATTTAGGGATTCATCATCGTCGCCGACAAAGCCTCCACCCAGGGCCAGGTAAAGACCAATGCGGTTTTGTATGCGTTGATTGGAAATTACAATTAAAGACCGGACGGCATTAAAGAGGCGGCGTTGGGAATCCAGAACCGTGATAATATCTACCAAACCTCGTCCGTATTGCTCCCAAGCCAGATCAACTGCCGCTTCGTATTCTTCGACAGTAATTTTTAACGCTTCTTCATCGCGAAGTAGCGAATCTTCATCTGCCAAAGCGGTCTCCACTTCTTCAAAAGCAAATAAAACGGTTTGAGCGTAATTGGCTAGAGATTGTTTATAGACGGCATACGCGCGTTCCTTAGCCGCGGTAAGCTGACCACCACGTGAAATGGGCAGCGAAAGGTTGTATCCATAGCTCCAGACACGGAACGCCTCGTCTGTTAAACTATCAAATCCAGTAGTACTGGTCCCATAATTTCCATTCAGGTTTATACCGGGAAGCAGGGCTTTTTTTGCAGCATCAATCCTCACAGAATCCGCAGCTAGCATTCGCTCTGCTGCACGGATATCTGGCCTACGGTTTAAAAGCTCGTCCGGAAGACCGACTGGAATTGAGTTTTTGATTTGGGGAAGTTCTTTAGCAGCTTCAATCTCCCGAGCCGGATACCGCCCAAGAATAATCTCCAAAATGCGTAAGTCAGAGTCGCGGTCTCGCAGTCTCTGTTCATAGCCACTCTGGGCGTTGGCAACATTGGCTCGCATCAGATGCAAATCCAAAGCTCTGGCCAATCCTCGTTTAAAATTCTGCTCTACAATCTCCAAATTAGATTCAAAGGTCTCGAGATTATCGATGGCTACATCGAGTTGAATTTCTGAAGAGATAACCCGGTACCAGGCGCGGGCAGTCTGTGCCGCTATTGAAAAACGGGCGGCTCTGAATACTTCGACAGCGCCTTGATAGTCCGCAAAGCCGGCATTTGCCAAGTCACGAACGCGTCCCCAAATGTCTAATTCCCAGTTTGCGCGACCCGATAATCCAAAGCTATTGCTCTTTCTACTCGTAACCACCAATCCACCAGCATTATTGCGCTGAGACCGACTACCTGTTGTAACTGCAGTCAAATTTGGAAATCTCCCGGATCCCTGGATAACTGCCGTCGCCTGCGCAGCTTCCAATCTGCCTTCAGCTAACACCAAATTATAATTATGCCGTAAAGCTTCATTAATAATGAGGAAAAGTTGCGGGTCCTGAATATCCTGCAGCCATCCATCGTTCCAAAAGGGCGCAGAATCATGGTCGCTGAAAAATCTTTCAGGGGCCTGGACCGGAAGCTTGTCTGCCTGGCTAGGAGGGGCCTGGGTGACGCAACCCGATAAGAGTAAAATGGCAACTAGCGAGTTAGCAGCGACTGATTTAAAACACATAAGTGAAGCGTTCATTTGAACGGATTTCCGTTCAAATGGTTTAAAACAATGTTTTGTCATCCGGGCGAACAAGGTGGCTAGGGTAAAAACGAAGAGTACGTCTACGCAGCAAAAACGTATGCTGCAACTCTTTGGTTACACCTTGTACAAAAAAATCAGCTTTCTCTTTCACGTCCCTACTATGACTTTATGCGGAATTCCTCCGGATATGAAATTCGCTGGACCTTAGATCGATATAAAACAGTTTTACCCATGGCCTATTACTTCTCCCAAATCTCGCGTGAAATTCTTTTCCCTACTTAAACCTGAAAGACTTGAGGTCGACAACTACAGGAAGAAAGATTGCTTATATATAAATTGTTGCCGGTCATAACCGGTGGCCGCGTGCATACCTTCCTGCAAATCCTGCCAAAATTAGATTAGTGCAGTGTAAACTAGCCTTAGCTCTCTTAGTCAACTAATGGGCGTGGGTAATTGAATAATTACTGACCGCATACTGCGTCAATTCGATCCAATCCTTCCAGTGAATTTGCAATTCCTTACGCAACTCACGAATCTCAACTTTGAGCTCCTTGCGTTTAGCTGCGGTCGATTTTTGCAACTCGCGAATTTTCGCCAGAATGATTGATGCCTTTTCTTCAAATGTATGAGCCAGTTCTTCTGCCCTTTTTTGAAGCTCCACTGCTTTTTCATCCAGCTCGCTCTTGAATCGTTCAAGGAGCAAGTCCTTGTCCTTTCTTACCAGGATTTTTTGCAATCGCACTTTATGAACACGACGGAGGTCAGATACCAGCCCGACTTTTGAACAGGTCCACAGAAACCATTTGGTTGGATCGAAGTGAAACCAACGAACTCCGTTACGATAATCAGTGGCCATGGCGTGATGGTAATTGTGATAGCCTTCTCCAAGCGTCAAAAAGGCCAGTATACCGTTATCAACAGCGGATTGTTCCTTGGCGTAGGTGCGAGAGCCCCACATATGAGCAAGTGAATTCACAAACCAGGTACAGTGGTGCAATAAAAAAACTCTTAGCAGGAGGCCACCGAACAATGCCGCAATTGGGTGCATGAATAAACAACCGATGGCAAATACCAACCCATTTGAAAGAAGCGACAGACTTAGAAGATGATTGTACTGAAACATCACCCGGGGATTCTTTTTCAAATCTGAAACGTTGCTGTCAATGATGGGCATATCATGCGTGAAGAGCCATCCGATGTGGGCATAGAAGAAACCACGGTGGATGTTGTAAGGGTCATTGTCCGTATCCACATGGTTGTGATGCAACCTATGGTCGTTGGACCACTGAAGAGCTGATGCTTCAACTGCCAATGTGGCAAAGAACAGGTTTAAACTTTCAAAGATCGGGCTGGCTTTATAGCTGCGGTGGGAGAATAGACGGTGGTAACCTGCAGTAATCGATATTCCACCTAGCATAAAAGTGACGCCGCACAAAACCAAAGCAGACCAGTGAAAATGTTTTACGAACGCCGGCAGCAGAATGAGCAGTAGAAGATGATAACCAGCGATAAATCCAAAATTATCCCAATGTTTTATTCGCATAGTACGTTTATTGAATTATAGGTGAGATCTCAATACAGATCTTAAAATATATTAAAAAGAAGATAGGATAAGTGCAGAGATAATACCATACGGACATATCCGGATGAGAATTACAACCCTCCAAAAAATTTTCTTTCAGGCTAGATGAGTCAACTCAGTAAGCTCTATAATGGGTATATAGCTACTATATTCTCTAAATTTATTAGCGAATGGTTATTTTAATGAAGATTGTACTTTTCAGCCAATTCACGCGCTCTTGCATTCGCAATAAATTGAAATTGTGAGATGTCATGTTCACTGACAGATAAATTCGATTGTTCTAAAAGATCTCTTGTTCTCAAACCGTAATCATTGGTCCAATCGTGTAAGTGGACTGACCAGGGTTTATAAACGTACCAGCCAGTCCATATCAGCAGCAACGCAGTAGCTGCGATTCTTAGATTGTGTAGCCTGACCAGGCAAAGAATCCTTTCCAATAATATAGAGAACAAAGGAAGTAAGGCCAAAAGTGCAACGTACTGATACCTCCAGGTCGCCACGTGATCAATAGGCGTGTGCTTTCTTCCATAGGCCAGAAGGATACAATTCCCGACAAAGAATAAAAACAAAACGCCCAAAATCAGCTGCTGTCGGTGATGGGCAAAATAAAATCCTACACCAACGAGAATTATGTTGAGCAAAAGTAACACCGAAGCAGTAGAATTTGAAATCTCGAGTCCACGGATTTGCTGGTAAAGGGGATTCAAAGCCAGTTGGTAAAACAAGTGGGTGCCAAATCCTACTGAATCAAAATTCAGCAATTTGTCCCCAACAGACTGCGAGAGATTATTCAGGCCCACAAAGATTCCGGAAAGAACACAGGGAACCAAGCAACAGACTGCCCCCATCCGAAAATTCTTGATCCGGAAGTTCGGTATCGTCCCCATCAAAAGAACCGTTAGTAAAATAGCTGGTCCAATTACCACTCCGCGAACAAAACAAAGTACACCGAGTGTTGTATATATAAGGATGAGGATTTGTTCTTTCGTGTCGAGCGGACGGTTTTCCAAATATCCCTTCGAACACCACAAAAGAGCCAAAAGGGAAAACAAATAACTCAATAAATTGGAAAACTGTATGCTCTGGGAATGAATTTCTATGCTGGTATAGTTCAACGCCAGGATACTCTGGCTAAAGACGACCGAAATCAGACCAAATCCCCAGAGGCGAAGAAGGTATCCGAAAAGTATTACCACGCAAAAATGTAACAAAAAGCTGAATACAACAAAAACGAAATGGCTTCCGCCTCCCATAATCAATAGCCCCGACCAAACCAGTTTAAATACCGGTACAAAATTTTCTCCAAAAAAACCAAACAACCAGGACAAGTAGCCTTGGCTGTCCATTCGGTGAAGTTGATCCCACTCATCCCCCCGATAAAAGAAGCGCGTAAACAACTCCCAATGAAAAAACAGTGGTAGCATACCAGCAAGTCCTGCAGGAAATATCCAAACCACAGACCAAGTTAAGGTAACATTATTATGCGGTGACTGCTGATCCACAATCAGGAAATTAAAAGGCGCCCCATGATGGGACGCCTTTTAATTTAATTGAAATTGATTGAAGTTCAACTAAGAGGTCGGAACCTCAGAAATCGTCTTGAGAATTCTGCCGCAGATCGCATAGGGATCTCCCTGAGAATTCGGACGGCGGTCTTCGATATAGCCCTTGTATTCATTATCGATGAATGCCTGAGAGACCCGGACAGAAGCTCCTCTGTCAGCGATTCCCCATGAGAATTTGTCGATAGACTGCGTTTCATGAAGACCGGTCAGTCGCATTTGATTATCCGGACCATAGGCTTCGATGTGCTCATCCTTATTCTTTTCAAAAGCCTTCATGAGCCCTTCGAAGTATGCTTTTCCTCCAACTTCACGAATGTGCTTGGTGGAGAAGTTACAGTGCATGCCGGAACCATTCCAATCTCCAGAAAATGGCTTACAGTGCCATTCAACATAGACTTGGTATTGTTCACAGAGACGCTCCAGTAGGTAGCGGGCTACCCACACATCGTCTGCACATTTTTTGGAACCCTTACCGAAGATCTGGAATTCCCATTGTCCCTTCGCAACTTCGGCGTTGATTCCCTCGTGATTGATGCCCGCGGCCAAGCAGAGATCGAGATGTTCGTCCACAATGGTTCTCGCAAGGTCGCCCACGCTGCGAAAGCCCACACCGGTGTAGTACTTACCTTGCGGTGGGGGAAAACCCTCTTCGGGCCATCCCAAAGGACGACCATCCTGAAATAGGAAATATTCCTGTTCGAGACCGAACCATGCATCTTCGTCGTCGATGATGTTGGCACGGCTGTTACTGGGGTGCGACTCGCCGTTTGGCAACATAACTTCACACATTACGAGGAAAGCGTTGTTCCGCCCTTCATCCGGATAAAGAGCCACAGGCTTCAACATGCAGTCGGAACTACTGCCATCAGCCTGAAGAGTTGAACTTCCGTCAAAAGCCCATCTCGGACAATCGTCTACGGAGGATGGAGCCTCGTCGGCTAATCTTGTTTTTCCACGGAGGTTCGGTATGGGAGTGTACCCGTCGAGCCAGAGGTATTCAAGCTTGTATTTCGCCATTATCTTGTCGTTTTATTTTTAGGTTGAATGTCCCGTAGAGTTTATTGGCCCACCGTTACCGGAGATCGCCAATTCAGGGACTAGAGAGAGAACGAGCAGAATATGTACCTGTTTTCAATATAAAATGTAATTTCCCGAATAAAATACTCAAAAAGGGACAAAATTGTTAAGTGAAAACCCGACCAAAAATGAAGGAAATTAAGGAAGCAAAGAGGCGGAAGTCCCTATAGGCTACGGCGGAAAGGTGCATAAACGCAAAAAAGGACACCTTAGCTATTCGAAAATGAAGTACGAATTCTAAAATACCTGGATAAAATGGGATGCACCTTCGTGCCTAAATTATTACATGAGGATCCGGAGAAACTGTACATTATTACTACCAATTGCGGATATATTGCACCCAAAGTGAGTGAGGAGAAAGTGAATCAGATATTTAAATCCCTCGAACAATACGGAGTAAAGCACGGGGACGCCTTTCCTCGCAATATAATCTACGACAACAGACAAGGCTGTTTCTGCGTCATCGATTTTGAATTTGCCACTATCTTGGAGACTGGCGAAGGCCTCACCACCAAGGAAGCCGAGACAGAGATGAAAAAGAATAAGTACAAGCTCTAATTCATGGAAGCCATCTCCTGGTCAGACCTCTCCAACCCTGGACGTTTTAGAAAAAACAATGAAGACGCGTTTCTGGCGGTACGCCTGAACGGCCCGCAGTTCAACTCCTTGGAAAGGAAGGGAGCGGCACCAATGCGGGTGAATTCGCGCCAGCCGGATAGCAGTGGATTTTATTACTCAACGCCTACCGGAAAACTTTCGCCTCGGAGTGATGGGATTGGAACAGGGTTATCAGGATTTTTTACAGGACGTTATTTGAAGCGATTAACAGTGAAATGACCAGTGTGAACTTCAATTACGAAGAATGCCGCAAAATGCGGCTGTTCGCTTGGAGAACAGCGACCGATATATCCTCAATACTGATGGGATTAACATCGGTATATGGGATCGTAGGCTTGAGAAACTGGTGCGCGACCCACCCCAGCGATTTGTCGACATGACTTACGCTAAACAGCTCGTTACGAATTTCATGGAAGAATCCGGGCGTGACAACCTGACCGCACTTATCGTATCAATTTCTTGATTACATAACCCTTATTACAAATCCAAGTCTCTAATAACCCATGCGAACAGGAAACCCTGCCCTCAGATCTGAAACTTTCCGCGTAGAATACGCCGGTAGCAACGTCATGACAATTGGCGGTACCGCAAACAAGACTGCAATTTTATTACTCATGGTCTTGATGAGCGCAATCTGGTCCTGGAAACAAGTCATGGGTTTGGGAGATGCTTCCGCAATGATACCCTGGATGGTTGGGAGCGGAATCGCTGGATTCATAGTGGCTATGATCACGATATTTAAAAAGACTGCATCCCCGATTACTGCCCCAATATATGCATTGTTAGAAGGCGTCTTCCTGGGAGTCTTTTCAGCAATGATAGAACTCTCTTATCCCGGAATCGCTTACCAAGCAACCGTTCTTACCTTCGCCGTGTTATTTACTCTTCTGGTGATCTATAAGGCAGGGATTATCAAGACTACTGAAAATTTTAAACTTGGATTAGTAGCAGCAACCGGCGGTATTGGCATGATTTACCTGGCCACCTTTATCCTGGGATTTTTTGGATTTCGCATTCCCTATATCCACGGAAGTGGACCCATAGGTATCGGTTTCAGTTTAGTGGTAGTGGTCATCGCCGCCCTCAATCTGGTCCTGGATTTTGATTTCATTGAAGAGGGCGCAGAACGAGGAGCCCCGCGCTACATGGAGTGGTACGCCGCCTTCGGCCTACTCGTTACGCTGATCTGGCTCTATATCGAAATTCTCAGACTTCTTGCCAAGCTACGCAGCCGGTAGATGTCTTTGAATTGAAAGGTCTACCAAGACCTTTCCTAATTTTCGATTATAGATTGAGTTTAATAAGAACTCCGAAGTCTCTTGGCATTGAGAACATTTGATCACAATTTGACAGCTATGATTAAAAGACCATCGATTCTAGCCCTAACGTTACTCGTAATCTATCTTTATACTTCCGGGGCGGACAAAGATTGGCCTGTCTATCTAGGAGATAATGCTTCAAGTCAGTATTCGTCGCTAGACCAGATCAACACCAGCAATGTGGATCAACTCACGGTTGCCTGGGTGTATCATTCTAATGACGCAAAACCTTTGGATCGGGGGGAGATTCAATGCAATCCTCTCATCATCGACGGAGTTCTCTATGGGACTTCTCCGTTATCGGCACTCTTTGCGCTCAATGCAGCAACCGGAGAGGAATTGTGGCGGCAAGATCTGACCACAATTTCGGGACGACATTCTTTAATTAAAAATCGTGGTGTGACTTACTGGACGGACGGAAAGGAAAAACGGCTTCTCTATGGAGTCGGAGGTTACTTGTTCTGCATCAATCCTAACGACGGAGAACTTATAACCGATTTTGGAAACAAGGGTTATATCGATCTGAAGGAGGGACTCGGTCGTGACATGTCCAACCTCGACTTTCTCGCCAATACGCCTGGTATCATTTAT
>CEUS01283603.1_pt1 | contig 11970 bp, 10 predicted proteins | sample 427031 | NCBI WGS metagenome assembly CEUS01 (sample SAMEA2622837, study PRJEB7988) | marine metagenome | biome: marine biome (ENVO:00000447); feature: marine epipelagic mixed layer (ENVO:xxxxxxxxx); material: "saline water (ENVO:00002010), including plankton (ENVO:xxxxxxxx)" | depth 140 m | reverse complement strand
CTGTGGTCTTTGACATTCTCGATGGTCGTCTTGCCCGGTTGGGAGGAAGAGAATCCTTGTTTGGCAAGGAATTCGATTCAATCGCGGATGTGGTTTCGTTTGGGGTGGCGCCGGCCCTCATGGTTTTTTTACTGATCCTCTCTCCGGACCATGAAGCCTACTTCCGTCAAATCGGTTGGCTGATCGGATTCATCTACCTGCTTTGTGTAGGCGTTCGCCTTTCCCGATTCAATGTGGTCACCCACCCCTTGATGGAAGAGAGCGAGTTCACCGTATCGAAGGATTTTATCGGTCTACCGGCGCCGGCCGCGGCAGGCACAATTTCATCGCTGGTATTATGGATGAACAAATTCGACGTGCACGGATTGGCCATTCTTTTGCCGGCATTGATGATCCTCATCGCTGTATTGATGATCAGCTCAATTCATTATCCCAGTTTCAAATACATTGATTGGACCACCCGCTTGAAATTCAGAACCTTTGTTCTGATCATTGTGGTGATCAGTATTATCGTGATGATTCGCGAAATCGGTATCACGCTGATATTTATGGGTTACATTTTCTACGGCTTGTTCCTCGATGCGAGAGATCGGTGGAGAAATAGAAATTCAGACGACCCGAATAACCCTGTGAACAGTTGAGGATGTCCTCAGAACAACCAACAATAACTTCAACAAATTGTGAATTGGGTTAGCAACTTTTGTCTAATTGGTCGGTTTGTTGGAAAAGGTTTCTCCCCTTTAAAAATGTCTCCTTAAAGGGGTTACGTAGTTGTTTTATTTATTCACATAGCATAATAATACGAATACTGATTTAATTTACTTTATTTATTATAGCTTCCATTTAATAAACCAAGAACAAGTTCGACCACTTCCATGAAGTTAAAAATCAACCGAGATCATTTCTCCAGTGGCCTACAACAGGTGCTAAATGTCGTAGGAACCCGTGCAACCATGCCCATCCTAAGCAATGTGCTGATTGAAGCCAATGAAGGGTATATCTCTTTGACCACGACAAATCTGGACATGGGTATCCAATGTCGGATTGAAGCACAGGTTGAGACAGCAGGCGGCATCACCCTGCCGGTTCGAAAACTGGCTACTATTATTCGGGAGCTGCCGAATTTGGATGTGGAAGTAGAGTCCACTTCCAGCCACCGCGCGGAAATTTCTTCGGGGGGGTCGGTCTTCAGGATCAATGGAATAGGTCCGGAAGAGTTTCCACCACTGCCCTCCTTCAGTGACGATCGTCAGTTTATCTTATCCCAGGAGACTATAGCGACTATGCTGAAATCGGTTTCCTATGCTCAATCTACCGATGAGAATCGATACATACTAAATGGAGTCTATTTCAATTTTGAGGACGGCAAGCTGACCCTTGTAGCAACAGATGGACGGCGCCTGGCACTTGTAAGCGAAGAAGTCGAAGTTACTGAGGCCAATGCCGGCAAATTGATTCTTCCTGCAAAAACGGTTACGGAGATGCTTCGGCTGCTTGGACAGGCTAAGGAAATCAAAATTTCCTTTAATGACCGCCAGGTAGCTTTTGAAATAAGCACCGACGAGGAGGAGGAAGGGTTGAAAGATCACATCTACCTGGTTTCCAAAATCGTTGAAGGCAATTATCCAAACTATCAGCAGGTTATTCCTAAAGAAACTCATCACCGCATTAAAGTCGGCCGGGAAGATCTGCTGCATTGCATCCACCGTTCGGCCTTGGTCACCACGGACAAAAACAATTCGGTTACAATGAAGATTCACAATGACAAGTTAGAGATTTCTGCTTCCAGCCCAGAATTGGGTGAATCCCATGAGTCATTAGGTGGCATTCCTTACGAGGGATCTGAGGTTAAGATCGCTTTCAATCCACAGTTCCTGATGGATCCGCTCAAGAACCTGACCAAGGATGAGATTTTCTTTGAATTCAAAGACGAATTGAGCCCCGGCGTATTCCGCACACTCGAAAGCTTTCTTTGCGTCATAATGCCTCTCCGGCTAAACTAATAAAGTTCATCCAAATTTCCGAAGACCGTTTTGGAAACCTTTGTGGTTATTCGCAGTCCCGAAAGATACGCTTATGGAATTATTTTCGGCAGATGCAAAATGGTATGACCTGCTTCTTCCCTTCTTGTTTGCAGGAACGCTTATCCTTACCTGGTTAAACGGACGGAAGGCTTCCATTCTCATTTCCATCGTGAACCGCTGGCTTCGGTGGTTTACCTTTTCTCTATTCGCGGCCTATATTTCCTTTTACGCCGAATGGTTTGAGAAACCCTTTTGGGTCCTGTTTAGCATTTTTTTCCTTCTTTGGTTTTTGTGCGAAACCATTTTTCACTGGGTTTCTATCGGGGCCCTGAGCAAAAGCACTTACCCTTTGTTTCCAAATTTCGTCGAAAATCCGAAAGGCGAGGAGTGGCCGGCTCAAAAACGGTTTTTATCCATCCGCCGGTGGTTGAAAGATAACAAATTTAATTCTGTTTGCACCTTGAAGGCGGAATTGATTCCGCAAATTCAGCTGCGCATGCATGTGTTCCAAAGCGAGGACGAGAAGATACGAATTCAGTTATTGTTTATTCCGCAGCGTTCTGGAGCTGTTTCGCTCTGCTTCACGATTCTTTCCCAGACCGTAGATGGATCGCGATTTGTGACGGACAATATGTACCTGCCTTTTGGCGGCTTCTATCCTGAAAACTGGTATTTGGACCGTCGGCCTCTCAATAGGAGCCTGCCGCGGATGTACCGGAATCATTTGCGGCGCATCGAAAATACGAAAGAGGTCTTTGTTCCATGGGAGGAAAATCCTGTTGAGGATGCCAATGACCAGAAAACTATCTTGGAGCGGGTGAACACCGAGATGGGATTTCTCAATCCGATCGCCATACGCGATGAGTACGGAAAAATTTCATGGGAAGGCCGCTATCGTGTCTGGAAAGAAATTTGGATGCTCAACTATTTTGGCAAAGCATTCAGCTACTAATTGAAGCCACTACCCACCGATATAAGACATCTCCACTTTTCGATCTTTTTTGCTCAACTGGTGCCGAATTTCGGAATAGCGGTCGTCCCTGTCTCGCCACAGTTCGGCTAACTTATGTGTGAGTTCATCATCAGATACTCCCGAGCGTATGGCCTTCTTGAAATCCGTTCCGAAGGCGGAGAACAAGCATTTGTAAATTTTTCCGTCCGCTGACAGCCTGGCTCTATGACAGTCGTGGCAAAATGGATGTGAAATAGAGCTGATAATTCCAATTTCACAGGACCCGTCAGTGTATCGGTAGCGTTTGGCAACTTCTCCCCTATAGCTTGGATCGAGTGGCTCCAGCGGTAATTGAGCTGAGATAACTTCCACGATTTTTTGGGCAGGAAATACTTGAGATGCATTCCAATCATTGCAATTGCCCACGTCCATAAACTCGATGAATCGCAGGGTGATGCTTCTTTTTTTGAAGAAGGTTGCCATGGGCAGGATATCCTGATCGTTCACGCCTTTTTCGACCATCATGTTGACCTTTACGGGCAAGCCTGCTTTCAGTGCGGCGTCTAACCCATCCAATACACCTTGGACTGATTTTCCCCGACCATTCATTCGCTTGAAGGTTTCCTCATCCAGTGAATCCAGGCTCAGGTTGATACGGGTTAAACCGGCCTCCTTGAGCTGATCGGAAAAACGCGGGAGTAGCCACCCATTGGTTGTCAGGGCAATATCCTGAATACCTCCAATTTTTGAAATACCACTAACGATTTCCACCACTTCCTTTCGCAGCAAAGGCTCGCCTCCGGTAATTCGTATTTTGGCCACACCCAGCTTTCTGGCGGCCTTAACCACCCTCAATATTTCTTGGGTGCTTAACAGCTCCTCCTTTTTCAGGAAGGCGTAATCTTTTCCGAATACAGCAGCAGGCATGCAATAAGTGCATCTGAAATTGCATTGATCCATCACCGAGATACGAAGATCTCTCAAGGTTCGGCCGAGCTTGTCCTGCGTGTTTTTCATTTAGGGTAATTGACGACTTTTACAGATAATGGCCTTTAGGTAAAAATATTTATTCCAAATTAGATTTCCCTGCGTCAGCCTGAATTTTACTTATTTAATGCGCACTTAGGATGGATTTATTACTGCCCAGCGATGCTGAAAAGATCATTGAAAGTCACATAGTTCTGTTGGATTCGGAAACTGTTGCCTTTGACCAGGCCTACGGCCGCACCCTTCGTGAACCCGTTTTAGCCGACCGGGACTTTCCTCCTTATGACCGGGTGATGATGGACGGAATCGCTATGAACATGGCTAGTTGGAAGGGTGAAGCGATGCAGTCTCTCGGCGTGCAGAGAGCCGGTGTTGATGCCATGGATTTAAGAGAGGGTGCATTTTGTTTCGAAGTGATGACCGGAGCGGTTCTTCCATTTGGAGCCGATACTGTGGTGCCGATCGAACAAGTTACCGAATCAGGGGGATCGTTTTCTTTGGTTGAGAGTAACTTTCCTACCGAAGGACAATTTGTGCACCGGCAAGGCTCAGACCAGAAGGCCGGAGACCTGCTTCTAGCGGAAGGCACTTTGTTGGGCGGCAAAGAAATTGCCGTTCTGGCTACTTGTGGTTATGCTGAAGTATCAGTAAGCCAGATACCCAGGATCATAATATTATCTACCGGTGATGAACTGGTCGAAGTGAATGAAACACCAAGCCCTTTTCAAATCCGGAAGTCCAACGTGTACGCTTTGGAAACAGCCTGCAAGAACCTGGGAATCCCGGTTTCAATCCGACTCGATCATCTTCCTGATGATCAGGCCACAATAGCCTGTCGGCTTGCTAATGTCCTCAACGAATCGGATTTGGTTCTCTTTTCAGGCGGGATATCAAAGGGCAAATATGATTTTTTGCAGGAACTACTGGTGGACGCTGGTGCAACCAAGCATTTTCAATGGGTGAAACAAAGGCCGGGCAAACCGCTCTGGTTTGGAACCACGAAAACCGGGACTGTCATATTTGCTCTGCCCGGCAACCCGAACTCCACCCTCACTTGTTTTTACCGTTATGTTTCCGATGTCACTCGTACGATGGCTGGACTTGGGAAACGGATTCCGGAATCGGGCCAGCTCGCTGAGTCCGTTAAATTCAATCCTCCGCTTTCGTTGTTTCTGCCGGTTCGATCACGGCGTTCCCCAGAAGGTAGCCTTCATTTCGATCCGGTTGCGACCCAAAATTCCGGTGATTTGGCAGGTTTGATAGCGAGCGATGGTTTTATAGAATTGCCTGCTGAACAAAATGAATTTTCAGTGGGTTTTTCTGCTCCATTTTATCCCTGGTAAATAATATGACTGAGTTTTCACATCTCGATGATCAGGATCGACCCAGCATGGTTGACATCTCTGAAAAAGTTGTGACCCACCGCACAGCTGAAGCTGAATCGATTGTGCAACTGGATGATACTGTTTTTTCCCAACTCGATTCCGGTGAAATTCAAAGCAAGAAAGGGCCTGTTTTTCAGACGGCGATAATGGCCGGTGTAATGGCTGCCAAAAAAACGAGTGATTTGATACCTCTCTGTCATCCGCTTCCGCTTAATAATTGCCAGATTACGGTCGATCCCCGGGAAAACCAGCAAGTCCGTATCTGCTGCTCTGTTTCCACGGATCACAAAACCGGGGTTGAGATGGAAGCACTGACTGGGGCCTCCGTTGCCGCATTGACCCTTTATGATATGTGCAAGGCGCTCTCCCGCGATATTGCTATTCTTAAAACCCGGCTGATATCCAAAACCGGAGGTAAGAAGGATTACCGGGCTGGTTAATTATGACCATTCAACTTTATTACTTTGCCATTCTCCAAGACCAGCGCGGGCTCAGTGAAGAACAGCTGGAATTAGAATCCCAGACCGCAGGAGACCTTTATGATAAGTTAAAATCTTTGCACGGATTCACTCTTAGTCAGGATGCGCTTAGACTGAGTGTCAACCAGCAGTTTGTAGGCTGGGATACTGTCATCCACGATGGAGATGAAGTGGTGTTTATTCCGCCGGTTTCCGGTGGTTAAATCAGGTTCGGTAAAGGGCGTTTATTTTGATGTAGTTTTCGGTCAAATCGCATCCCCAAACCATTACTGCGGAGCTTCCCAAGCCAAGGCTAACCGCTATACGGATTTCTTCAGTTTCCCTTAAGTAGGCCTCCACACCTTCTTCATCAAATTCGGAGGGCGCTCCCTTTTCAAAAACGCAGATTTCACCGAAAGAAATTCGAACCCTTTCCGGCTGAAGGCGCTCATCAAATGTTTTTCCCAACGCCATTGCGACTCTGCCCCAATTTGCATCGGCGCCATAGACGGCGGTTTTCACCAGAGGAGAATTCACGATCGATTTTGCCATTGTTTTGGCCTGTTCCTCATCGCAGGCTTCCGAAACAACCACCTCAATCAATTTAGCGGCACCCTCTCCATCCGCCACAATCTGCTTGGACAGTTCAATAGCGGCTTCGGTAAAGGCCGATTCGAATTCAATAAAATCGACTGCACCTGCTTGACCATTTGCCATGATGGCAACTGTATCGCTAGTGCTCGTATCGGTATCAATGCTCAATCGATTGAAGGACCGGTCAACCACCCGCTTGAGCATGGGCTGTAATTCGGCATTGGAAATTGTGGCATCGGTTACCCAGAATGAGAGCATGGTCGCCATGTTCGGTTCGATCATACCCGCTCCTTTGGCTATGCCCAAGAGAGCGGAATTGCCAACCTGTTTTCGGACTAACTTGATTTTGGTATCGGTCGTCATGATAGCCTCGGCTGTCGCATCCCAGTTGTCAGGACCTAACTCGGATTTGCATCCTGGAATTGCCCTCAGAATTTTATCCATGGGAAGCTGAACTCCAATAATGCCCGTAGAATTGGGGAGTATCAAATCGGGGTCGATATCCAGTTCCTGACCCATTGTTTCCATTTCCTGACGTGCGTTTTGCAGGCCTTCAGAGCCGGTTGCCACATTTGAAATTCCACTGGTGATAAAAAATGCCTGGGCTTTGCCTGATTGAATGAGCTCTCGGCCAAGAGTCACAGGAGCACCGCAAAAGGTACTGCGCGTAAAGACCGCTGCAGCCTCCGCTTCGTTTTCCGAAAAAATCAAAGCGAAGTCCTTATCCTTTTCTTTTATCCCGATGTTTTTCCCGAGACAGCTAAATCCCTTTGGTGTCATGTGAAATTAGATACAGGGTTATTAGTCTTCCGACCGTCTGACAATCACCACGAGTGAATCTCGCAAATTAATTGGAATTACCGTACGGCTCATCCAGGCAAAGGATGGAATCCTCAGCCACTTGGGAAAGTAAAGCATAATCCTGACCCAAAGGTATTCTACGGTGAAGTACCAGCCTGGTCTTTTTTGATCGATAATTTCTAAGCCGGCGTTGTCACAGGCCATCCGCAGTGTCTTTTTATCAAAATAACCAATATGGGCCACCCGGTAATGCCACCACTTCCTTCCCAGTATCCTGCCAAAAAACGATTTGCAGTCTGGCGTGACAACCATGGCCATTCCATCAGGCGTTAAGTGATTTCTGATCTGGACCAAAAGATCGATGGGTTTGAGAACATGTTCCACTACGTCGATGAGTGCGATCGCGTCAAATTTCTCTGTTTCCGAAATGTCATCCAGCGTCCCTCGAATTACCGATAAGTTTCGGCTTGATGCCTGCTGCTGCAGCCATTTGGAAGGTTCTACTCCTGAAGCCTCGTAGCCCATCTTCAGCGCTTCTTCGACGAGCATCCCAATTCCAGAACCTACATCGAGCAGCCGACCGCCAGGTTTAAATTTTGCGAAGCGTCTTAGATTGGCGGCTGCCTGCAAGGACCGTTCCTTCCGTCCGGCTTCGTAGCCCGGATCTTCAAGTTCTTCATAGAAGGATAAAACTTCTGTCAGGTTGTTACATTGCCTAAACCCACAAGAATTGCATTCGAAGATGGCGCTAGTTTGTCCGTACGCGGCATTAGTGATGGCAAAGCAATCGCTGTCTAGCCCATCTGGTATGTAAGTGGGCCATTTCAAGCGTGTTGCGTTATCGCAGATACGACAATTCTCAGCAATTTCTTCTTCCATTTTTGCTTACCAGCGCAACCGGTTCGTTTTGAATCCTGCCAGCGCTTCCTGAAAGATTAGAGCAAAGAGCAGGGGGATAAATACGAGTGCCGGGAAAATGCTTCGAATTTCAATAATCCAAGAAGATGCGTCTGATATTGCCAGGAGCAGCATTCTACCGCCAATGATTGTCAGAATGAATAATATCCACCTATAGAAGTGACGTTGGCGAGCATGAGGCTTGAACAATGCATAACGCATGATCAGTAATCCGATCGCGGAAATTCCTAAAAACAAGTGGAACTTGCCGTGGTGACGCCATAGCCATTCCTGAATAGAATCCTGGACTTTGAAATCGCCTTTCCCGGTTTTCAGCTCGTCTACCGTTATCGCTAATACCTCATTGTCATCGTTTATATGTACTTCTGGTCCTGTTTTTAATAAGCGATTTGCTCTTAGAAACATTGATTTTCCATCTGAGGTATAGAAGACAACATTTACATTCCAATCTGTATAATCCGCCTTTGGGAGCGTAATAGAAAATCCCGTGTTCAAAGGGACGATCTTGTCTGAATGTGCTGCCTTAACGTCGGGCCTTGGGCCAATCTCTGTGGTTGAATCTAGAATGATTCCATTTTGATCGTGTACCTCAATATGGGTAATTTGCTTTCCATCCACAAAAGCCCATCCGCGTATCCAGGCCACCTTTCGGTAGGCCAGATGGTGACGCCTGTTTGCCACTTCATCATAGGCATCCAAAGTAGAAAATACTTCATGGCGCGGGTAATATATACGCATGTCGGTATCTTCGAGCGGTTCAAAAGTAAGTTTGAGAAGCCTCAGGAAACTCGCTGGCATTCGTGGCAAGTAGTCGGATAATTCAGGGTCGATGAAACTGCTGAATACAAACCGTTTCTCAAGTTTTCCATCTCGGAAACCATTGCTGAGTTCCTCCCCTACCTTTTCGTAAAACTGGCGAGCGGTTAAGGCATCCTTGTGGATCCCTTCTTCCATGGCGGCTTCTCGAAGTGCAAATACAAAGAGCCCACCTCCAATTTCACCTGTATCCCTGGACATGTGGTTGGTAGCTACTATCCATCGTGGCCCTACCCTTCCCGAGAGGGCCTCCTTGATGGTAGCCAAAGTTGGACTCACTTCATAAGCTTTTTCTAAGGACTCCTGCTCCAGCGGAACAAAGGGTTTCGGTTTTTCCGGTTTAATCCTGAGCAAATTCCGGTGAACCTTTTTGAAAGCAGGGTCGTTGAATTCATGAGTAATAAACAATCCATGGATGGAATAGTTCAGGGTTCTGGTTGCTAATCCAGAAATCATTATCGGCCCTAAAAATCCTAGGAGGATCCAGCCTACCTGCATGCCTACCACCTTCTTTTTCGGCAATTTCCTCTTAAAAACCCAGAACAACACCACGAAGGCGAACAGGAATAGAATTACCAGGATGGACTCTTCGCGTGTATAATAAATCAGGGCTACCGTTACCCCAGTTGGAAGGAGTTGGTACCACCGGATGGCGACCAGCCTTTTGTTGGCCAAGGGAATGAGCTGCCCAATCAAAATGAGTATTAGGCATGCATAGAAACCTTCCCTCAAGGTTCTATTCGCCAGCAGTAACCAGCCGGGATTGTGAATGATGAGGATAAAGGTAATTCCTGCCAAGGCGGCATTGATCCCATTTTTGCGAAAACGATTCAAAACGAAAAAAGTACTGCCACAGAGCAGGAGTTCTTGGACTATTTTTAGGGGAATTTCGGAAACGTTGACTAAAGCCAAAAACAATGGCCAAACCGGAGGGCGCAGTAACGTCCAAGCGTTGTATTCGGCCCACCAATACCAGGACTTTGCCATCAATACATAATTCAGATCATCCGCGGGGCGGTAGAAAGGTTCGATCTCTTCTCCAATGACCAGCCAGTACTTAAATAGAAACCCTGCCGCGGCTATGAAGTAGAACGTATTCTTATTTTTCAAAAACTGCCGGAGCGGTTTGGGTATCATGAAAGCAGGATGAGTTGAGGCCTTTCCTTTGCGGAAAGCAGGGTTCGGTCTTTTATGCAGACATAAAATGGACCTGATTCCAATACTTTCTAAAAAGCTTGCCGGAATAGTGGTCAGGCGTGAAATTTTTGGGGTCAAATGTTTTCCATCGCCTCAGAAGCACTCGATTTGAACAGGCTTGCCGAAGAATTCGCACACCCTGCCGCCGGTGCATTTGTTACTTTCGAAGGTCGTGTCCGCAATCACAATGAGGGTGAGCAGGTTGCTTCTCTGGACTACCAAGCTTATGAAGCCTTTGCGGTAGCAGAAGGATCGAAAATCATTGAGGAGGCCATCGAGAAATTTGGGTTGCTGGAGTGCCGCTGCACCCATCGAGTGGGCCACCTGGATATCGGTGATCTCGCTGTGTGGGTAGGCGTAGCAGCTCCCCATCGAGCTGATGCCTTTACTGGGTGTTGCTACGTCATCGATGAGGTAAAAAAGCGAGTGCCTATTTGGAAAAAAGAAATACTTGAGACTGGTAGCTCCCACTGGGTGGCCTGCCACGAGGAAGGCGCACCAAGTGGGAAATAATTTGGTAGCAAGGCGGGCATTTGCGAAGCCGAAGCATGGATTTGAATTGGTTGGCTTCGGCCTTGCCTTGTTGAAATCCCTCTGGTTGTTTTCTCCTTCCATTTCAAGCACGATCTAGAATATGCCTGAAGATTCATCTGATATCGGCCTGATCGGCCTCGCAGTGATGGGCCAAAACCTAGCTCTGAATATCGCAGATCACGGCTTCAAAGTTTCCGTCTACAATCGGACAATCTCCAAAATGGTGGAATTTGTCGCTGCAAATCCCGACACCCCGGGTGGTTTGGTGGGCCAAGAGACCCTGGAGGAATTTGTGAATTCTCTTAAAGGTCCGCGCAAAATCATCATAATGGTCCAGGCCGGAGGTCCTACGGATGCGGTTATCGATGGCCTTATTCCACTGCTTGAAGAAGGGGATATCATTATTGATGGCGGTAACTCCAAATGGACGGATACGATCCGCCGTGAAAAGCACCTCAAGGAAAAGAACATTCGTTTTGTGGGGTCCGGCGTATCCGGAGGCGAAGAAGGCGCGCGCTTTGGGCCATCACTGATGCTTGGAGGCGATCCTGAATCGTGGAAACTTTTGCAGCCTATCTGGCAAGCCATTGCTGCGAAGGTGGATGCCGAAACCGGGAAACCGTTGGAAGGTGCAGAACCCGGCAAGCCAGTCGAAGGAGGGCTCCCCTGTTCTGCCTACATTGGTCCGGACGGTGCCGGACATTATGTCAAAATGGTGCACAACGGCATCGAGTACGGCGATATGCAGGAGATCTGTGAAGCTTATTTGCTCATGAAGAGCCTGCTCGGCATGGAGGCGTCTGAAATCGGTCAGGTCTTTGCTCGATGGAATGAGGGCCGTTTGGATTCCTTTCTGATCGAAATTACCGCCGACATTCTGCAGCAAAACGATCCGGTCACGGGAAAAGCCTTTGTTGATATTGTCCTTGATACCGCAGGGCAAAAGGGAACTGGTAAATGGACCTCGGTTAGCGCTCTGGATATGGGCGTTCCAGCTCCGACCATTGCCGAAGCTGTCTTTGCTCGTTGTGTGAGTGCGGTCAAAGAGGAGCGGCTATTTGCCTCCGAGATCCTTAAAGGTCCGGACTCAGATTTTGATGGTGACAAAGAGGTATTTATTGAAGCGATTCACGATGCCCTATACTGCTCCAAAATTTGTTCCTATGCTCAGGGCTTTCAGCTCATGCGGGAAGCTCAAAACGAATACAACTGGATTTTGAATTTTGGCGAGATTGCCCAAATATGGCGCGGCGGATGCATCATCCGAGCCCGCTTCCTGCAAAAAATAACGGAAGCCTACGAGC
>CEUS01277894.1_pt1 | contig 11974 bp, 13 predicted proteins | sample 427031 | NCBI WGS metagenome assembly CEUS01 (sample SAMEA2622837, study PRJEB7988) | marine metagenome | biome: marine biome (ENVO:00000447); feature: marine epipelagic mixed layer (ENVO:xxxxxxxxx); material: "saline water (ENVO:00002010), including plankton (ENVO:xxxxxxxx)" | depth 140 m | reverse complement strand
GGGATTTGAAAGGTATGTAATTTCAAAGGCTAAAACAAGAATTTTGGCTTTTTTACATATTTCAGGTATGGGGCAACTTGATAATGATATAGGTGAACTTGAAGATATTAGATGGGCCAGGATAGAAAAGGCTATTGAAGCTTCAACTCTACATTCAGATTCAATAGTAGGAATAAAAGTAAGATTATCTCATGATATTGTAGGGAAAAATGATATAGAAGCTTTTGAAAGAGCTTTGGCGGTTGCTAAAGAAATCAACAAACCATTAATGATTCATATAGGAGGAACATATAATACATTAGAACAAATTTTACCAAAAATGCGTTCAGGTGACATTATTACTCATTCCTTCACACAGCGACCCCATGGGATTTTAGATAATAACAATAAAATTATTGATATAGCTTTGGATGCTTATAAAAGGAATGTTATTTTTGATGTTGGTCATGGAGCTGGCTCTTTTTCTTTCCCAGTTGCAGAGGCATGTTTAGAACAAAATATTGTACCAGGAACTATTTCATCTGATATTCATAAATATAATGCTAGAGGACCAGTTTTTGATTTACTGACAACCCTTTCAAAGTATTTATATTTAGGATTATCTTTAAATGATGTGATTTCTAAAGCTTCATATATTCCTGCTGAAGCTATTAATATGGATTCAAATATTGGAACTATTCAGATAGGGTCTGATGCTGATATAGCCATAGTCGAACATCTAAAAGATGGGAAATTTAATTTTCATGATGCGGAAGATAATGTTCGATTAGGGGAAGAGCTTTTAGTTCCAGAAATTACACTTAGAAAAGGTGAAAGATTTAATCCGAAGCACAAAATACATGAGAAATTAATTTCCTAAGTTGAAAATAATCTTTCAAATATACATTGTGTGATTAGGAAAGATTTCATAATATGTTAGCTATCAGGACTTAATGTAAAGGAGAATCTATGGAACCAAAAATAGCCCTAAAAGGTTCTTACGAGTATGAAGTAGAAGAAGGTAAATCTTATAAATGGTGTTCTTGTGGATTAAGTAAAAAACAACCATTATGTGATAGTAGTCACAGGGACACAGGTATTAAACCTATTGTATTTACAGCAGAAAAAAGTGAAACTATTTATTTATGTGGTTGTAAGAGGACATCAGATAAACCATTTTGTGATATGACTCACGAAAAAATTTAATCAATATTAAAATAGATTATCCTCCTTCAATCTTCTTTTATGTTTAGTGAAAAATACTTTTTAAGGGGTTTATCTCTTTATCTTCAACTAAATTAGGTTATAAATAATCAATTAAGTTTCTATTTCATTTTGATACTATATCTATAAACTTATTAAAAATTAAAAAAGGGAATTTTTATGAATATTAGTCAAAAAACATTTATTGGGTGGAGCCTAGCCATCTTACCAATTCTTACGACGGTTATATGGATGTATATTTGGATGGGAGTTGGAGGAGATGTAGATTCTGCTACTTTCCTTGATAATATAGCTGAAAATGCAACTATTAATAAATTATTAATTAGTATTGCTGCAGTGAGTTTTACGTTTATAGTTGCTTCTTACGTAATGTTTTCTAGAGGAGTTGGAGCTGATAGTGATAATCCTTTTCTAGGTAACTTAGTTGCTTTATTACTTTTAATTTCTGGAACTATTAATTTGGTTGGGATGAATGCTTTTGTTAGTGCACTTTCATATCATGGAACTGAACCTGCAGAAGCCTTGACTGTATTGATAGCAAATTCTGGGGATTTAGGTGTAACAGATATAATATTTGGTATAGGGCTATTAACTTTAGGTAGAGCTATTAGGGATGTGAAGAATAAATTAGAACCTGCGATATTATTAAATATTGTAAGTTTTGGGTTTCTTATTACTGGTATAGCCAATATTGTTAATGTGTTTGCTATGCAAGATATATTGGGAATGATTAGTTGGTTTGGTTTTGTTATATTTACTACTTTACTAGGAATAGCTGTAATTAGAAGCAAATCATAAGATATAAACAAATGGACTGTATATCCATAAAGAAATACAGTCCATTTGTTTAAGCTACTCTAAAATAAATCATATATTCTATGGTTATGATTTTTACTTAGTTTATATCGGAATTTAAGATTTAAATTCTTCTCGTGCTTTTGGATTAAATATATTAATTAAAAGAAGAATTTCTGGTATTCCAGTTAGGATAAGATACCAAATTGCGAAGCCAGCGGATTCATTAAAACCTGCGAGAGGAAGTTCTATAACTTTTATAATACTTCCTAAAATAATCAAGTAATAAAATTTTTTTATTCCTCTAGCAAAAAGATAAGTGAATAAAATTCTTAAAATACCTACTGAAGCTAGCGCCCAACAAAATTCTACACCAGGAAAATCATCTCTAAAAATCACCCAAGTTGAAGGAAGTGCAAAAGAAAGACCTATCACTATTAGTAGTACTCCTCCTATATAAGAGAAAATTAGGGCACTTCTCAAAGGTGATATTTCTAAACCAATTAAATGTTTCAACATATATTGCTCCTTTTTAAATATTTTTAATAGATTATTGTTTTATGATGTTAAATTCAATGATCATAAAAATATTTTTCTTAAGAACTAAATAAACTAGAAAACACTAAAAAATATAATATTGATATGATTTAGTAATTATTATATAGATCGAATAAAAAAAATAATGAATGCAGAAAAAATATTTAATAATTTAAATCAGATAAAACTTTCAATAGATGAACATCAGCGTGAAATAGAAAAACTAGATCAAGAAATTGGTGATGGGGATCATATATTTAATATTCAAAGAGGTATCAAAGAATCATTAGATTTAAAAGATAAATTAATAGGACAAGATCCAGATCAAGTTTTAAAGGAAATTGGGATGAAAGTTATGACAACTGTAGGTGGCTCTTCCGGTGCATTATTTGCTACATTACTAATTAATATGTCGAAAAAATACAACAGTGAATTAACAAATCAAAAAAATATTGCTTCAATGTTTACAGAAGGTGTTGAAGCAATGAAAAAAAGAGGTAAAGCTGACTTAGGAGAAAAAACAATGTTAGATGTTTTTATTCCAGTGTCGATAGAACTTCAAAAATTATCTGATCATGAAGACGTAAAATACATTGCTAAAAAAATAAAAGAAGTAGCAAAAAATGGAATGTTATCTACTGAAGATTTAATAGCAACAAAAGGGAGAGCATCTTATCTAGGAGAACGTTCTAAAGGACATATTGATCCGGGTGCAAGATCTTCTCAATTAGCAATTGAAGCTATTTGTAATACGATTATAAAGACATAAAAAAAATGAAAAAATTTATAAATAATGTTGATGATATATTATCAGAAAGTTTAACTGGCTTTGCTGATGCAAATACAGATATATTGAAGGTGAAATTTAAACCAGATTTTATTGCAAGAAAATCTAAACCTGCAAAATCAAAGGTAGCTTTAATTTCTGGCGGTGGTTCTGGACACGAGCCTCTTCATGGAGGTTTTGTTGGTTATGGAATGCTTGATGCTGCTTGTCCCGGACATATATTTAGTGCGCCTACCCCAGACCAAATGGAGTCGGCAGCTAATTATGTTGATTCAGGGAAAGGTATTTTATTCATTGTTAAAAATTACTCTGGAGACATTATGAATTTTGAGATGGGGACTGATATGTTAGATCTTGAAAATCAAACTATTATTGTGAATGATGATGTTGCTGTTGAGGATTCTACTTATACAACTGGTCGAAGAGGAGTTGCAGGTACAATTATTGTAGAAAAAACTGTAGGTAGTTTAGCCGAAACGGGTGCATCTTTAGAAGAATGCAAAACTTTTGGTGAACATGTGAATAAAATGACTGCTTCGATGGGAGTTGCTTTTACAAGTTGTACTGTGCCTGCTGCAGGAAAGCCAACATTTGATATCGGTATTGATGAAATGGAATTTGGCGTTGGAATACATGGAGAACCGGGTAGAAAACGAGAAAAAATTAAAACAGCAGATGAAATCACTTCAGAACTGCTTGGGGCCATTTTAGAAGACTTAAAACCAAATCATAATCAAGAAGTTTTATTACACATAAATGGATTTGGTGGTACACCATTAATGGAATTATATTTGCTATTTAATTCTTCTAAAAAAATATTGGATCAAAAAAACATTAAAATATCACGTTCATTAGTAGGAAATTTTACAACATCTTTGGATATGGCCGGTGGATCAATCACAATCACAAAACTTGACCAAAAAATTATTAAACATTGGGATAGCCCAGTACATACTCCATCATTACGATGGAAAATGTAACGGTTTTATTGCTGATAATTAAAAATTAATCAGATTAATTTTATAATCATATATAAGGCCATTGCCGCCATGATTAAATTTTCTATTAGTGTTATGGGAGTTAAGGGCAAGTTAAAAGAGGATCCTAGGCATGCGCATTCCAACTGTTCTTTTCTTTTCAATGAATTGCCTATTCCAATACTTCCTACAGACATAACTATTAAAGTTAAAACATTTACATATAACAGACCAAAATTAGCAAGAAAACAAATTCCCAGAGTTAATTCTATAAACGGATATATTGTTCCATATATGGGTAGTTTTGAAGCAATTAAATCGTAATTAGAAAATGAAGTTGCAAAACCCTTAATATTTAATAATTTGAAGAGCGAAAAAATGACGAAGAAATATCCCATTATGGATTTCATAAATTCTTCAATATTAAATCCGTCTCTTATTTGAGGAACTAATGCTAATAGTGTGATTATTAATAAAGAAATTATAAGCGGTGTGAATTTTTTTTGTTCAGTTGTATTTTCTGAAGAAATTTTAATTTTATTTGATATACCAGGAGATGAGATATTTTTATAAGATATTCTATAATTTTTTAAATCTTTGATTATATTATTAAGATTTTCAGGTTTTAAATCCACTGTAGATTGAAGTTTTAAATTGGACGAACTTAGATCGATTTCAGAAGAAATAATTCTATCGTCTGATGAAAATTTTTTCTTAATTGAATTTACACAACCTTGGCAAGTCATTCCAGATATATGATATTCAGATTTATACATTATTTATCTCAGTGTATTTCGATCGTATAGTGATTGAACATTCGATATTTATATTAATTTTAATCTTTTTTACTATTGTAATTTTTTTCTTTTATTTAATTGTTATGACCATTCCCAATCATCCATAACATTATTTAAAAGACTTTGAGGGCCAGCAGCCATTAAACCTGCATCGACTGGTAGTAAAACACCTGTAATCCAACGTGATTCTTCGCTAGCCAAAAATAGAGCGGCTTTAGCAATATCTTCTGCATTACCTTCAGTACCAAGTGGAGCAAGATTTTTCCTTAACACCCTATTTTTTTTACTATACCCATCCGTCATAGTTGCATGTAATAAACCAGGAGCGATACAGTTGACTCTAATGTTTTGTCGCCCATGATGCACAGCCATTGCTCTTGTTGCAGCAATCATTCCCCCTTTTGCTACTGTGTATGGAATATTTTTTGTAAAACCTGCTCTCATACCATCTACAGATGAGATATTGATAATTGATCCTCCACCATCTTTTTCCATTACTGGTACTGCATACTTTGATATAAAAGCCATACTTTTTAGATCTACATCAATGACTCTATCCCATGATTGTCCAGTAATTTCTGTAACCGATCCTCTTCCTGAAATTGCAACACTATTGACTAAAATATCAATAGTTCCATAATTATTGGTTGTTGTTTCTACAATATCTCTACATCCTTTTTCATTAGCGATATCTGTAATAAATATAGAAGATTCTCCACCTAATTTATTGATTGTTTTTTGAGTGATTAATGCTGCTTTTTCATCTATATCTGCAATAAGGATCTTTGCTCCATTTTCCGCAAATAATTTAGCAATTGCCATTCCTACGCCGTCTATATTTTTTGATCTAGTTCCTGCACCAGTAACAATTGCAACTTTATTTAATAAACGTGAAATAAAATACCTCTTTACTTTTTAGTAATTTTGATTTTTACCTAAATATTTGTTTAATTACCAAAAAAAATAAATAATAAAAACCATATAACAACTCCAATAGCAAATACCAAGCCAGTTATTCCGATTCCTTTTAACCAATTCATAAATTGTAAGATTACCTATAAATAGAATAAATTCATTAGTTCAGTTAAGTAACTATTAGTTCAGTTAAGTAACTATAATATCTTTGTTTAAGTCTTGTTGCAATTTGAATTCAAGATATCTCAAACTTACTATATTTTCAATAGTTATTTTTTTGTATTGTTTTATAGATAATCTTTCAATTTATAGTAGAATAAACGAACATCCATTTAATTCTAAATTTAAATTAATAATGAATTAATAAAATGAAAGGAATACGAATACTAATGAGTAAATTAGGAAGAAGTTGGACAAATGGGAGTAATTTTAGGCCTGCGAGAGATGTGGAAATTAAATATGGTAAAGATTTAATTAAAAATGAAAGTAAAAATTGGCCTTCTTATGTAGTTGTTACTACTAAAACTTCTGGGAAAGATTTCAACCAATTTACAAGCTCCATTCCTAGAGGTATAGGAATTGTAAATATGCTTGATTGGGATCATCTTGAAGAAGTTAGTAATGCTTTACCTGATGATGCTGATCTTGTTATAGGACTAGGAGGAGGCACAGCTTTGGATGCTTCTAAATATGTAGCACTTCGTAAGAATTTACCATTAAGATTAATTCCATCAATAGTTTCAACAGGAGCAATTATTCATGGTGTTTTTGCTAAGTGGAAAGGTAGAAAGATTATAGCTGGTGAAGGGGCATATTGTGATTTTGAACATGTTTTAGTTGATTATGACTTAGTCTCAAAATCTCCATGGTATTTGAATACCGCTGGTATCGGAGATGTCCTTTGCATGTGGTCAGATTTTAGTGAATGGAAATTTTTATCTGATCATTCTGATTTTCCAACTGTAGATGAACAATTGATTTCACCTGCAATAAAATATCTAGAATCTTTAGTAAGTAATTTTCCTGCTACATTGGGAAGAAATGGAGAGTTTACTAATGAAACAATTAAATTTATTATGAATTCTATTCATGAACGTGATGACAGAATGGTGAAATCTAAGTATATGACTGGAGCAGGTCATTATATGACTTTAGCAATTGAAGGCATACTTGATAGAGGTGGACTAATTCATGGAGAATTAGCAGCACTTGGAGCAGTAATAGTTGAATTTGCTTGTGGCTCAGATACGAAAAATATTGAAAATATGCTTACAACATGTAAAGTTCGGTATAAGCCAGGTGATATAGGAATTACAACTGAAGAGTTCTTAAAAGTCCTAGATAATTTATATGATTTTTATTCGAAAAATAATATTAGTGTTCTGTCCCATGTAGATTTAAATAAGGAACAAAGATCAGCACTTTGTAAAATTCTAGACGTAAAAATTTAGATTCTTTATATCTGATTAGAACTTATTTAACATTCACATGGATCACATTCACATGGATCGCAAGTACAGTTTTTGTTTTCACACTTAGGCATAAGTTTCATTTCATTTTTTTTAATTGATAACTGATAATTAATAGTATATATAAATGTTCTGGAAACCCTTCATATCGATTGATGTTCTAACATTATCTGATCATAATTTATTAAAAAAACTATATACAAATGAATAGTTTGTTTTGATAAGAAACTAGTGATGTTTTTTGAAAGGAATTCATGTGAGAATTATTTTAGCCGGTTGTGAATATTCGGGTACTACAACACTTTCACAATCTATAGATGATTGGATGCAGGAAAATATGGGCTGTAGATTTTCATTAATCCATGATCACTGGAAGATACCACACACATCAGGACACCCTGATGATACGACTCAGGATGAACAAAATTTTCTTCTCAAATCCACTCCAAAATTAATGGAAATGCACCAACGTCATAGCATTTATTATCATATTCAAGCTGCTACTTGGGATAGACCAGATTGGATGGCTATTGGCTTACATATAGACGATTCAGTATATGGTCCAATGTATTTTGGTTATGGATTACCTGGGACAAGCCATGATCGACTTTTGGACATGCATCGAATGGAAAGATCTATGCTTAGATTTGCGGATGATTTAGTTTTAGTTAAAGTGACTGCTACACCGGAGACTATTAAAGAAAGAATGGAAAAATCTCCTCATCCAAATCAAGTAATAAAAAAAAATGAAATAGAAAAAGTGATTTCAAAATTTGATGAACTTGTAAATTGGTCCCTCATTCCTAATAAGATTACTGTAGATACAACTTCAAAAAAGAAAAAAGAATCTCTAAGGGAATTTACTACACTTATTAGACCTTATCTAACGGACACAGATCGTTCTAGGATCTTTGCTCATAAAGCCTTTAAAATTTCAGGAATTTAGAATTTATGTTTTTTTAAACATTAACTCGCTGTCGGTAATGAAAATTATTTACAGAAATAAGATTATGAATTTAGTTTAAAATAGCCAGAATATTTAAATTAAAATTTTATTCTGAAAGAGCCTTAACTATTTCATCACAAAATTCTGGCAAGTCATCAGGAACTCTTCCAGTGATAATATTTCCATCTCTGATTGCTGGAACATCCAATACTTTAGCTCCAGAATTTTTTAAATCATCGTGAACAGCTTCGTATCCACAAGTATTCAATCCATTTGATATTCCGGCAGAAACCAGAACCCAAGGACCATGACAAATTGCGGCGATAATTTTACCAGCTTCAAAGCATTTTCTAGTTAGATCTAATACACTTTGATTAATTCTAAGTAAATCAGGAGAATAACCTCCTGGGATTAAAAGACAATCAATATCTTCTGGTGATACAGAATCTAAATCTACTACAGAATATCTGTTTCCTTCTTCCATCACAGGAATAGGAACAGTATGTCCAAATCTCCCAGTGACTGGTTTATCGAAGAGCATTGGTCTTGGGTGAAAACCATCGTAGATTGGTACTATGGAGATTGTGGCACCTTTGTAACTCAGTTGTAATACAGGATAAAGTAATTCTATATCTTCAAATTCTTGAGCTACAATTATGCAAATCTTTTTTCCTTTAATATTTGCCATAAAAAACTTCCTAAACGAAATACAATAATTTACTGATTTACAAACTTTATACGAAAATAAAACGTTTTTTGGTTTAAAACAACAATTAAAGAGATAAAAACTAAATTTTTATATATTAAACATTAACTAGATTGAGATAATAAAGGTTGTTGAAATCTGGGGATGCCAATTAGCAAAGTTGCACCTAATGCCATTATCATACTTAACCACAAGGCAAAATCATAGGAACCATTCATATCAAAGACTTTTCCAGCAACCCAAACTCCCGCTGAAGCACCAAAAGGCATTACACCAAACATTGTTCCATATATAGTTCCAAGTTTTTTTAGTCCAAAATATTTGGAACTTACTGAACCGGTTAGAGATATTACTGATGTCCATGACATACCTATAAACATGACACCTATTACTGCCATTTTAAATGAACCTCCGACTAAAAGTAAAACATATCCGATTGTCCTAAATCCATAAGATACAGCAAGAGTATATCTTGAATTATATCGGTCAGCAATATACCCGAATATTACCGCTCCAATAATGCTCGTTATTCCTACTGTTGCTAAAGCATACGATGCTACAAGGGTATCTTTTCCCATTCCGGTTATATAAGAGATGTAGTGTGCATTCACGAAGCCCATAGTGTACCCTCAGGTGAAGAATCCAATAGTCAGTGTCCAAAAAATTGGAGTTTTAAGAGCTTTTTTAAAACTTATTCCAATTGAAGGATTTTCTTTTTCATTGGCTTCTATATTTTTAGTATTGTTAGATGTTTCATTTTTTTTATTCATCAATAATAAACCTGAAATAGGTATTACAATAAAAATAATTATTAATCCTAAAATTTCATACGCTGTTCTCCAACCTTCTAGAACAACGATCAGTGCAGAAAGCGGGACTAATGCAGTCTCACCTATCGCAGAACCAGTTCCAGCGAGGGAAAGAGCTAAACTTCTTTTTTTTGTGAAACGTTCACTGACTAATTTTGTTAATGTAGCAGGTGATGCAAAAGTGAACCCTAATCCCATTAAGGTAAACAAGGTATAAAATTGCCAAAGAGATTGAATTAAAGATAACCCTATAAACGCTATACCACCAAGAAGTAAACCTAAAATAGCAATATTTTTAGGGTGAAATCTATCTGATAATATTCCTGCGATTGGTCTAAAAATTCCAGTAATAAGTCCTGCTAAAGCAAGAGCACCTGATACCGAAGCTCTTGACCAGGTAAAATCCGTTGTTATAGGATTCAAAAACACACCGAATGAAAAACGTCCTCCTGCAGTTGCAAAAAGAACAATACCTACACCGAAAACGATTGCCCAAGGATTATAGAATAGGAAGTGTTTAATATTTTCCATAAAAATTATTTTTTTACCGCTAGTATCTTAAAAAGTGTACATTTTAGTAATTTTGAAGTTTCGTATATATATTTAGCGTTTACACAGTAACTTTTTTACGTACAAATGTTTTACTAATAGTATATTTCTTTTATGAAAGTTTTAATTTAATATTTAATATCATAAAAGAAGAGTAATGTTTTTAGGTAATTAATGAAGCATATCAAGATATGTTATCTGGAGAAGTTGCAAGGGGTATTTTAATCCCATAGGTAAATATTTATAACATGTATAAAATTGTCATGATGTTCGCATAAGTTTAATACCAAACTCAGACTCAAAGTCATTCCATACAGATAATGGGACATTTGTTGTAGCGCTTTTATACACTTCTTTAAATTCCTTTGGATTTCCAGGTCCAGTGAGAACAATTCCATTACCTTCAACCGGAGCATTTAAAGCGAATTGTATTGCGAGATCTCGGATATTCACCCCATGATCTTTGCACCATTTCCACATCTTGTGAGCATAGGGTAGTACGGTAGGATCTGTTGGGCCACCTACTAGAGATGGTGGAAGTATCGAGTTTTGATTTTTCTGTAGATCATTTATTTTAGGTTCTGGTCCTGCAAGAAGTGAGCCATTCAATGGACTGGCTAAAATGATACCTATATCCTTTTTTAGTGCTAAAGGAATTGTTGTTTTTATAATAGATTGAGAAAGTAAAGTGTAGTCTAAAAATGATAACACTATATCTATTACACCAGTTTCTATTGCTCTTTGATGAAATTCATGTTGCCGTACACCAATCCCAATGTGACCTATACGTTCTTTTGTTTTCCAATTTTGTAATACATCTAAACAGTGTCCTAAAGGTGCTTCAATATCATATCGTGGCCCATGAATTAGTACAGAATCTACATACTCAGTTCGAAGTTTTCTAAAACTGTTCTCCAGGCTCCAAATTGTTGCTTTTTTTGAAAAATTACGCAGAAATTTAGGATGAGACCCCACTTTGGTTTGAAGGTACACTTTTTCACGCCAACCTCCATTTAACGCCAAACCTACACGATGTTCACTGAGGTTATATTCTGGGGAAGTATCAATAAAATTAATTTTTCGTTCAATAGCTTCTCGAATTGTTGCTATTGCTTCTTGATCTGGTTTTTGTGGGTTCCCAAGATATCCACACCCTAATCCAAGTGCTCTTGGTTTCATTTCAGTGCGTCCAAGTCGCCGAATTTCCAAATCTGACATTTTTCTCCTTTGGATTAGTTAACTTGTTTTTAGAAATTTAGTTCTTTTGTAGCCTTTATAAGATTACTATATAATTTTTGTTATTAGGAAATTCATTTAACTCGGAAGTTAAGTTTTATTTAAAGGAAATTATTCTTTGACTTTTTCTTTTTATTTGCGTCAGGAATTTATGGAGTTTATATCATCTGTAAAAGATGCTTTTATTAAATATAGAACATTTAATGGTAAAGCCGATCGCCCTCAGTTTTGGTGGTTTCAATTATTTT
>CEUS01104486.1_pt1 | contig 11978 bp, 10 predicted proteins | sample 427031 | NCBI WGS metagenome assembly CEUS01 (sample SAMEA2622837, study PRJEB7988) | marine metagenome | biome: marine biome (ENVO:00000447); feature: marine epipelagic mixed layer (ENVO:xxxxxxxxx); material: "saline water (ENVO:00002010), including plankton (ENVO:xxxxxxxx)" | depth 140 m | reverse complement strand
TATTTGAGACCACGACTATGTGTCGTAGTTGATGGCCCATAACCCCCAAATCGTATAATAGTTTTAGATTTCATCCCACATGTTCGTAAATTACTTCCCAGGGGTTGAAATAATTGCAGTGGTCATTGAACGTGGGTCGCGCAACTCCCATCGACCCGCTTCAACCCTATGCATAAAATCGCCACAGATTTGATTATACAAATCAGGCTCTTCAAGATTACACAGATGTCCGGTGCGAGGAAGTAGCACTAGGGCGGAAGAAATAATAGTCCTCTTCATAAACAAGCCGGCATCAAGACAAGGATCATCTTCATCTCCATTAATCACTAATGTTGGAACTCTTAAAGAGCGCATTTTATCTTCTAGGTCATATAATGACGGACGCCTTCTTTGTACTCCGCGCATTGTATTTGCAGAGCCAACACTAGAATGCTCACAGATCTGTTCTTCGAATTCTTTCCAGCCTCTAGGGTCTTTGTTCTGGTACTGAACGCGTGTAGGACCTAACGCATAGACCTTTCCAAATACAGCCATAGTCTCACTTTCCATACGATCAGCAACCTCGGTTGTCTCACGAACGAACTGTTCTCTAACGTCTGACTTAGCCCCATAGCCACAACCTGCAACTACTAATGAAAGCGCACGCTCAGGGTATTCGAACCCAAAGTGTAAACTTGCAAAACCTCCCATTGAAAGGCCATTAATATGTGCTTTTTCTATCCCGAGCCCATCAAGTAAGGCAAGCACATCATCTCGTGCATTTGCCTGACTATACATTTCGGGATCCTCTGGTACAGATGATGGTGGATATCCACGAGCGTTAAATGCTATGCAGCGATGTGAGCGTGAAAAAAAACGCATTTGCGGTTCCCAGTGTCTATAATCGCCACCAAACTCATGCACAAATATAATAGGTGTGCCTGAACCCGTTTCTTCGTAATATAATTCAACGCCGTCTGTTGTAGTCACATGAGGCACTGTATTTCTCCCTAAGTTTTGACTATTTTATCTATGTCCTTAAAAGACTAAGTGGCTTATTTATTTTATTCTCAAAGCTTAACTTATTAAATGAAAAACGAACTAATATTTAAATTTAGTTTATTCAGGAATGAAAACTTGTTCAAGGTTTCTTGGGGATAGTGGGTCATGGCCTAGGTTTAGTTGTTGAGAGCATACCAAGAGGTAGTTTTAGAAATGCCATTAACGCGGGCCTTCCTTTTCTGACCGGTTGCCTAGGCGTAGGGGAAGATGTATCAACTGGAGATGATCTTGGCTCGATGATGTGTAACCACATCAGCCGACTGTTCTACAAACCAGTAAAAATTCTTGGTTATCAGCGACAAAGAATTAATGGAAATTGGAAGTTTTATCTGGAAAACTTGAGAGACACTTATCACGCGAGTCTTTTACATGAGTTCCTAGTTACCTTTGGACTAGACAGAGCAACACAAAAAGGCGGAGTGGAAATGGATGAACGGCATAGACACAATCTTACCTATGCCCATGCGGGGTCTGATAGTGATTCAGACGCTAAAGAAGCCTATGGGGGTCATGAAATAAATAATGATAAATTGAAACTTCTTGACTCTAGACTACTTGAGTTCCGCCAAGAATATGCGGATGACCGTAATTTAGCTATTTCTACAATGTTCCCTAATGCTTCCTTTCAACAATTAAATAACTCTCTAGCAACAAGACAAATTCAACCTAAAGGTATTGATGCTTTTGACTTGATATGGACTTACTTTGGATACACAGATGATGATGTTGATATGACAAATCATAGATTACGACAATTAAATTTATTTGGACCAGGCGGACTAGTTTCAATGGAAGACGCCGAAGCAATTGAAATAGCCCATAAGGCGACATACGCAGAGGAGCGCAATACTACAACAGTTATAGAAGTAGGGGGAAAAGGTGAGATTTCTGACAGAGCTTATAGGGTCAATGACGTACCAATAAGAGGCTTCTGGTCATATTATGCTGAGCTAATGGACATTGAACCTGCAGGAGCCTTTCGTTGATTGAAATAGAAAAACGTTTAGCAATTCAGGACCTACTCTTTGAATATGCTTCTTGTCTCGATGGTGACCGACTTGAGGAGTGGTTAGACCTTTTCGTTGAAGAGTGTGTATACAAAATTATTCCAAAACAAAATGTGACCCTAGGACTGCCAGTAACGCTGATGCTATGTGAAAACAAAAATATGCTTCGTGACAGAATAGTTTCTCTACGCCAAGCAAATGAATATAGCATTCACACCGATAAGCACATAATTGGTCAGTTCAACATCAAGAAAGAACCGGAAAAAAAATCCTTTATGGTTGAAGCAAATTACGCTTTATTTCAAACAGATAATGAAGGTAATGGCAGCTTATACAGTTTTGGATCCTACTTCGACGAAGTTGCATTTGATAACAATGTTCCTAAATTTTTGTGCAAAACAGTGATCGTCGACAATTGGTCTATCCCTCATATGTTGTCCACTCCAATATAAATGACTACAACTTAGATTAACCATCAATTTTTAATTAATTAATCGATCCCTCAAAAAAGGAATGATTACCTCCCTTAATATGCGTTCATCAGGCCAATCTTTAGACCTACCAAGATGTCCTCCAGATGGGTTAACCCAAGAGTATTTTGGTTGTCCGCTACGCTGTAAGAGATAAAGGTCTTCTATTGAGGTCTGGGTATCTTTTTCCCCACTGACTAATAACATTTCGGGTGTTGGAGCCTCAAGTAGCCCCAATTTCTCGATCGACATATTCGGAACAACTTCCAAATACTCTTCCCAAGTTGTGACGCCATAAATTGATAAACGAGCTGGTAGATAATCAAATAAGTATTCATTTGTGCTTGTGCTTTTCTCGAGCCACTGACGTTGAAAAGTCGTATGTGTTGGCCCGGCCCAGAATACTGCTGCTGCCAGACGATCTACTTCCTCAATTGCTAAACGTGCTGACCAATAACCCCCCTGGCTAACGCCCATCACAGCTAATCTAGAAGAGTCAATATCATCACGACCCTCAAGATAATCAATAATAACCGAGTACATGCTAACCGCATCTGCTGAGGCTTTTATAGGGGTCTCACCTGTCCCAGGAATATCAAGCGCTGCATAACCAAAACCATTTTTTAAATAATCCGGACCATATCTCTCAACAACATACTCCTTATAGCTATCTAAGCCACCAAAAGACAAAAGTAATGGAACTGGCTCTTTCGTGTTTTCAGGAATCTGAAGATAAAATGTTACTTTTTGTTTTTGAAATGGTATTTGCAGCCTTTCAATAGAAGGAGAAACTAAACCAGCATAAGAACGAAAACTTTCCAAAGATGTTTTAAATGCCTGTTTTTTTAATGATGTGTTTTGCGTAGGCCAGGCAGCAAATCCAAAAAACCTCCACGCGTTTAGATAGTTTTCTGAGGCCTGTTTCACGTCATGTTCTAACTGCTTTTCAGCTAATGTTCGATACCTGTCACCAATTCTTGACCAAGACTTGGACCAAGAGTCTCTATTAAGAGAGCCCGTGTTTTTAAGAGCTTCTCGTACATCCTCAGGCTGCATTCCCGTCAAAGGGTAGCGTTGTAAATCAGCTCGATTTTGAACTTCATTGCTCAGCTCTTCCCAGGTTCTAAGGGTGACCATCTCATTATTAGATTTCTCTTCATCCACCATAAATTCTCACCTTTTGGGTAATAAACCAGAGTCTCAAAAATTACTTCATTAATCATAAATTATCCGGTGTTAAACTCTGCTGCAAACAAAAGCAGGGGATTTGTTTGAACTATCCTGTCCAGCTCCCGCCATTTACGTCAAGAATAGCTCCTGTAGTAAAAGACGCACCTGGTGTACACAAATACCAAATGGCATGAGCCTGTTCTTCAATAGTCGCAAGTCTTTGAACAGGAATAGAACGTGCGGTTGATGCAAGGCGTTCTTCACTATGCCTTTCAGCTCGTGGTGTTCGTGTCGTTCCAGGTGCAATTGCATTAACTGTTATGCCGTGAGGCGCTAGTTGCAATGCTAAGGCACGAGTAAACCCAAGAAGACCTGCCTCCATTGTTGAGTATTGTAAGGCAGCATCAACTCGCCCTCTCCTTCCAGTTGTAGAAGACATATTAACAATACGGCCATAGCCTCTGGTCTTCATAGATGAAATAAGAGCCTTGGTAATCAAGAATTTAGAAGTTACATTCCAATCGAAACTATGCTGAAGAGCCTCAATAGTTATCTTTTCAATTGGAGGTGCTTCTATCCAACCACCTGCAATATTACATATTATATCAACGTAACCCCATTGCTCGAGAATCTGAGAACTAGTGTTTTGAACTTGCTTTTCTTGTGTACAGTCACAAGAAAAAAAGTAAGCTTCATGGCCCTCTCTTTCTAATCTGTTAATTAATCGAGTTCCCTTTGCCGTATCCCGGCCGATAGCAATAGCTATTGCCCCCTCACGCGCAAACCTTTCTGTACAAGCCCCTCCAATGCCAGCAGTTCCGCCAGTTACAAGGGCAACCTGTCCTTTAATAGAAGTTAAATGATGAAAAGGTCCATTCATTACCCCGTCCAATTGCCCCCATTAACATCAAGTACAGCTCCAGTTGTGAAAGCGGCACCAGGCGTACAAAAATACCAAATTGCATGTGCCAATTCTTCAGGTTGCCCCATACGACCAACAGGTATTAATTTTTCTCTTTCTGCCAGAACTTCTGGCGGGTGCCGTCTAACACGAGGCGTTAAAACCAAACCGGGTGCAATAGCATTAACTGTAATGCCAAAAGGAGCTAGCTCAATAGCAAGTCGTCTTGTCATTCCTAATATCGCTGCCTCATTAGTAGAATATTCAATAGAAGAGCCATCTCGAGCGGTACGACCAGCAACAGAAGAAATGTTAACAATTCGGCCATAGTTATTCGATTTCATAATTGGCACCAACTCACGTGTAATAAGGAACTTGGCCATCACGTTCCAAGAAAAGTTATGATGAAAATCATCATTTGTGACCTCTTCTATAGGCGGCGAGTTTATGAAACCGCCGGCCGTGTTTACTAAAATATCAACTCTTTTCCATTTTTTTAGTATGATATTAGTTGCAGCTTTGACTTCGGATTCATCAGCACATTCCGCTTTCACAAACATCGCCTCACCACCGGATTCTACGATTTCTCTAACAACGGAATCGCCTTTCTCCTTAGTTCTACCAACAACAGCAACCTTCGCACCTTCAAGCCCTAAACGTATGCAAGTTGATTCGCCCATTCCCGCTGTTCCACCTGTTACAACAGCCACTTGGCCTTTAATAGATGTTAGCTCTTCCATAAAAATTTTCCTCGACTATATATTCAGCAAGACGTATGAGCCTTTACTATTTATGAATAATTTTACAAATAGATAAAATGTTGTTTTTGTTTCGTTTAATTTAAGATACTTTTACGACAATTGGTTTATTTCATCCACATTATTTTAGTGAATGAGACATACTCTGATAGTTAAGCATAAAATTAACTTAGGATTTTAGCATGTTTAAATTTTCAGAATTAAAAATACCGATAATTCAAGCCCCAATGGCTGGGGGGCCTAATACCCCGAAATTAGCTAGTGCCGTAGCTAACGCGGGCGGCGTGGGAAGTTTTGGATTCACGTATGATAAACCACAAAAGATTGATGAAGACTTACGGGACACAAAAGCACTGACCGATGGACACATTAATGCAAATTTCTTCGTGTTTAAGCCAGAAAGTTTACCAGATAAAGAAGTCCAACTTGCAGCTATCGAAGCAATAAGAAGTCTACCAATAAAGGGAGAGTTTTCCGTTAAAATACCTTCGGAACCCTATTACCCTGATATCGAAGAACTGTTAATCCCTGTTTGGGATCACCGCCCCGCTATTCTTACTTTCCACTTTGGCATCCCTTCAGAAAATATTATTCAAAAGGCTCGTTCGCTGGGTATCTCGATCGGTATTACGGCAACAAATATAAATGAGGCATTAGCAATTGAAAAAGCCGGCGCAAACTTCATTATTGCTCAGGGTATTGAAGCCGGTGGGCATAGAGGAGTGTTTGAGCCCGAAGAGATGGACGAAGAAACATCATTAGATAACTTGATTATTCAACTTACTAGAGAGATTGGTCTACCAATTATAGCTGCAGGCGGGATTATGAGTGGCATAGATATTAATAGAGTACTTAAGATTGGAGCCACAGCAGCACAAATGGGAACTGCATTTCTTTGCTGTGAAGAAGCAGGAACCTCAAATGCTCATAAAGAGTTTCTATTAAACAAAAAAAACAGAAAAACATCATACACTAAAGCTTTTTCTGGTCGCCGTGCTCAAGGCATAAATAACCAATTTATAAGGCTAATGGAGAACAAAACAGTTCTTCCTTTCCCATTACAAAATACGATGACTGGTACTTTACGAAAGCTAGCTGTTATTAATAATGACGGCGAATATCAGAGTTTATGGGCAGGAAAATCCTTTGACAAAATACGAGCCATGCCTGCAGAAGAACTTATGCTTTCACTATATAAAGAAATGAAACTGGCCAATTCATAAACTACTCTAGTTTTTTAATTCTATCGATCGAAGAAGTTCAGTTTCCTCAAAGTTTATTTCCATGTCTTCATTAATAACCACACCATATGAGTGTTTTGCTGCTTCTTTGGACACATAACCGTCAATAACATCATCTTTAACTTTCATAACATCACGTTCTAACGGAGAACCATAGCCGCCACCACCATCAGCAAGATATAATATTTCATCTCCAGGCCCAAACTCCCCCCTATACATCCCTACGTATTTTTTGGATGGATCTTTATTTTGCCAAACATCATCATTATCAGAATAAATAACTACATCTTTTGCCCATCTATCTTTCCAATTACTATCACTAGATGCTGGTTTCAAAATACCTACATTCATAGGTCCAGCCTCACCACCCTGAAGGCCCCAACCAGGGGTCTTTGATTTTTTAACAATAGTTAATGCCCCAAAATTATCTAGGAAATGGAAATTCCTTACAGTACCGAGCCCGCCCCTATTACGACCTGGGCCTCCTGAATCTTGGCGTAAACCAGATTCAGTCACCATGACCGGTAGGCGAGTTTCAAGAACCTCAACTGGAACATTTTTCAGGGTGCACATCGAGATGTGATGTACAGCATTCATACCATCCATATCGGCTCGAGCGCCCCAACCTACACCAGAGTTTGTTTGATGCCATATCTGACGACCAGTATATGGTTCAATACCATAAAACCCAGGGTCACCAAGATCTCCTCCTGAGCCAGCTGGAATGGCTTCCGGCATGGCTTCTGCCAATGCCTTATAAATGGTCTCAATCGCTATAACACTCGCCCAAATTGTAAAAACCGGAGCTGGGTAGACGGCATGAAACAAGTTCCCTTCCGGCGCGATGACTTCAATTGGTCGAAACTGACCACCATTTGAGGGCTCGTCAGGCGTTGTTAATGACTTAAATACTATCCTACAAACCGAGTGGGTCATGCCCAAAGCTAGATTTATTGGTCCACTTACTCGATCGCTAGAACTACTAAAATCAAACTTCATACCCTTATCATCTATTGTGACTTTAACATGAACCCTGACAAGCTTATCTAGTTCTACCCCATCATTATCCATCCAATTTTCAGCTTCCCAGGTTCCACGTGGAAGATCACTTAGGGCTCTACGCGCCTGCTCTTCGCCTACGTCAAGAAATCGATCTATTGCTGCTTCAACAATTTTTTCTCCATATTTTTCATATAACTCTTCTATTCTTTCGCAGCCTACCTTGAGACAGGCAATCTCTGCATTCATATCGCCCATGATTGTAACCGGGGCTCGCGAGTTAGCTCTCATTATTTTTAAAACTGACTCATTAAGCGTTCCTGCTTCAACAATCTTGATCCCTGGGATTAATAATCCTTCTTGATGTATAGTTGTTGAGTCTAATATATAGCCCGGGTCCTTCCCCCCTATATCGGTCCAGTGAGCGCGAACACAGGTATAAGCTATAAGCTTGCTACCTAAGAATGCTCCTCGAACAAGAATTGCATCATTTGTGTGCGCCCCGGTCACATAAGGCACATTCATCATAATCACATCACCCGGACCAATTCCGTCAAATAATCCTAGATCCTGACACTTCGCTACAGCGTACTCATTTGCACCGAGGAATGTTGAGAGGCCCGTTGAATCACCCAACAAGCGTAATTTTCTGTCAAAAATAGATAGCCCATAGTCATTGATTTCGTAAATGATTGTAGAGTAAGCAGTTCGAACAAGTGTCCGTTCCATCTCACGGGCTGCCGAAGAGATGTAATGACGAATTACCTCAGTGGTAGCGGCATCCACCGAAACTTTATCCATGTTAATATCGTTCATCATCTCATCTCCTGTGCGATGATTATTTGCCCATATTCATCTACCTCTGCCTTCTGATCACTATAAAACACAGTAGTTGCCGTCATTTCTTCTATTATTGCTGGACCAGGAAGGTTATCGCCAGCCATTAGGGCTTCCCGGTCATATATGGCAAATTCAACTAATCGACCAGAGGCAAAACAATAAGCAGTACGAGTGCCCAGTTGAGCTATAGGTTTTACAGAAGGTCTACTGGGAATCTTATTAAGGTTTGGTTTTGATTCTACGCCTGTCCCACGAACCCTTATATTAACAAGTTGCACTGGGTCATTCATTGAGTGTCCATATCGATGAAAGTGGACTTCATTAAAGCGTTTCCTGAGTTCATCTAAACTAGATATACCATCGACCGATACTTCAAGGGTATGTTCTTGTCCAAAGTACCTAAGCTCCGCAAAATGCTCAATAAGTTGAGAGTTTTGCGAAAAACCTCCTTTAGAGAGATCACTCGTAGCACTGATAGCTAATTCGTTAATTGCTGATGTTAAATCAACCATTTCTATATCATCGAGTAAAAGTAATACGGTTTGCGCATATTCTTGAACGATATCGGTCATCAGCATACCCCATGCAGAAAACACAGATGATGCTTGGGGAATTATAATTTCTTTTGTTCCCATCTCGCGCCCCACTAAAGGAACAAACATGCCTCCGCCGCCCCCGAATCCGAGCATAGAGAATTCACGCGGATCGAGGCCTGCTTCAACCGTTATCTCCCTAATAGCACTTACCGTCTTAGCCAAGAGAACATCATAAATGCCTCTACAGGCCGATATTATATCGAGACTAAGAGGTTCACTAACATACTTACGAAGCGCCTCCTCAGCTTTCGATACTTCAAGTCGCATCTCTCCTCCTAAAAAATTATCTGGATTAAGATGCCCCATGGCGAGAGCTGCATCCGTGAGAGACGGCTGTGTCCCGCCTTTCTCATAACAGACCGGCCCTGGTATAGCGCCTGCAGACTGTGGTCCCACACGTAAAAGTCCATCTTCTGCTCTTGCTAAAGATCCCCCCCCCGCACCAATTGTAGAAATATCATAGGTCGGGATCATTAACGGCAAACTTTCAAGAGAAGATTCGTATTTAAGCGCAGGCTGTCCGTTGTGGACAACACACGCATCTGTTGAAGTCCCCCCCATATCAACAGCTATAATGTTCGGTCGATCCGTAAGTTTTGATAAGGCTACAGTACCTATCAACCCACCCGCAGGCCCTGAAAATATTGTATTTACAGGAGCATCAACCGAGTTTATAGCCTTCAGGGCGCCACCACCTGAACGAGTTATATAGAATTCACCAATAAACCCAGATTTTTCGATGTTTCGTTCTAAACCGGAAATATATTCTTGGAAGATTGGTTTAACATAGGCATTAACTACTGTAGTGCTGGTGCGTTCATATTCGCGGTATTCACGAACTATATCTGAGGATATCGACACTGAGACATCAGGGTATGTCTCCTCAATAATCTTTTTTGCTAAGACTTCGTGAGCCGGATTTCTATACGAATGCAGGAAGCATATCGCTAATGATTCACGGTCCATGTCTTCAACTAGTTTCTTTGCGGCTTTTCTAAGGGCAACTTCGTCTAGTGGTGTTATTTCTTCCCCACTCGCATTCAGTCGTCCAGGAACACCTAGCCGATAGCGCTTTGCAATTAAAACGGGTGGATCATCATAGACCAACTTATACATCTTTTCTCTTGGACGATGGTAGCGGCCGGTCTCAAATACGTCTTCGAAACCTAGGTTAGTAATAATTCCAGTCGAAACACCTTTGCGTTCTAATACTGTATTAAGGCCGAGTGTAGTTCCATGAACGAAGGTCTCTACATCTGATAGTTCTATACTAAGACGTCCAATCGTAGAAAGAACCCCTTCCGATGCATTTTCGGGAGTAGTAAAGTCTTTCTCAAGTCTTAAGTCGCCACTCAATGTATCGTATACTATTGCATCTACGAAAGTTCCTCCAATGTCTACAGCTAGTCGCTTTGCCATATCTTTTACCTTAAGTTTTCAGTCATAAAGCAACCAATCGCGTAGTAAAGCTGTGGTTGCTTGAGGTGTTTCAAAAGGTGGCATATGAGCACAATCCTCTATTAAAGACAGACGACCACGTGGAGCCAAGCCTGCTATTTCTTCATGCTCTTCAACAGAAGACAGCGCATCATTTCTACCAACAATAGCCCTAACAGGGATATCAGTGTTTTGGAGAATCTTTCTTGAATCGACTCTAGTTAACATTGCTCGATGCCTATCAGCAAAGAGCTTAGGGCCCACTCTTTCACCCATATTTCTGACCCTGGCCCCCAAAGAACCTTTAAAGTTTTCGGGAGTTAATAATTGAGGAACAAAACGATCAAGAAGATATCCAAACCGACCTTCTTCACAGTCAGAGATAGCGATATTTCTGCTTTCTATTTTTTCTTGTGAGTCAACTCTAGAAGACGTATCCAAAAGTGCAATTCGCGTTACTCGTTCGGGAGCTTGGCGTAAAACTTCTAATGCAACATAGCCTCCCATTGAAAATCCGGCAATTGCAAACTCTTTAGGTCCACTTTTTAAGACAGCGGCAGCTAAGCTTTGCATAGTAACTGCCTCATTCATCGGCAAAATAGATATTTTAGCTATGTCAGCCAAATGTTTCCGTGAGTAAGCCCAAATTTCATCATCACAGATAAGACCAGGAACTAATAAAAGATGTTGATTAAAATAGTTCATCAATTACACATTTTATAATACTTTTAACTACTTTAATTTTTAATTAAGCTTGTGGCTATATAGCATTAAGTAATTTTTTTTAAGTTAAATTAAGCGAGCAGTTTTAAAAGGGTGTATTTTATGAAACCAACTCGTGGCTTCTTAAAGAACTGGCTAATCCTAAGTATAATCTGTGCTATTAGCGCAGCTTGGATCGGCTTTGTTCTATCTATTTGGGTATCAACAATTGCCATACTAATTTTTCCGCACTAATAAGCCTATATTATAAACGTCATATATGTTTAAACAATAAGGTCTTGTATGTTTAAAAAATAATTAAGTCAGCTCACAGAAAATTTATATAAAAGATCGTCTAGCAGGAGAAAAATTTATGTCAGAAAAAATGAAGGCTGTCGTTGTCCGTGAGACCGGCGTTCAAATAGCAAGTGTAGATCAGCCTCAACCTAAACCTTCTCAGCTGATGATAAAAGTGAGAACTTGTAGTGTAAACAGATCTGACCTACTTACTGTTCAAGGGCAAAATTTTGGCCATGTGGGTGGAGGCTCAGAAAAGGTAATGGGCGCTTCATTTTGTGGGGACGTTGTAGAGGCCGGTGCCGAATGCAAAGGGTTTTCCCCAGGAGATAGGGTAATGGGTGTTGGAGCCGCCGGGTGGGCTGAGTATGCTCTTAGTGATTGGCAAACAACATTACCATTCCCATCAGACGAAATGGACTACATACAAGCTGGCAGTCTACTGTCTGCAGTCGCAACTATGCATGATGCCATTGTAACGAATGGAGAGTTCAAAGCAGGGCAGTCAATCCTAATTCA
>CEUS01269393.1_pt1 | contig 11979 bp, 9 predicted proteins | sample 427031 | NCBI WGS metagenome assembly CEUS01 (sample SAMEA2622837, study PRJEB7988) | marine metagenome | biome: marine biome (ENVO:00000447); feature: marine epipelagic mixed layer (ENVO:xxxxxxxxx); material: "saline water (ENVO:00002010), including plankton (ENVO:xxxxxxxx)" | depth 140 m | reverse complement strand
CTCCAGGAGATGTCGAGGTATGCTCCCCCATGCTCCGAGCCTCTTCCTGCGGCCTTCTCGCTGTTTATCGCCTTGGCCACTACATCTCTTGTGAGCAGTTCAGGCGGTCTCCTCTTGGTAGCTAACTTCCCGCTAACAACTTCTTGGACCCATGCCTCAGCCTCACCGATTGTATCGGCGAACTCATCAGCATACATCTCTGGTACGTAGTCGAACATGAATCGCTCCCCTTTGCTATTCTTGAGCACTCCTCCCTCTCCGCGCACTCCTTCTGTGACAAGAATTCCTTTGACTGATGGAGGCCAAATCATTCCAGTGGGGTGGAACTGGACGAATTCCATATCCCCCATCTCGGCTCCAGCCCAGTATGCCAGTGCATGCCCCTCGCCGGAGTACTCCCAGGATCCCGAGCAGACCTCCCAGCAGCGTGTAATTCCCCCAGTAGCGAGAACAATCGTCTTAGCCTTGAAAACGTGAAGTGAACCATCATTTCTGTCGTATGCAAAGCAACCTGAGACCTTTCCATCTGTCTTGAAAATTCTTCGAACTGTGAATTCCATGAACACCTCCATGCCTTCGTGAATGCCCTTCTGCTGGAGAGTACGAATCAGTTCGAGTCCCGTAGCATCCCCGATGTGAGCTAGCCTTGGGTAGGTGTGTCCACCGAAGTTCCTCTGGCTAGTTAGTCCCTTTGGAGTTCTATCGAAGACCGCTCCCCATTGCTCTAGCTCTCTTATTCTGTCAGGTGCCTGCTTAGCGTGAATCCGTGCCATTCTCCAGTCACCAAGGTACTTGCCGCCCTTCATAGTGTCACGGAAATGCGTCTCCCATGAGTCCCTAGGATCCTTGTTGGCAAGAGCAGCAGCCGCTCCTCCCTCGGCCATCACTGTGTGAGCCTTGCCAAGCATGGACTTACAGATCATTGCCACGCTTACGCCAATCCTACTGGCCTCTATTGCTGCCCTGAGTCCAGCGCCTCCAGCTCCTATAACCACCACGTCATACTCGTGATGAGTAACACTTTCTTCCATCTACAAACCCCCAAATATGACATAATCAGTGATTCCAAAATCTTGGCAGATCCAGATGTAGAAGTCTGCGAACATCACCCAAAACAGACTGATCAGAGCCCAGTCCTTGTGGCGCTCGTTCAGCTTTGTCGAGAACTTCCACATCATGTACTTGATCCGATTCATTGGTGACCCGGTCCAAAGGTTGGAACCCCCTCCAACTACATGCCTGAAAGCGTGACATCCCAGCGTATATCCGGATAGCAGTATAACATTCAGAAGAAGTATCAGAGATCCAACCGAGAATCCGAAAGTATCTCCTGACGAACTATGGAAGTTTATGGACAGCCAGAAGTCATAAGATAGAATTGGCAGGTAAATCAATGCAATGTACATGAAAATTCTATGCAGATTCTGGACGACGAAGATCCCCCTCTCTCCACTGTACTCGTTCCATGGCTTTGAGACAGCACACCCGGTAGGCTGTTGGAAGAAAGCCCTGTAGTAGGCCTTTCGATAGTAGTAGCAAGTACCTCGGAATCCAGCTGGAAAAATCAGAATGAACATTGCTGGGCTCATCCACCAGAACTCCTTGGGAATCCAGGATGATTGAGGGAAAATAAGAGGGCTGTAAAGAGGGGAAAGGACATGACTTATGCCAAATTCCGACTCTTGTTCTATAGCCATTGTCTGGCATGCTGAGACGTCTTTGAACGTCTCTGCCGAATCCCAATTTTCGCACGCCGAAGCTCCTAATTCGCTGAAGACCCAGAGGTCAGACTCCATGAAACCCCTCCATGTGGCATAAACAATCATGAATCCCAGATAGATCGCCATTGCTGTAGGTCCCTTCCACCAATCGTCCGAGCGATCCGTCTTTCCGAACCCTTTCTTCATTGGGAGCTTCAAGCTCTCGCTCATATACGCATCACCCCGTGCCCTACGGGCACGTTGGATGTACCATAAGGGATTGCATCACCTAACCAGCAATGACTCTACTAGGCCAATGCAGAGTAGTCTGCATCAGCCTCTTCGATGTGGATCTCGTCCACATCCATCTGAGCTAGCTGTAGCTTCCCTGATAATTCGTCATTAACAGCATGCCAGTAGGAGTAGGCCTCTATTACCCAAATCCCAGACTCCCTTGTTCCGTTCCCGCTGTTCTTCACACCACCGAAGGGAAGATGAGCCTCTGCTCCTGTAGTTGAGTTGTTTATGCCCGTCATACCCGCCTTAATGCCGGACTTGAACCTGTAGGCCTCTAACCTGTCGTTGGTGTAACAGGCACTTGAAAGACCAAATGGAGAAGCGTTGGCTAGGTGTAGTGCATGGTCGAAACTGTCAGCCTTGACCACGGTTACTACCGGCCCGAAGATTTCTTCGTGGAAGCAATCCATTTCTTCGGTTACATCTGCGTAAACGTGAGGCCACATGTAAACACCTTCAGAAGCATCACCCAGGAAGTTGGTTGGCTTGTTGTTGTTCGTCACCATGCCCTCCCCCCATAGCTTGGTCGCTCCGTCAGATTCGCAAATACCCAGATCCCTAAGGAAGTCGTTTGCATATTTTTCGGATAGCATCGGTCCGTAAAGTACGTCTTCGTGCCTTAGCGAGTCTCCAATTCTGGTCGTCTCTACTTTTGCCATGAACTTCGACATGAACTCGTCATATACTTCCTTGTGAATTATCAGGTTCCCTAGGCTTGTGCATCTCTGGCCAGCAGTCCCAAACGCTGCCCAGTAGGCCCCCTCAACGGCATTCTCTATGTTTGCAGAGGGCATTACCACTAGTGGGTTCTTTCCACCGAGCTCTAGTGAGCAAGACACTAGGTTCCTGCCACATACCTCTCCGATCATCTTTCCAACAGGAGTGGAACCAGTGAAGCTGATCTTGTTCACTAGACCCTCGTTGGCTGAGTCAACCAAGAACTGCCCTGCACCGCTGCCTCTTCCGTGAACTAGGTTAATCACTCCGTTGGGAAGGCCCGCTTCATGCATTATCCTAGTAAGCATAAAAGATAGGAGAGGAGAGTCCTGTGGACTCTTCCAGACGCAAGTATTTCCACACATTATTGCTGGAATCATTTTCCAGAAGGGAACCGCTGCAGGGAAGTTGCAGGCGTTGATTATCCCACAAACCCCCAGGGGCCTTCTGTATGTGAATAGCTCCTTGTTCGGAAGCTCCGAATTGACCGTCTGACCATACAGCCTACGTCCTTCGGATTGGAAGAAAAGGCAGGTATCTATCGCCTCTTGGACAGATCCAGCGCTCTCCTTGAGAGTCTTACCAATCTCCCTAGTCTCCACTCGCACTATGTCGTCCTTGTACTCCGCGAGAAGCCTTCCCATGTTTCCGATTATCTGTCCTCTTGTTGGAGCGGGAGTTGTGGACCAACCGGCAAAAGCCTCCCTAGCGGCATTTAGTGCATCGTGAACATCTTGTTTGGTAGATTGGGGAAACTCTCCCAAGCAGTCTTCCAGCCATGCAGGGTTCCTGCTCTCGAAGGTTGCCCCGTCGCTTGCTGACTTGAGCTCGCCGTTTACAATGTTGTATCCTTTTACCATCGGGCTTCCATTGGGATTTTCACTGTGCAAAATCTCGAATCCAGTCTCTAGTGCGTGCGCCATGGGTACGCGAATGCTGCTTCTGAAATGAATTATGCGTATCACACTTCTTTGTTCTGATAACCATTTTACCCCGAGGAGACTTCTCGATTGCTGGGTTTAACTACCCCCGATGCACGAATCGCTGCGGCAGGGAGTGAGAAATGACGACAGACTCTAGCGAATCCCTTACACTGAGGGTTGCAAAAGCCATTCCTAGCGACGTTGGTCACGGACGGGCCAGGGTCCCCTTTGACAACGACCTAAATCTGAAGCCCGGAGATATTGTTGAGATAGAAGGTGAGAGGAAGACAGCGGCGATAGTTTGGAGATGCCGACCAGAGGATGCAAATCTAGGGGTAATCAGAGTTGACGGTATTATCAGGAAGAACGCTGGAGTCAGTCTAGGCGACAGAGCGGAAATCAGGAAGGTAGACGTTGAGCCCTGCATCAAGCTTGTACTTAGTCCGGTGATGGCAAAGCAACAGAAGGTAAGGTTCGGCCCAGGGATTGAGGGCTTCGCTAGACGAGGCCTCAACAAGAGGCCAGTGGTTGCAGGGGACAGAATTTTCATTCCCGGGATGACACTATTCGCAGAGGCGCTTCCTTTCGCGATAGTTCAGACAAGTCCCAAGGGGATCGTACAGGTTCTTCCAGATACAGAGATCATCATCAAGGAGGATGCAGTTGACCAGGAGGATCAGGACCTAGTCCAGTCGATTTCGTACGAGGATATCGGTGGAATCGGTAATCAGCTTCAGAAGGTCAGAGAGATGATTGAGCTACCTCTGAAGCACCCTATCCTGTTCCGTCGTCTAGGAATCGATCCTCCAAGAGGAGTTCTTCTTCATGGACCTCCTGGAACTGGAAAGACACTAATTGCCAAGGCAGTCGCATCAGAAACTAAAGCCCATTTCACGTCAATAAATGGTCCTGAGATAATTTCGAAGTATTACGGGGAGAGTGAGAAGCAGCTTAGGGAGATATTTGACGAGGCTGCTGCTAATGCACCTGCAATAATTTTCATCGATGAGCTGGATAGCATTGCTCCGAAGAGGGAGGATGTCACAGGAGAGGTCGAGAGGAGAGTTGTAGCCCAACTTCTTACGTTGCTAGACGGGATGGGTGGTCGCGACAACGTTGTGGTAATCGGAGCAACAAACAGGAGAGATGCGATTGACCAGGCTCTAAGGAGGCCAGGGCGATTCGATAGGGAGCTCGAGATTGGTGTTCCCGACAAAACAGGAAGGGGCGAAATTCTTGGAATTCACACCAGAGACATGCCAATTAGTGATGACTACAACCTTGACTGGCTTCTTGACAACACTCATGGGTTCGTGGGTGCGGACATTTCCGCCTTAGTTCGAGAGGCTGCAATGAAGGCCTTGAGAAGATATTTGCCCGAGATAGATTTGGATGAAGAGGAGATTGCCCCGGAGGTAATTGAGAAGATGGAGGTCAGGATGTCGGACTTCCAGGAGGCAGTGAAGGAGATCGAACCCAGCGCTCTGAGGGAGATCTATGTCGAGGTACCAGAAGTTACATGGGATCAGGTTGGAGGCCTGGAAGACGTCAAGGAGAGACTCAAGGAAAGCATAGAATGGCCCCTTACCATGCCAGACAAGTTCGACCACTTTGGAATCAGCCCACCTCGTGGAATCATGCTGTTCGGTGCACCCGGAACTGGAAAGACCCTGATTGCTAAGGCGATAGCAAACGAAGCCAAGGCGAACTTCATCACTATCAAGGGTCCAGAACTAATCTCCAAGTGGGTGGGAGAGTCAGAGAAAGCAGTAAGGGAGGTCTTCAAGAAGGCCAAGCAATCTAGCCCCTCTATTGTGTTCCTAGACGAGTTCGAGAGCATTGCAGGAATGAGAAGGAGCCACTCTGGAGAAGGCTCAGACGTCATGAACAGGGTTGTGAACCAGCTACTTAGCAGCTTGGACGGAGTGGAAGGAATGGAGGGAGTCATAGTAGTTGCAGCAACAAACAGGCCTGAGATGATAGACCCAGCACTGATGAGAAGCGGCAGGTTCGAGCGGGTTCTCCACATCCCCCCTCCTGACAGAGATTCTCGTGCAGCGATACTAAAGATTCACGCCAAGAAAATGCCTCTTGGAAAATTCAAGATCGAGGATCTGGCAGGGACAATGGAGAATTACACCGGAGCAGATATCGAAGCAGTCTGCAGAGAAGCAGCGCTGATCTCAATGAGGGATGACAAGAAGACCGTTTCAAAGAAGCACTTCGAGAAGGCCGTCGAGATGGTTAGGCCAACGGTTACAGATGAGATGATGCAATACTATTCCAAGATGGAGGAGACACTGACTAGCGGTCTTGAGTCTGTGAGAAGAACTTCTAGCGGCCTAGCGGGAATAGAATTGATTTGAGGAATTACATGAAGACAACTTTCGGCCAGGAAATCCTTACTCGCAAGGTCGTCGATGCCGCGGGCGACCTACTTGGCCATCTAGCCGACTTCAGTGTAGATTTAGAAACTGGAAACATTGTAGCAATCCTAGTTGTCACTGAGTCCGGCATTGATCCAAACGAACTCCCGTGGCCCACTAATGATGGGCTCCTTTCTGTTCCTGTGGAGGAAGTTGCCAGCGTAGGTTCAGTGGTTGAACTCTCTAGATAGTAGATGCACTCACCGTTCACAGCCACATAACGGTCATAAAACGAACTTCTGGCTCACTCGCTCGTAGAACAGGGGGGGTACCCTGAATGATTGACTGGAACCAACTGTCCCGATTTGCCAATTCTCGCAAGAACAGGAGGATTGCTCTCCAGATTTCCTTCTGGGGTTTGCTCTTCCTCCTAGTAGCCTCAATCGCTTTCACCTACATTGTTCCCGGGCAGACACAGCAGTCCGCATACGGGGACGAGTGGAACGACTTAGGATCATTCCGCAGTGAGCTTAATGACATGGGTGTTGAGACAACTGCGTTAGTGTCCAGTCCACTACTTCTCAGTGATCTTGACCATCCAGAGGAGACTATTTTCATCATCTCCGGAGTGGAGAGGGACACAATTTCTCTTCCTAGATTTACCGGCGAGGATGACATTGTCCAGTTCTCTGAAGGAGATGGCTATACTTCTTCGGAGATAGTTGCCATTAGCGAATTTGTCGAAAGGGGGGGAACGGTGATTCTGATGGACGATTTCGGTTACTCAAGCAACCTCGCGGCGGAGTTTGGACTCGAGTATACCAATCATAGGCTGTTCACGGACTATAGCTACGACAGCGAACTTGGCTCAGACTTTGTCTGGGTCAACACCACCTCAGCATTCAACTTCACTTCTGCTCAAGGCATGCAGACAGATGTGAATCCCTGTCTCAGAGATGCTGACATGGACGGAGTGGTTGACGTCCTGGACCAAGACCCAAGCAATCCAGAGATAGGTGCACCCTTCGTCACTGTATCTTCTTCTGGCCTATGTTCGCACAGGTTCTTGGGTACGGATCAATCGACAAACCAGCCTAGATGGGACTGGTCGCAGAATTACAACATTCTCACCAACACACCTTCGGCATTTGAAAAGACAGGTTCCTACAATCCAGCAGAGCACAGATATGTAATTTCGAAGACCACCCAAGACTCTTGGTTAGACAATAACGACGATGGGAACTACACCGTTGGAAGTTACGCCGCCTTTGGTATTCTGGGGGACGAACAGGGACCGTTCCCAGTCTACGTAAGGTACTGTGAGGTGATTCTTTGTCGTGGATATGACTCAGGAAGGGTACATTTCATCTCAGACGGCTCAGTTCTAATTAACTCCATTTACGATCCAGATTTCGAGTCAAAGTACCTAGGTTTAGTTCCAGAAAACGACAATAGAAAGTGGATCCTTGACGTCGTAGCAGAGGCTCTTATTATCGACGACAACGGAACATCTCCCAGCGAGAACTCTTTGGTGATTTTCGACGAGAGCAGACATCAACAGCCTACCGTTTTCGGAGACACATACAACCTACTTTATTACCTCTTGATTTACTTCACAAACGACTGGATGGCCATGCTAATCCTATTCCTGATGCTGTTTATTTTCCTCGAGGCAGTCCTAATTAGAAAAGAGGATCCAGAGGATTGGAGGCATGTTTTCAGAGTTGTTTACTACGGGTTCGGAGACGCTGAGAGGTACAAGTACTATCAAAGGCCTGAGAAGATCAGACAAGTCCTTCTCACTAGGGTGAGGAACATAAACGCCCTCACCAGGGAAGAGTTCGACTCCATGCCTGCATCAGAGCTACAGGGGATGATTCGCGACCCAGTCCTTGTTAGGTTCATTTTCGAGGAAAGGAAGTACAGGCCTGACGAACTAGTGGGAATTGTCAGGCGAATTAAGCAATGGGGAGAATCGGGAGGGGGTGTATCCGGAAATGTGGACTAGAAAGGCAGCAATAATGCTTGCTGGTGGCATCAGCCTCATTCTGGTGGGGATGATGATTTCAAACTTCCAGATGATGATAATAGGACTCACATTTATCTCATTTATTTCCATTAGCGCTTGGGTCTCCGGCCATTCTGAATTGGAGATAACCAGGTACGTCCCACACTCAAATGTCTACAAGGGCGATCTCATCGAAGTGTCGATTACAGTAACCAACAAGTCCTACAGGAGGACTCAGCAAATCGATGTCTTCGACAATGTTCCACATGAGATGAAGATTAGGAGGGGGATCAATCAGATGCGCATGAATCTGGGCCCGGGACAGACGACTAAGGTAGAATATATGCTTCGTTGCCCTTTGCGTGGGCACTACTCAATCGGACCAATTTCCGTTAGATACAAGAACGCATTCGGGCTTTTCGTAAGCGATTCAAAGATTGAGGATTTATGCGATATCACGGTCTTCCCTCAAGTGAGGGATGTTGAGGATGCAATGCTTAGGGCAGACGTTCCAAAAATGTATACTGGAGCAACAACGCTACGGACTCCTGGTCCGGGAATGGAGTTCTACTCTCTAAGGGAGTACCTGTCCACGGACTCTCTCAGGTCGATTAACTGGAAGGCTTTCGCACGGACCGGAGAACTGATGGTAAACCAGAAGACTAGGGACGCGGTCACCGACGTGTTCGTAATCTTGGACACTAGAGAGGTCAGCAGGATTGGAACCGTCCTCAAGAACCCTCTTGAGATGGGTGCATCCGCTGCTGCCTCGATAGGCAGCCACTTCCTCAAGAGGAAGGATTCTGTCGCCATGGTTACCTATGGGAGCAGAATGGAATTCCTGCCCGCCGACACGGGAGATAAGCAACAGTACAAGATTCTCAGCCGGCTTGCATCGGTCTCCCCTTCTGGCTCAATGCCTCTACAGGCAGTAACCAACGCTCTGGCTCCTAGGATTAGCCGTGGTTCTCCAGTTTTCATTATCAGCAGCCTGGAGGGAGACGGGACAACTCTTCCTGCTATTCGAAATCTATCTGGGAACGGACATGAGGTAATCGTCCTCTCCCCCAGTAGCATAGACTTGGAGAGGCTGGTAAGCAGGATTCCTAGGATGGCTTATGAAGTCCTGAAGCTAGAAAGGCAGAACAGACTGACTGCGGTCTCTGGCTATGGAGCGAAGGTAATCGACTGGATGCCCGACGTGGAACTTTCCCAAGCATTGCTTCAATCGAGGGGGTAAAATTTTGGAACTTGGAAAAAAGGACGCTGAGGCCTCGGAGACTCTTCACATCCCCGCCCTTCGGAGGAAGTGGCAGATTCTGGTTCTCCAACTTCTCTCTACAACTTCGCTTCTTCTATTACTCAAGAGGATGAGCGAGATTTACGGCCCATGCAGTGATCAGTTCATCATCGACCATAGCGAAAATAGCTGGTGCCCTTCTTATGAGCATACTAGGGGGCTAATGTGGATGCGCAACCAGGACGGTCTTCTCATTCCAGATTTTCTTCTAGGTGTGAATCAGACTGGAATCATGTCTCTATTGGGCCCTCTAGTAATGTGCGTCCTCTGTGTTGTAGCGATTGACAGGTTCTGGGCGTCTTCCAACGAGATTCAGACTAGAATAAAGCAAGGAGTGGCAGTAGTATTCGGTGCATGGATGATAATCCCATTCCTATTCTCTTGGTTGGTTGCTACAGTTTCCAACGGATTCCATTTCCCCTGGAATAGCCAAGATTCCCTAAATCACATCGGTGATCTTTTCTCTCCTCTCGGACTTGTCTTGGAGCTGGTATTTCTAGGAGTGGTATTCGCCCCAGTTTTGGCTGGGTTGGTAGGTATTTGGGGACTATCCAAGAGAGCCATTACATGGGCTGTGGGGTACTACATTGTGGTAATAGCATTTCACTCGATTCTCACATTTGAGCCGATTGTTTCAGAGGTTGACGTAGGCCTGAGGGCCCTTCCGACACAGATTGGAGAGGGTACAATGTTCTGGGGGCTAGTCTCCCCACTAGCCAGTTCTCTTCTAGGGGTTGCGATTCTAATGCTTCTTTTCATGGAGTCGGGAACAGCAGCAATCGCGCACATGGAATACGCAGCATCCCTTCCTGAAGAATCGAAGAGGGATCCAGAGTTCGTAAGGCAGTTCAACAACGTGGTGAACTCCCATCTCATCCAACTCGGAGTTGTAGTGGCCCTTGTTGCAATCACAACCGCCCTAGCACTTGCATTCGATGACCTCATGATTTCCATCGTGGGCATTCTCGAGGGAACACAGTGGACTGGGCAGGTAAAGGAGTCCCTGGAACTTCAGATGACCTATGGCAAGGTGATTTCCGCAGGTCTCTTCATTATCGCTGTAGCGGGAATGAGGTTTGTGGTCCCTTGGCAGACTGTCTCAGGATATATCGAATCAGGAATTGCTAGGATGCGTTCCTGATCATGCCCTTATCCTGACATTCAGCTTTCCTATCCAGGTAGCTATTAACGGAACTAGCACTAACAGTCCGCATCCTGTGACAACAATGGACCATCCTCCAAGCCACTCCTCCAGTACCGATGATATCTCCGGGGCAGCAAAATAGCCTACCAATGCAAGTGCGACAAGCGAGACCCTGTCCACCCACGGAGAGAAAACCTTTGATCCGATTTTCGTTCTATTGGGAAGAGCATTTGGTTCCCCCATGGGCCTACGATCGGGGAAGCGCGAATCAAATCACCGGAGGATGGGTTCAAGCCTGTGGTTATTGGCGGCTTCCTATGGACGAGGTCATAGAAGTGCAAACCTGTAGCCGGTGCCGCTCTGCTGCTCTTGTCCATCAGGCCTACAGTGGCCAGCATCTTTGTGGAAGGCATCTCTTTTCCTCTATCCGTAAGCGGACATCTCGTGAACTTAGGCTTCAGCTAGCGTTGCCGAAAAAAGCTACTAGGGAGGACAACTCTCCTTTCGTAATTCTTGTTGCTATATCTGGAGGAAAGGACTCTGCTGTTCTGCTTTCAATGATGGTGGAAATCCTAGGTCGTCGTAGAGATGTCGAATTAGTTGCTGGGTGCGTAGACGAGGGAATTGACGGTTACCGTAGACCATCGATGGAGTACGCGAGGGAACTTGCTGAGTCACTTGGTGTTAGATTCGAGACTCTGAGTTACGAGGAGATGGGATATGGTCGGATGGATCACATAGTACAGGTCATGCCCGGTATCGGAGACAGGCACGCTGAGGCGAATGGTCTGATGCCTTGTTCGTTCTGTGGGGTTTTCCGAAGGCAGAGCCTGAATGCCCTGGCTGAAAAGCTGGATGCCGACGTAATGGCGCTAGGTCACAATCTGGATGATATGGCCCAGTCAGTTCTCATGAATCTTCAGAAGGGGGAGATAGAACGCTCAGTAAGGCTTGCACCCCATACAAAGGAGCCTATCGAGGGCATTGTCCCCAGAATTGTCCCTCTACGGTGGGTTCCTGAACAGGAGATTCATGCATATGCGATTCACGCAGGACTCCCTATTCACCATGGGGAATGCCCTCACTCGCTCGGAGCCATGCGTCAGCAGAGCAGGGCAGTGGTTGCTAAGCTAGAGTCACAGACTCCAGGAGCCCGACATGGCCTTCTTCACTCTCTGGATCAGATCAGGGAACTACATAGAGGGGCAAACCCCAATTCCAAGCAGGAGGTCAACCAATGTTCAGAGTGCGGGGAGATAACAAGCAGAGAAATTTGCCAGTCCTGCACAATGAGGAAGTGGTTGGCGGAAGCACCTTGAAGAAAAGTTAGAGGATGTTGTCAATCAGCTCTTCGATGTCTTGACCTCGTCCACAGTAGTAGCACCTAACTTCTAGAGGGTCCTGAGTGACGACCTTCAACCTCTCTGGGAGTGGCTCCCTTTCGTTCTTTGTTATGCAGTTGGAGAATGAGCACATTGCTATGTTCACTAACTCCCCCGCAAGCTCGACTCTGAGCTTCTCTGC
>CEUS01255405.1_pt1 | contig 11979 bp, 9 predicted proteins | sample 427031 | NCBI WGS metagenome assembly CEUS01 (sample SAMEA2622837, study PRJEB7988) | marine metagenome | biome: marine biome (ENVO:00000447); feature: marine epipelagic mixed layer (ENVO:xxxxxxxxx); material: "saline water (ENVO:00002010), including plankton (ENVO:xxxxxxxx)" | depth 140 m | reverse complement strand
ACACCATGGAAACTCCCTCAGAGGCTGAAACCATTTGAACCCCTCTGATAGCCCTCAAAAACACGTGGCAAAGCGCTATCATGAAACCAACCATTGAAGTCAGCATCAGCCCCCAGTGAATGTCAGTGACCCAACAACCGCCTTTTTGACAGACAGTGCTGTAACCAGCCAATTAGAAGGCACCCAGCGCAGCAACTAATGGGAAGGCCACCAGGCTCCAGCGATCCCGTAACTGAGAAAAACAAACCTCCTACGTTCCACCACTATCATGTCTTCCCTGCTGAGTCTGTCAGACAACACCCCTAGCAGATCCAGCGTCTATAACGGTCGAAAACTTCACGCGCAATGGCCCTCGCCCAGGGGTGCTGCGACCTATGGTCCCAGCACCCCATAGAACGGTCGTGTTTTGGCGGGTGATAAAAAGCAGGACAAACTCCGGGTCGTTAGGCCGGAAGGTATGATGTTTAGGCACAAGGTAAAAGGCAGGATCAGAATGGACGACCGTTCACTTTTGCAATTTAATCTGCTCTCACAACTTCTCTCTAACCCGGATACCCGACCCTCCGGGCCTCAGTGCTCTTCGCTGTCTGAGTCTGACGCAGCTCCAGCTCCGTCGCTGTCCGAGCCTGAACTCGCTCCATCACTATCAGAGTCTGTTGAATCCCCGCCGCCGTCCATGTCACTCCCACTTGGACAGCCTGCAGCCATGACTGCACCCACACCCACTGAACCAGCAGTCATCGCTTTCGCGAGAAACGACCGGCGATCAACTTTGACCGTGGCAATATCCTCAGAATTCAATGAATGGGACGACACTAGCTCCTCAGCCTCCGAGTGGCTCTGTTCTTTTTCTTTCGACATCGCTTGCTCCTCTTTTGGTGAACCAATCCAGCCTTTTGTCGCCTTGTCACAAAGTAGGCATATATATGAGACTGAGTCTCAGTTTCATTAATACTAACGTCATGGCCTGCCGCCGTCAAGTCTTGTTCTCATCAATTCTGAGGCTAATTGCCACCCGTTTGCATGAACCAACTTCTAACCAAAAACCAATATTAGTATTGAGACTCATTATCATTATATGATAAAGAACTTGTAATTTGTTCCAGACAAGCTGCCTCCATCCTCAAAACTTCGACTCTTCAAAACACCGACCTGCTTCCCCGTTTTCAGCTTATGACTACTCAGACATCTCCAAGACTTCACATCGCCATTTCACTCTTGTTTCTGCTAACCGATACCCAGTCAGGCATCGCTCAGAGTCCCTCAGCGAGCGAGCTGGCTGCTGTCAACGCCAATGCAAACGATAGTAATTGGACAGGTTTCCGGGGTAGCGCAGGCAACAGCATCAGCATGGCTTCACGCCTGCCTCTGTCTTGGTCAGATGCCCAGGTCCTCTGGAGAGCAACCGACGGAACTATAGGCCAATCGAGCCCAGTTATCTGGAACAACACGGTCTTCGTAACATCCATCGACGGCCCTATGAAAGAAACACTCTGGGTTACTGCCTTAAACCTTCATGATGGCACCCAACATTGGCGGCGATCATTTCAGGCAGCAGAACAACATGAGTTCAACGAATACGTTGCAAAAGCCGCTCCAACACCAGCAGTCGACCATGAGCGACTCTATACATTTTTTGCTAGCGGTGACCTCCGGTCACTGGACCATCTGGGAAACACAGTTTGGCATCGCAATCTAAGCAATGAATATGGAAGTTTTTCGGGAAACCACGGTGTAGGAAGCTCTCTACTTCTAACTCCTGATGCCGTTGTTGTGTTTCTCGCTCGTAGTAGCTACTCCTATTTACTCGCGGTTGACCGTGACACCGGCAGGACACTTTGGAAGTCTGACAGACAGGCTGGGGTGGCCTGGAGCACCCCTGCACTGTCACCGGATGGCAGGGAGATCATCGTGAGCGCTTCCGGTCAAGTAGAGGGCTTCGACATCGAGACAGGTCAACAACTGTGGACCTTCGAAGGATTGAGTGGGAACAATGTTGCTTCCCCAACAGTAACAGAGAATCTGGTCATTACCGGAGGCCTTGGGGTTGAAGCCAACTTGGCTATCAAGCGAGACCGTAGCGGCACACTTGACCGCTCTGATATCGCGTGGAGAGCAAGCAGCACCTCAAATTTCGCTTCCCCCTTCCTCTATCAACACTGCGTCTACTGGGTTAATCCGGCAGGTGCCGCACGGTGCATCAACCCTGACACTGGAGAGACACGCTGGGTCCATAGATTGCCAGGATCCATATGGGCCACACCGCTCGGGCACAAGGACTATGTTTACTTCTTCACAGTGAACGGCACAACCCAGGTACTTCGAGCATCGCCAGAAGCAGTCGAAGTGGTATCAACGAACCACCTGTCCGTTGATGGACCAGTAACAGGATATGCAGTGTCCGAAGATGCCATCGTCATACGGGCTGGTCGCGAGATCATCAGGTTATCCTCACCACGTGATTAGGCACCATGTGCTTAACTCTAAGTCACATTTTCGGTCACTAGAAGCTGGGTAATCCAAGTGCTATCGAACGGTATTTCAATTTTGGCCAATTGCCTAACAGGCCTATGTCAACTTTCCTAGTCGATGATATTCTCCAAACCACCATCTCCCTGACTCAGCAAAGCCACATCATTACCCCTTTGGTCAGCCACAATACTGGAAAGGTCAGGTCCACTCCCCTATCCCGTCGACGCAGAAGCATCCGACCGGCTCGTACCGTAGCAAACCAAGCGCTATAGCCCTAGTTCCAACAGTGTGTAGGCATCGTCCATGCCATTACCCTATTGACCTCCGTATAGCTGAATGCGAGAGTTAAACTCCAGTTATATTCGTTTTTTCTTTAGAAGACGTAGACCAGCGACAAGGTACCCATCCCAAGATTATCTAACTTCAATGAGGTCCATGATCCAACGGATTCCCTAGGTTTACCAAATCAAAGGGGAAGAATTAACTGGGACCAAAAAATCGCCGCCAGGACAAAGACAGACCAGTCCAAACTAGAACGACAGAACCGGCGCTTGCCATCCCTGCGACGGTCTGTCCGAATACGCCATAGATTTCACCCGTGTGGGCATAACGCAACCACAGACGAATCCTCCGTCCTTGGCTATAAAACCCATAACCATCGCGCCCAATGAGCTCACCAGACCGACGATCAAAACTCAAGTCTAACCGTTTAGGTGGCTGCCTCCCGCTCCCGCGATCAACCGACACAGAAAGGAAAGAATCACCAGCCTCTGGCACCACCAAGGTCATGATGTTCCAATCTGGCATCTCCCCGGCGGCACGAACTACCGCCTCATCGTAGGTCAGCAAGCTGGGAAGCCGCCCTCCCACCCGAGGCGACGATGGTTGCTCAGATATCCCTTCGGCCTGGGTGACCGCTCGGGGCAACGGAGGAGACTCCCCGACGACACGGTAAACTAGGTCGCCAACCCATTGATAGGAAATCATCGCCCCACTGAAGACGATAACGATCAGGGGCAGTGCAAGCCAGAACCCGATAACATTGTGCCAGTTGAAATCACGTGCCTTGCTTGTTAGGCCTCGGCGAAACCACGTCGCGTTCCTGATAGCCGCACGAGTGCAACCTCGGGGCCACCAGAGATACACCCCACTAACAATTAAGAAAAAGAACCCAAGGTTCGCCACAGCCGTGAACGTCCGGCCGGCCACCTGATACTGACCCTCCAGACCGAACCATCGGTGAATCGACCTCACCTTCCTAAGTAAGCGCCGTACGGCACTGTTATTGTCGCCAAGCACTTGGCCGCTATATCGGTCCAGAAACAGTAATCTCCCGGCACCCACGCTAACCGCGGCCGGCTCACGTGGGTCGGCTCTGATTATGACCGACCCCACTGAAACTTCCGGGTCCACTTGGGCAAGATTGTCGAGGAGCATCCCCACCGTAAGTGGCCTGCCATCTCTAGTGCCTGCACTTATATAATTGCGAAATGACCATTCCTCAAGTTGCCATTCATAGGTCAAGATAAGACCGGTAAGAGACATCATCAGCACAACCAGCCCACTCAGGATCCCAACAGGTAAATGGATCCAAAAGATGATCTTTCGAAAATTCATCTCGCTGGCTTCTCAGACACTGGTGATGCACTAATGGGTAAACTCTCCAGTTGAGCGGTCAAACTCTACCTGAACCTGCTCATCCTCACACAGCTCTATATAGGCGTCACCTAGCAACGTGATCAAAGACTTTAGCTCAGGCGGTGACAGCTTCACAGAGACACGACCCAAGTCAAGATGTAAACATCCGTGACTACAGCGTGTCACAAACCAGTTTGATGAAGCGTTCTGCTTCGACGATGAATTCTTACCCATGGACAACCGTTTCCTTAGTCGTTCTCTTAAGTCCTGATAGAGAGCACTCAACAGTAGCGTCCACGTAGCTCTCATTCTGGACGCCTTCCCGAAAGGCAACTACCAGTCATATGACAATGACGTGACAACTCTCAGACCTGGACTGGAATAGCGATCAATTAGTGGACCATCAGCGCCACGACTACTAACGTCCCACTACCTATCAGTCGCTGTGTTTACTGCCTCCATCAGGAGTCTTCTTCCTGCATCGAATTGGCTAGACGCCCAAGTTCTGAACAAAGGGTGTGGAGCAAAACCTGTTCCAACCCGGACATGTTCCAGATGAGCCAACTCACCAATTTCAGGACCAGTCCCCGTAATCCGAGCCGGGACCACTAAAACGGCTCTCCCTTGCTCGATTTCCATGTCCACCAATGCTCGAATCTCAGCTACTGCAAGATCGCGCAAGGCCGGCCAATCTTCCTGCCAATTCGCAACATGCACCGAGGCGAACTCATGCCCTAAGTCGTTAATCTGTTCGCGGATACTCGCAAGGTTATCCAGCCATTTCTGGTTGCTCGGACCAGGCCCAGTCCCGTGACCAAGCAAAAACAGCGCTTCTTCGGTTGGCCGAGTCGAGATTTCAAGGGCTCGGTCCAGCAAGGCTCTGGCAAACAAAGGGTGGTCCTCTACCCCTCCAAGAGTCGCAAAGAGAGACGCTGACCGAACACGCTTCGGCAGTCCCATACCCATCGAATTTCCTGACATCTCAGACAACCCTAAGAGCCAGTCGATTCGCTCCCTGAATGAGGACTCCATTGAAAAGACACGCAAGACAACGATGCCTCGATAACCCCGAGCTTCAAGGCGGCGTACAGATCGTCTAAGAACCTCGGAGTCCGCCATCGAAAAGGCATACTCAAGAGGGTAATCCTGCTCTAGTTCCGCCAAAGATTCTCGTATCGATTCGTTCCAATCAATGTCTGAACCGTGAGGCATGACTACAAAGCCGACCTCATCTTTTCTGAGCGGCACCCACCGGTTAGCTTCTTGACACATCCACAAGGTGACTAACTCATGCGGTAACGGCCCAGGCGGCAGTACTACGACTTGCTTGCCATCGACCTGCCTTCGGAGAAACTGGACTTCGTCCATCATGGAGTCCATCCTCTGGCTCAAGTAGAAGGGCACCACCACCACTTGATCATGGGATTCCACGAGTTGGTCTACCTCAACCTTGAAATACTCAAGCGAGGCCTGTACCCCATCGACACCACCAGTTATATGCCTCAGCACAACCGTTCGGGTCTCTGAAACATCGAAGTAGCTACCGACTGGACGGACTAACCCTTGAACCTCATCTTCGATCCCACGAATCTCCTCCTCGTCTCCGAAAGCACCACCACTCACAATCACAATGGCAGTCTTTTCACCCTCAGAGTCACCGTCTCGACCGGAACCACGCACTGCCGGATTCAGCAGAGCACTCGCCTTCAAGCGATCAATCAATACCTCCTCAGCCAAATACGATTTCCCAAAGGATTTAGCCATCAAAACGTCGGCAAGATCGTCTCTGAAACTCTGTTCCAAACGTCGCAACAACGGGTGGGAATCCGCTACCACAAGAGGCAACACAACCACACGCCCAGCCCCTCTATCACTCAGGCGAGTAACTGCCCTTCTCACATATCTCGCCACATCGCCATCCCACGGCAAGAACGCCAACTCGGCTCGAAACAACTCACTGAACCTTCTAAATGCATCCCGTACTTCCTCGTTACCAAGGAAACCCCGGTCAGGCGCCACCACCACGAATCCGGTGTCCCCCTGTACGGCCGGGGCCACTAGGGGAATGGCCTCGGAGGCCCTCGTGGAGAAACCCTGAGAAAATACTGATTGCGGGGTCAGAGTTACAGAACCGACAATCAGAAGAGCTGCGATGTTCAACGCAGAACACAGGTCCTCAATAATTCTCTTAGCCAAAAACCTTCCCTCACTGATTTCCCGAAGTAGTCATCACCATTGATGGCTCATTTCGACGGAAGTCGTCACATACCACAAGGCCCATGATCGATCTAACCAACACCTGTCCAGCCAATTCGCTACGACTCATATCCTGGTTGCCCACCCAGCTCTCAGTATGTTGGTAGGGACACCTTCAACGACCTCATCCGGCGTCCACCGACCCACCATCAGGAATTGACAGGCTTCTGGCTACACGCTTCACAGACAGCTACTCCCCGACAATTGTGGCATTCAGTAACTCCACCACCACATTCGGTACAACCACGCCCACCTAGACATTTCAAGCAGGACATACCTGTCTGGTGTATCACCTCAGCCCACAACAGCAACGTACCCAACCCAGCAACTGTCAATCCGACCAGTATGACAAGCGGGATCGCAATAACAAGTCCATCTGCCAAAACACCCAATTCGTCGCCCATATTTGCCCACCACAAGTAGACCTAGACACTGCCTCTCGAACCTCTAATCCACCCAGTCGGCAACAAACACGTTGGTGTCACCTTCAGCAGCTGCATCTCGGTTTGAAGCAAATACAAGTTGTCCGCCGTTTGGTGAAAACATCGGAAAACCATCAAAGGTCTCATTAAAGGTTATCTGCTCAAGGTCAGTGCCATCCTCTCGCACCATAAACAGATCAAAATTCCTGCCCCCTGGGTTATGCCAATTGGAGCTAAAAATGATTCGCTCATTATCTGGGTGCCAGAAGGGTGCGAAGCTAGCTCCTCCTAAATCCGTAACCTGTCGCAGGTTAGCTCCATCGGCATCCATAACGAAAATTTCAAGTTCCGTCGGTCGCCACAATTCCTGCTCCAAGAGCGACCGGTAATCATCGAGTTCTTCACCTGGAGGAATTTCTCTGCCTCTAAATACAATGTTCTGCCCATCATGAGAGAAGAAAGGGCCTCCATCTGGACCGGGACGATTCGTCAAGCGACGAACATCAGACCCATCCTCGTTCATCGAATAAATCTCCAGATCACCATCACGGACACTTGTGAAGACTACCCGTCCATTCGGTCCCACGGTTGCCTCCGCGTCATATCCGGAGCTCTCGGTGATTCGGGTTATTCCGCTACCATCGGAATTCGCAGTGAAAATATCGTAGCTAGCATAAATAGGCCATACGTAGCCCCTTTCAAACCCAGGCTCTGGTGGACATTCGACATTCCCTAAATGAGTGGATGAATAGATGATCGACTCACCATCAGATAGAAAATATCCACAGGTAGTGCGTCCCGCACCCGTGCTGACCATGCCAGCATTGCGTCCATCCAAATCCATTTGAAAAATCTGGTCACAAGGCACGCCGTCACGCCGACTCTGAAAAATCAGCCGCTCACCATCGGGCGAATAATAGGCCTCAGCATTCTCACCTCCGAAGGTCACCTGACGCAGATTCGCAAGATGGCGCCCTTCAAGGGAATCAGACGAGGATTCGCTCTCAGAGACTCTCTTGACGTCCTCGACTACCTCAGTGTCTGCCCCACCACATCCAAACAGTGAGACCAAAAAGAGAAGCCCGACAGGACCGCGGCCGCCAACTGCCAATAGCCTAGTCATAGAAATGTTCACCCCGGGGATATCTACTAGGTCTATGAGAACGAGTTGGTTCCGAGGAAACAACGAATGGCCAGCCGTTAAAAATGATATTGAGTCTCATTATTGGACAGACTAACCGCCGACGGGCCATCAGTCAATATAAATGAGACCAGTTCTCATTATTAATTCAAACAGCTTGGAACTTCAGATTTGCTAGCAGGCACAGCAACACAAGAACAAGCCACGCTGAACCCAGTGTCGCTCTGCCCAAGGCCAAGTAAGGTGAGGATGTACGGACGTAGAAGTAACTTTGACCGGGCCTGCGCTAACCGCCGAAACAGTTTAAATACGAGGGCGATGACTCACAAGCAATCTAATTACCGACTGGAGGAAGGGCAATCCCAGCAGCCATCATGACCTTCCGAATAGCAGCCGCAGTCTCCGGACTACTCTGACGATTCATATCGAGGTGCACCCCGACAATATCGAGCGGTGTCCAGTCTCTCGAGTTCCGCTGATTCCACACGTCTACATCAGCACCAGCTTGCGCGAGAAAAGCCACCACACCAGGCAGATGTTTCCAAGCGGCACCATGCATCGCGGTCTCACCCTTGTCATCCACACCATTTAGATCCCCACCTAGCTCAAGTGCGATTTTGACCGCTTCAAGCACTTCGGCCTCAGTCCCTGGGTCTTCCCCAGGCGCGGCAGTACCGACCCCGGCAGCGACCATGATCGGGGTAGTGTTATCTTCGTTGGGAAGTAGTGGATCGGCACCGAGGTCGGCCAACAGACGCATCAAGTCCGCATCGCCTGTCCTGGCAGCCAAAAGAAACGGGGTTCCGCCAATGAAATTCAACCTAGTGATACCCGCCGGCGGTCGAATAGTGACCCGGGCATTGACATCAGCGCCAGCGGCGACGAGTTTCTTAACAAACTCAAGACTGGTCATATTACCCGAACCGGTCGGGGCAGGATTGTTACTACCCGCAATACCTGCTTTACGCACCCAAGAGACCTGATGAAGCGCAGTCCAACCTCTTGTCGAGACATTCACATCTGCCCCACGGTCAACAAGGAATGCAGCAAGTTCGTAATGCGCATTGGCTGCCGCCAGCAGGAATGCATTGAGACCGGTAGCCGAGCGTTCTGCACTGGTCCCGCCACGGCGTCTTTCCTCCTCAACCGGAAGAGTTTCTTCCACGTTGCCACCAGCTTCAAGCAAGGTTTGCACTACGTCTATCTGCCCCTCACGAACAGCAAACAGCAGTGCGGTCCACCCCTTATCTGACCGAGCCGTCATATCGCCACCATAGGACAACATGGTCGGGATGATCTGTGCATGCCCTTCAGCCGAGGCCCACATGAGGGCCGTCTGCCCTCGCCAGGCATCCCTCGCGTTCACATCGGCTCCACGCTCAAGCAGCAGCCTCACAACCTCAAGGGAGCCGGTGCGGGCCGCTGTCATGAGGGAGGTCTCCCCCTCAGCCAACACTGTGTTTGGGTCAGCCCCGGCATCCAGCAACAATCTCACAATGGGAGCATTGCCATTAACACAGGCCAATGCGATCGGGGCCACCCCAAAACGGTTAACCGCCAGAGGGTCGGCTCCGGCCGCCAAGAGCAGTTCAACGATAGCCGGATCGTCGGCGTGTGCGGCCCAATGGAGAGCAGTGGTCCCATCCGGATCACTAGCAGTCACATCAGCCCCGCCATCGATGGCGTCGTGCACACCGGTAGCATCACCGCCTCTGACCGCGCCAAGCAGACCAATATCTGTCCCCGGAGAGCCGGCTGCCGAGACAGGTCCCAACACCAAGTGCAATGCTATCAACTGGATCGCGAGAACTCGCATGATCTACCTCCAAGCAATGCCGGGCTACACTGTCAATGGCTCGGTCGCTAATCCTGCACGACCTGTGCTGTCAGCAAAGTCGTCAAGGTGCACACCCACCTCGTCGAGAAGCGTGAGATGCAGATTGGCCAGTGGGGTTAATGCCTCATATTTGACGTGCCGGCCGCCAGTAATTCTGGAACCAGCACCACTTGCGATTACGATTGGCAGATTGCGATGATCGTGGACATTCGGATTCCCCAGTCCGCTTCCCAAAAGATAGGTTGTGTGGTCAAGCAAACTCCCATCCCCATCCTCAGTGCTCTTTAACTGCTCCACCAGGTAGCCAAAAAGAGACACGTGATACTGGTTAATCTTCGCCAACTGGGCCAACTTCTCTGGGTTGTCGAGGTGATGTGAGGTTGGATGATGTGGTTCTGGGACACCAATCTGCGGGTAAGTCCGGGTGCTCGCCTCACGGGCCATCTGGAAGGTGATAATCCGAGTCAGGTCGGCCCTTAGCGCCAACACCTGCAGGTCATACATTAGTTTGACATGGTCCTCCCACACCTCAGGAACACTCGTCGGACGAGTCAAGTCCTCCAGAGGCGAGTCAGTCGCAGATTCTTCAGCGCGCTGAATCCGACGCTCCACCTCACGGACCGTATCAAGATACTCGCTCACCCTGGTCCGATCCCCAGCGCCCAGCTGATGCTGCAGGCGCGACATATCCTCGAGCACCCAGTCAAGGATGCTTCGATCTCGATGGAGCTGAGCCTGACGCTGTTCCGGGGTGCCACCCCTTCCAAATAATCGCTCAAACACGATACGCGGATCAGCCTCTGTTGGGTTCGGCGATGTCGGCGATGACCAAGACAGACTGTTCATATACGCACATGCAAACCCATTGTCGCAGTTTCCTACCTGAGCGATAAGGTCGGTGCCAATTTCGAGGGATGGCAGCGGTGTCTCACCGCCAACCTGGGAGGCCGCGATCTGGTCTACCGACGTCCCGTTCACATAGTCGCTACCTTCTGTCCGTTTGGGCCGCACACAGGTGAGGAAAGCCGAATTGGCCGACGCGTGATTCCCGGAGATGTGTGCATCATTGATCTCCAGGTTGGTCATGACCGTCAAGTGTTCAAGATGGGGCATGAGCGGAGACAGGGAAGGTGACAGCGTGGTAAGCGGTCCCACTTCAGCCGGAGTCCATGGCACTGGATTCATTCCCATCGGGATATAGACGTAACCGAGCCGCCGTGGCGGAGTCGCCGCCGTTCTGGTTAAAGCAGACGCCGCTGGCACCATCGCATCGAGCAGTGGCAACGCCAGTGTTGCACCGACACCACGCAAGAATGTTCGTCGAGGTAAGGCCATCTTCTTGATGATCATGACTGCGATCTCCTCATCTGGAAGGGCGTACTTTCAACCACACCAACCACGAGAGCTGAAAGACGATAGTCGTCACTAGCTGACACACGAAGAATCTCACGAACCGCCGAAGCATCCGTATGCTCAAGGCCTCGACCCAGAGCATAAATCAGAAGCTTTTCTGTCACTGTTCGAACAAACACATCTGGACGGTCGAGCAAAGCTTGCTGCAGGCCCACCACGCCGTCAAAATCACTGCCGCCGGGAAGACTGCCAGATGCATCGATCGCCACACCACCCTCAGCGTCTCGCCACCGGCCAATCGCATCGAAATTTTCCATCGACAATCCAGCGGGGTCCATAACGCGGTGACAGACCGCACAAGCGGGGTTTTGACGATGAGCAACCATCCTGTCACGCATTGACACCACCTGCGTAGTCGAACGGCTCTCCTCCAGCGGAGGGACGTTCGGGGGCGGTGGTGGAGGCGGAGTACCAAGGAGATTTTCAAGAATCCATTTTCCACGCAATACCGGAGAGGTCCGCGTGGCATAGGACGTCACGGTCAAGATGCTGCCATGACCGAGCAAACCGGCCCGCGGGCTCCCTTCAGGAAGAGAAATGCGCCGAAAGTGATCGCCGTAGACCCCTGACAGCCCATAGTGCTTTGCTACCCGTTCGTTCAAGAAAGTGTAATCGGCCGTCAGGAGGTCAGTCACACTCCGGTCCTCATCAACGATGCTCCGAAAGAGCAACTGCGTCTCTCTCCGGAATCCTAGACGCAGATTGTCGTCAAAGTCCGGGAATAATCGAGAGTCTGGCTGAACCGCATCCAAATTTCTCAAATGGAGCCACTGGGAAGCAAAATTGCTGGTGAGGGTTTC
>CEUS01234855.1_pt1 | contig 11987 bp, 7 predicted proteins | sample 427031 | NCBI WGS metagenome assembly CEUS01 (sample SAMEA2622837, study PRJEB7988) | marine metagenome | biome: marine biome (ENVO:00000447); feature: marine epipelagic mixed layer (ENVO:xxxxxxxxx); material: "saline water (ENVO:00002010), including plankton (ENVO:xxxxxxxx)" | depth 140 m | reverse complement strand
AACACAAGCCTGTCGTGCACTTCGTGAGGAGGGGTATCGGGTAATCCTGGTAAATTCAAACCCAGCCACGATTATGACGGACCCCGACATCGCTGATGCAACATACATCGAGCCATTAACAGCTGAGTGGATTGAGCGCGTAATCGAGGTCGAACAGCCCGATGCGCTTCTTCCAACGATGGGTGGACAGACAGCACTTAACGTAGCACTGGAGCTCGCTGAAAGTGGTGTATTAGACAAATACAGCGTTGAATTGATTGGCGCGGATGTGAGCGCCATCAATAAGGCAGAAGACCGCGAAAAATTTGCGGCTGCGATGCGTCAGATAGGGCTCGAACTCACTCACGGAGGCTTCGCACGCTCTGTTGAGGAAGCCGAAGACATCGTTGCTGAAACGGGATTTCCCGCCATCATCCGACCTTCATTCACACTCGGAGGGACGGGCGGAAGCATCGCATTCAACAGTGATGAGTTTGCTGACTTGGTGCGGACTGGGATACGTCACTCACCGATCGGAGAGGTTCTGATCGATCGGAGTATTATTGGTTGGAAAGAGTTCGAGCTCGAGGTCATGCGAGATCAGGCCGATAACGTTGTAGTCGTGTGCTCGATCGAAAATTTCGATCCAATGGGTGTCCATACGGGTGACTCCATTACAATCGCACCTGCCCTCACCCTTTCAGACCGCGAGTACCAGGCAATGCGTGATGCGGCGATCGCGTGCATTCGGGAGATCGGTGTAGACGCTGGCGGTTGCAATATCCAATTCGCTGTTCACCCGACTACAGGTGAGATGTTGGTGATTGAGATGAACCCGCGTGTTTCACGCAGTTCTGCTTTGGCTTCAAAAGCAACCGGATTCCCAATCGCACGTATAGGGGCCAAGCTCGCTGTTGGATACCGACTGGATGAGATCCCCAACGCCATCACTGAAGTTACTCCTTCCTGCTTTGAGCCAGTCCTCGACTACATCGTCGTTAAGATTCCTCGTTTTGCGTTTGAGAAGTTTCCGACGGCTGACCCCACTTTGGGGGTTCAGATGAAGGCGGTAGGCGAAGTAATGGCGATCGGTCGAACCTTCCAACAAGCATGGCTTAAAGGCTTCCGTGCCCTCGAAAATGATCGTACTGGGTGGCTACCCAGTACCGATCCCGCAGATGACCGACTGGAGGATGACGAGCTCGACACCGTTCGTATGGCAATCCGTACTCCTACACCGGAACGAGCTTTCCAGCTTTACCGAGCGATTGCGCTTGGAATGAGCCTTGAGGAGATAACGGAGACGACCGGCATAGATCCGTGGTTTCTCGCACAACTTGAATCGCTGGTACGCGAGGGAGAGGCGTTCGCGACTGCCGACGAAATGACCGATGAACTTCTGTTGCATATGAAGGTGCTCGGCTTCGGAGATGGAGAGTTAGCACGCCTCAGAGGCATAGACGAGGATGGTATCCGTAAAGCTCGCAGAGCGGCCGGGTTAAGCCCTGTGTTCAAAACTGTCGACACGTGCGCAGGCGAATTCCCCGCTGCCACTCCATACTTATACTCGACCTACGAGTCAGAAAACGAATCCATTCGTTCAGATCGACGCAAGGTGATCATCCTCGGGAGTGGTCCGAACCGAATCGGACAAGGGATCGAGTTCGACTACTGCTGCGTCTCGGCATCGTTGGCCCTAAGAGAAGAAGGGTTTGAAACGATCATGATCAATTCAAACCCCGAGACTGTTTCCACCGACTTTGATATCTCAGATAAGCTTTATTTCGAACCGCTTACGGTCGAAGACGTGCTTGCGATCGTCGAACAAGAAGACCCTGAAGGCGTGATAGTTCAGTTCGGCGGCCAAACACCACTGCGTATCGCCCGAAAGCTCGAACAGCTTGGAGTGCCGATTTTAGGCACGAGTGTTGAATCAATTGATCGGGCAGAAGATCGCCGAAGATTTGAAGTGCTCTGCCGAGAACTTGGAGTGCCAGTTCCTGATTGTGGAACAGCGACGAATGTGGAAGAAGCGGTGAAGATCGCGCAAAATGTTGGTTACCCTGTACTTGTGCGCCCTAGTTACGTCTTGGGTGGACGAGCAATGGAAATCGTCTACGACGAGACGTCGCTCCGCGAGTACTTTATCCGTGCCGTGCAAGCGTCGCCGGAGCATCCAGTCCTTCTTGATCGCTTTTTGGAAGACGCGTTCGAGGCCGATGTAGACGCCGTCTGCGACGGGGAGACTGTAGTGATCGGTGGGGTCATGCAGCACATCGAAGAAGCAGGGGTGCATTCTGGAGACTCAGCATGCGTACTTCCTCCATACTTACTCCGCGACGACGACATGGATGCGATGCGACGATTTACGCGTGACTTCGCACTTTCACTCGACGTCAAGGGCTTAATAAACGTCCAATTCGCCGTCCATGATGGCACCGTCTATGTGATCGAAGTCAATCCACGCGCTAGCCGAACCGTCCCATTTGTAAGTAAGGCGACAGGTGTCCCACTTGCCCGAGTTGCAGCACGTGTATTAGCTGGGACGCGACTGGCAGATATGCAGCTTGGTGACGAACTGATCCCTCAGGAAGTAGCTGTAAAAGAGGCGGTTCTTCCCTTCGATAAAATCCCCGATGCAGACACGATACTAGGACCTGAGATGCGATCCACAGGTGAAGTAATGGGCTTCGCTGACAGTTTCGGCCTAGCTTTTGCCAAGTCCCAGATATCCGTCTATCAAGGACTACCAACAACAGGCTCCATCGTGATCACTGTCCACGACCATGACAAACCCGATGTTGTTCCAATTGCACGCCGATTTCACGAACTAGGCTTCTGTATTCTCGCCACAGAGGGAACCGCCTCATATCTAATCCGCCGTGGAATACCGTGCGAACGTATCTTCAAAATCCATGAGGGCCGCCCCAATTTGCTCGACCAAATCGTGTCGGGAGATGTTCAACTTCTTATTAACACACCACTCGGGAAACATGCTCAGCACGATGACTACGAGATCAGGCGCGCGGCTGTTACTCGGAAAGTGCCCTATACAACAACCCTCTCTGCCGCTGCAGCCGCAGCAGATGCGATTATTGCACTTCGACACCGAAAACACACCGTACGGAGTCTTCAAGCCCGATCTTAAGCGCTGAAGGATTCAACCCCAACCGCTTTCGACCACTTAGATTATACATTTTCTTACACACTCTCCTCTAGTTTTACTCCTTTCTCTTCCCATCAGTCGCCAGAAAATCAAAGCTTACCTAAATAGCCAAGGAAATCAGGCGCCTTTGGATAAATTGCATAGTTATACAGTTTAATGTATTTTATAATACGCCATAGATTTGAATATCAAGTCGATTGGCACTTCAACAGAAAAGAAATGTAGGAGGCATAAATGGGGAGTACGGGCGTTAAGAAAGTCGCCCTGGCCTATTCTGGCGGACTCGACACCTCGGTGATGATCCCATGGCTCCGAGAGCATTACGAATGCGAAGTCGTAGCAGTCGTAGCCGACGTAGGTCAACGAGAAGACTTTGACGCGATTCAAGCAAAGGCTTTCGCGACAGGAGCCATTGCCTGCCGCGTTCTTGATCTAAAAGACTCGTTCGCGCGGGAATGTGCGTTTCCGGCCCTCCAAGCCGGCGCAATATATGAAGGTCGATACCTCCTAGGGACCGCCCTAGCACGCCCCGTTATTGCAGCAGCACAAGTAGCGGTAGCGCGGGAGTTCGAATGTGATGCTTTAGCCCATGGCTGCACTGGAAAAGGGAATGATCAGGTCCGATTTGAACTGACATATCAAGCATTGGCACCCGATTTGAAGGTGATTGCACCATGGCGAGAGTGGGAAATCACTTCTAGAGAAGAAGCGTTTACCTATGCACAATCACGCGACATTCCAGTTCCGGGCAGTCCAACAAAGCTATATAGCATTGACCGGAATCTGTGGCACACGTCGTTTGAAGGCGGCGTTCTTGAAGATCCAGCCCTACCAGCACCGGATGATCTCCATGACCTCACGGTCAACTTAAAGGAAGCCGATGATGAGCCTGAAGATGTTGTCATTTCGTTTAATCGAGGACGACCGGTAGCCATAAATGGAACTGCACTAGAGCCTGCCCCTTTAATTTCCTCACTTAACCAGATTGCGGGTGCACATGCCGTCGGAAGGGTCGACCTAGTCGAGAACCGATTGGTTGGCATGAAAAGCCGTGGCGTATACGAAACTCCGGCCGGGTGCGTGCTCTTAGCCGCTTTAGCTGATCTTGAGGCACTCACACTGGATCGCGATACGGTCGCCTTCAAACGCTACGTGTCGTCGCGATACGCCGAACTTGTCTATCAGGGACTATGGTACTCACCACTGCGTGAAGCACTTGACGCTTTTATGGTAAGTGTACATGAAACCACCACCGGAGAAGTCACAGTACGCTTGTATAAGGGTATGGCTCAACCGGTGGCACGTACCTCTCCTCATTCGCTCTATCGCGAAGACCTGGCCACCTTTGACGAGGATGCCGTATATGATCAGGCGGACGCTGGTGGATTCATTCGTTTATGGGGCCTTCCACCAAGCATTGCAGCACGGACAAAAGCTCGCGAAGCGGAAGTACAAAACGCGATCGACTCCGATGGAGCACAAATTGTTAACGCCGGGCCTGTCCCCGGCCTCCCATCCGACCTCACCTCTCCTCAACGACCATCTACAATCGGACAGGAAAAGGTGTGAACCATACCTCGGATGATGGTTCTGCAATGCAGACACAAAGCGAAGATGGTGCCCTTTGGGGGGGGCGTTTTAGTACACAGATACACCCAGCCATCCATGACTTTACGGGGTCGCTTCACTTCGATCGCCACCTAGTCAGACACGATTTGCTCGCGAGTTTGGCTCACGCACGGATGTTACGGGAGTGTGGCATCCTGTCGACAGAAGAAAGCGACCCAATACTCATGGGTTTGTCTGAGATGTTACTAGAAGTTGAATCCGGGGCTCTCAAGGTTGAAGGCCCAGATGAGGATGTTCACACTTGGATCGAGCGGGAACTCGTAGGTCGAGTGGGGGACGCAGGCAAACGCCTCCACACTGCTCGAAGCCGAAATGACCAAACTGCTATCGCACTGCGTCTCTACGTGCGTGAACGCCTGGAAGACATCCTTGCCGGCGTCTCAGGTTTTCAGCGAGTGCTCGCCGAGCAGGCCTCGCAACACCATGAAACTTTCCTCCCTGGCTATACACACTTACAACGCGGTCAACCAGTAAGCCTGGCACACCACTTGCTGGCACATACCACAGCACTAGAACAGGATGTCGAGCGCCTCCGAGCCGCACATACCTTGGCAGGGGTATCTCCTTTGGGCGCAGGTGCCCTTGCTGGATCATCTTTCCCGATTGATCCCGAACGGTCAGCAGAACTTTTGGGATTAGACCGGACATTTACCAACAGCATGCACGTGGTCGGCGATCGCGATTATGTGCTCGATGTAGCGTTCGCATGTTCGGTCTTACTTGTGCACATGTCACGGTGGGCTGAAGAGATTATTCTCTGGTCGACCAGGGAATTTGGATTCATCCAATTAGACGACTCTGTGTCGCAGGGCAGCAGCATCATGCCACAAAAGAAAAATCCTGAGGCAGCAGAGATCTTGCGCGGAAAGTCGGCCCGGGCCATCGGTAACGTGACAGCCCTTTTAACTCTGGTGAAGGGACTGCCATTAACCTTCAACAGCGACTTTCAAGAAGATAAAGAGCGTCTATTTGATTCGCTCGACACTACGGACTGGTCGCTGGCGGCTGCAATTGCGATTGCCCGCGGTGTGGAATTCAACACTGGTGTTATGGAAGATGCTCTTAGCGGCGGAATGCTCACTGCCACAGAGCTTGCCGACCATCTGGTGCGTCGCGGTGTTCCCTTCCGAACAGCTCACGAACAAGTTGGTCAAGCTGTTCGAACCGCAGAAAATGAGGGTGTGGAACTATGGGAACTCCCCATAAAAACCCTCCAAGACTGCTGTCCCCAGATAGATGACGAAGTGCATGAGATTCTCAAACCACATCGAGCTGTCATTGAGCACGATTCGCCCGGTGGGCCAGCACCAGCGCAAGTACTTAAACAGCTGCAGGCAACAAATCAAAATCTCACCACACTGGAAGAATGGCTACAAAAGCGCACCGATTCTCCAATTCGGTGTGCCCATGATAACCAGCAACTCCTTGATGAGATTTTGACATGACACCACCGGGGCGTCGAGCGCGCGAAAAGATGATCTTCGACATCATCCAAAAATGGCCAATTCGAACTCAGACAGAACTGGTTGACGGCCTCGACCGTATGGGTTGTTCGGTGACCCAGGCCACAGTTTCTCGAGATATCCAGCGACTCGGAATCGTGAAAAGAACAACGGGCGATGGCAAAATCCGGTACGTACGATCAGGGTTTTCCACGCCACCTCCGATCACAAAGCGAGCGCTCAAGACTGCTCTAAGTGAGTTTGCTACTCACATTGATACTGGTGACGTATTGCTCTCGATTCGAACGCAGAGTGGTTGCGCCAACGTAGTGGCTGAAGCAATCGACGTGGCCAGTCTAGAGGGTGTTGTGGGGACCATCGCTGGCGACAATACCATATTTGTGCTTGTGCAGAATACGTCTTACCGAACCGCTGTGATGCAAGAATTGAAGAGCCTAGCTGGCACACGTTGAGGATCTGGGCCCGAATAGCAGAGGCCAGCATCATACCCTGATCTTAATCAAATGACTCTTATTAAACATTCAAGGACCCATAATTGAGGGCACCAATGCTTAAGAAGCTATTAACATCAGCCGTGATTGTTTTCGTTGGAATAGGATTTGCCTTTCCCGTAGTCGGCCAAAGTCTCGATGACGTACTGGCGAAGCATTATGAGGCAATCGGCGGCCTTGAGGCGTGGACGGGACTCGAGAGCATGGAGATGTCCGGCACTATTTCTCTTGCCGGCGGAATGGCTCAAGGTCCGTTCCAAGTCCACCAAAAACGGCCCTCCATGACCCGGATCGAGATTACGATCCAAGGCATGAACATTATCCAAGCCTATGATGGGAAAATGGCCTGGCAGATCATGCCAATGACCGGTTCAACCGAACCCGCAGAAGCAGATCCTGCGACAACAGCCAACCTGATGCAGCAAGCGGATATTGACGGTCCCCTAATTGGGTGGCGAGAAGATGGCCATTCAATCGAAGTCGTGGGAACAGAGTTGGTTGATGGGATTGAAACGATCCACTTGACTCTTGTCAATCGTGAAGGCCCAAGCCATTTCTATCTTGATGCGAACACGTACCTACCAATTCAAATCAAGACCATGGTAGCGGGAATAAATAGCACCACAAAGTTGAGTGACTATCGCAATGTGGACGGGCTTTTGTTCCCATTCTTGGTTGAGGCCGACACTCAGATGGGATCGCAGGCAATTATATTTGATGAGATGCAAATCAATATACCCATTGATGACCAGATCTTCTCGATGAATCCCTAAGACGCACCGCTCATAATCGGGCGACCAGGGTATACGCCGGGAACAACATCCCCATCTCGAACGACCGAGACCCCTTCGACCAACACGTGGTAGATACCCTCAGATGATGCATCGGGATCAGCATAAGTGGCACGGTCAATGATCGTGCCAGCATCAAATAATGTCAGATCCGCATCGGCGCCAACCTGAACCCTTCCCTTCCTAGTCATCATAGGCGCAAACCCTTCGACGCGTTTTGCTGGATGAATGGTCATCTTGGCCAACGCATCCATAAGGCTTAGCACGGACCGATCTCGCACGTAGTGTCCTAAAATTCGCGCAAATGTCCCAGCTCCACGCGGGTGCACCGCCTCGTACAGATAAGGAATCCCATCACTTGCTACCATCACATCGGGCTGAGCAACAATCCATTCGTTAGTCTCTTCGCTTCGACCATGGATGACCACCCAACCACCCTGTTCTCGATAACGGCGATAACTCTCACCATTAAGCCGTTCTGTAGTTCCAGACCATTGCAGACGGCCGTAAGCTTCCTCCGTTTCGTCATCCCAAGCATCGAATAGCGCTGATTCAATTCGCGTCGAACCCGCAGTATACGGATAGGCTTCGGTCGTAATGTCGATTCCACTTTCACGAGCACCACGAATCATCTCCAGCGTTGTACGTGCCATTTCATCCGCACTTGAATTCATGTGGACAATGTGCACTGCTGCTCCAGTCGACACCGCATTAGAAATCACCTCTTGGAACGCGCCTAGTGTACCCCCTGAGTTAAGGCCGCGGAGGTGCACATATGCTGGCGCATTCCTAGATGCTGCCTGTTGGAAAGCACGATAAATCTCAGTCCGCGATGCACCGGGCGTATAGGTGATTCCAAACCCGATTCCGAGCCCACCCTCGTTCAATCCTTGATTAATCAAGCCGTTAAGTTCGAGGATCTGATCATCAGCCAGTTCCTCGTATACTGCTTCGGACGCGAGTGCACTCTGTTCGCCCGGACGGGCGGTGATAGGGTGTCCGGCATCAATGCCAGTGAGAAGTTTAACTCGCGCACCAGCGTGACTCACAGTGGCTCCGTAGTTAATGATCGCCTGACCCTCTCGCGAGGCAATCCACTCGGCTACAGGATAGACACCAATCTCCATCTCAAGCCCGGTAGTTACACCGTCCTGAGCCTGCAACCGTGCACTCACTGAATCTTGACCATGCGCATGGAGGTCAATGAAACCGGGAGCGACAACGAGGCCCGATGCATCAATTGTGTCCCGTCCCGTAACCGTAGCTTCGGTGACCCCTACAATCTTTCCGCCTGCGACACTCACATTACGCATAGCATCTAGGCCGGTTTCAGGATCCATTACACGCCCGCCCAAGATAACCAAATCCGCTGCTCCCTCACCCAAGCTATTAGCACTGAAGTTGCCAGGAGAGTTACAAGCCACAAAAGTCGCCAAAACGGCAAAGACACAGACCTTTACTAAAGTTTGTTTCATCATGAGAAGATCTTTCCTGGGTTCATGATTTTCTGAGGATCTAAGGCCTGCTTAATAGATCGCATGGTTGAAACGGCTTCACCGTGCTCTGCCAGCAGATAAGGCATCTTGCCGTAGCCCACCCCGTGTTCTCCTGTGCACGTACCTCCCATTTCAATCGCTCGCATAATCATCTTTTTATTCACGCTACGTGCCCTACCCATCTCCTCTTCGTCATCCGGATCGACAATAAAGCTCACGTGGAAGTTTCCATCTCCCGCATGCGATACTATTGGGGCAACTAGCCCTTCTGATTCGATGTCCGAACGGGTCGCTAGCATGCATTCCGCTAGACGGGAGATCGGGACACAAACATCGGTCGCCCACCCGCGGCACCCAGGACGCAGTGCCAATGCGGCATAGTAAGCTTCGTGGCGTGCAGTCCATAGCTTGGTTCGATCCTCCGCCATGGTGGCCCACTCGAAGTCAGTGGCTCCCAAGTCCGAGGCAATCTCGGCGACAGTATTTGCCTGCTCTTCAACCCCTGCCGGCGATCCATGAAATTCAAAGAAAAGCGTGGGTTGGACAGGATACGAAAAATCTGAGAACTGGTTTACTGCATCCATTTGTACCTCGTCCAGCAACTCGGCTCGAGCGACTCCAACCCCCATCTGCACGGTGAGAGTCACTGCGTCCACTGCATCTTTGAGGGTGGAGAAGGAACAGACTGCGGCTGAGGTTGCTTCTGGTATTCCGTGGAGCCTGATTAGAATCTCTGTGATCACTCCTAACGTCCCTTCCGAGCCTAAAAACAGCTTCGTCAGGTCATACCCCGCCGAAGACTTCCGCGCCCTACCACCCGTTCGGATAACACGACCATCGGCTAAGACAACCGTTAGTCCAAGAACGTTTTCACGCATCGTTCCATACCGAACTGTCGTGGTGCCAGAAGCACCCGTTGCAGCCATTCCTCCCAGACTTGCATCAGCTCCTGGGTCGATCGGGAAAAACAAACCACTTCCCTTGAGATGTCCCTCAAGCGTCTTGCGGGTCATCCCTGATTCTACGCGACAGTCCATATCCTCCGGGTTTAATTCGATGAGCTCTGTCAGTTGGCTCGTCGCAATACATACACCACCTTGAACCGCCTGCACATGACCTTCAAGTGAAGTGCCAGCCCCAAACGGAATGATCGGCACAGCATGGGCAGCACAAACGCGGACCGTCGCAGCAACCTCCTCCGTTGATCGGGGAAACGTCACAGCACCAGGCATCTCAATCGGATGAAAGGACTCACCTGCCCCGTGTTGGGCACGGAGTGCTTCCGTCATGGAGAAGCGGTCACCCAATAGCGCTTCGAGCTCAAAAACAAGCGGTTCGGGGAATGGCATATTCACAGCGGTAGTAGTAGTAGTCATGCTAGAGATGGTGCCCCACATAGTGGGGGTTCGTCAACGTGTAACTCCCAACACCACCCAAGATAAGAACACCCGGACCCTTGACCGCATTGGACTTGCCCCGGACCTTGGGTACATGGATACACGCGGAATATTTTTATTTCTCCATCTCGTCGGACTTGCCATCTGGTTCGGGGCAACCTTAGTCCTTGCCCTCCTAACCATACGAGCAAAGCGTACCGACAACTGGAGCGTAATCTCCTTCGCATATAATGCGAATTCTCAGATTCTGAAAGGACCCGTCCTGGTCGGAATGCTACTTAACATTGTGTCAGGGTTCGGTCTAACCGCCATCGGAGGGTTTGGCTATTTTCAACCCACACCCAACCACTGGCTCTTTCAGATGCAGCTGCTGGGTATCGTTGCTTTCGCCCTCGCGTTGCTGGTCCAAATTCCTAATGCGGGGCGTTTGGCCAGTGCTGCGGAAGCCATCGCCAGCACGGGCGAAGAGAATACATCGTTTCAGCAGTTCAAGAAACGGAATGCGGTGGTTAGCTCCCTCAACGGACTGATCCTGTTGCTAGTAACGCTATTGGGAGCACTTCGACCCGGTTGATTGCGACAGTGTAACTACTGCGTAACAAGTCCGATTCTGGATAACACTGCAAAGTGATCAGACATCTCGAATGACCGTTGGGCTGCAACGGTATCCGCTAGCTGGCTCTCAGACATGCCCTGAAGGAAGTAGGCTAGGTAGTATTGTGCGGGGATGCTCGACTCAGTCGAAGGCTCTCGCCACTCTTTCCAGTCGAGCAAGTAATCGATTTGAAACACATTCCACAGCAGTTCGCGTGACCGTGTAGAATTTACCCAAGTGGGAGAGAGGGTATTTGGCATCTGATCAGCGAGGTTTACCGTATCCACCGTCTCCTCTAGCAGGTCATCGACAAGCTTGAATGCAAGCCCGTGTCGAACCAAATGCGGTTGCAAGCCCCATTTCTGGTATACGGGAGGTGCGGTCGCTGCAAAATATACTGGCCGATCACCCAACGACTGTTGAATGATGTGATACACCATAATATCCGGATAAAGAACCACTCCATCCCGAACTCTCGCTTCCACCCAGCGTGAAATACTAAACGTAGTGTCGGGCGACACGGAAAATGCTGGTTCGAGACTGTCCATCTCTTCGTCGTCCCATGCGATGATCGACCGGGTCGGCTGTGATGGATTAAGCTCTTTATACGGTTCCACCGCGTTTTCCATATCAAACATCCTCTGGCAAACGACGGTCGTCGGTGTATCACTCGCTGATTGTCCATCGGCACACGGACTTGTAAGCTGGCGGAGCTGCTTTGGATACCATGATGTGCCGAGGTAGGAGTGCACGATTACCGTAACGTCACGGCGGATCCCCTCGACCTCTTGAAGATACCAAAGTGGAAAGGTGTCATTATCCCCATTGGTGAAGAGCACGCCATAGGGTTCCACCGATTGGAGGATGTTGTACGCCCAGTCCCGAGCTGCAAAGTCTCCTGTGCGATCTGCCCGTCCGTAGTTGAACAGAAGCGGGATCAGGGCAATCGCCAGAATAGGTGAGGCCTTAGTTAGGTTCGG
>CEUS01191538.1_pt1 | contig 11988 bp, 24 predicted proteins | sample 427031 | NCBI WGS metagenome assembly CEUS01 (sample SAMEA2622837, study PRJEB7988) | marine metagenome | biome: marine biome (ENVO:00000447); feature: marine epipelagic mixed layer (ENVO:xxxxxxxxx); material: "saline water (ENVO:00002010), including plankton (ENVO:xxxxxxxx)" | depth 140 m | reverse complement strand
TCCAGCCGTAAGAGCTGATGTTTCCTTGTGCGTTGCCGCTACAGGATTCACCTCGTTCGTATCGTCTTATGGTCGTGGAGCTGCACCCAACGAATCGGGCTACAGTGGCTAGGGAATCACCAACCTGGGCTCTGGCCTCTTTTAGAGATCGCAGCACTGCCTGGTCGTCTCTTTTCCTGAAACCATACTCATCTATGTAGTACCAGGTGTCCGGACCCGGGATGTTTACTACTTTCCCGATGACGTAGTCAGTTTCTGGCCAACAGCGGTAGACCTTCGTGGTCACCTTCAGCCCGAGGCGCAGGGCCGCGTTCTGTATACGCGACCTTGCTACCCGGTCATTTACATGGATGGTTGAGCACATCACTTTGACTTGTCCGAACTCTCTGAGTCCGTAAGCGATGGCTCTTGTATATAACGCTGTGTTCCAGCTGAAATTCCGACTTCCGCACCAGAGTTTCCCGGAGGGGTGTAGGGGTTTAGTCGGGTCTATTATTGGTATGGGGCCTAGCCAGTCTTTAGCTGGCTTCACGAGTCCCCTCTTCGCCCCAGCGAAGAATTGTGTGCCCTACCTCTTCCAGTAGAGCGATTGCCTCTTCTAGGGTCCAGCCCTCTGGTAGAGGGACTACACCTATGTCGGTATAGATGGTCATGCTGCCTCCCGCTTAAATGCCTACCTTACAAAACCGAACCGAACCGCCGCACTCTGGACAGCTAGGCTTACCGTCCTCGGAGTAATTGCATTTTAGGGTAGGTTCGAGACAGGCGTTCCATGCGCAACGAATACCGCCGTCTTCCTTTGATTTGAGTACCGCTGTGTGTTTGCAGGACTCCCTGAACTTGAAGCTCCTACAGGAACAATGCGGTCCGTACTGAGACTCTCGTGTCTTCAGGGTAGGTCCCCACCACACCCCATATTTCTTATTGGGCTTCGTATCTGACTGGACCTCTACGGGTCCGAAGTCTTCGTTACTTGCGCAGTACACGGAGTACGCCGTGTCCAGGTGGGCTCCCACTAGTTGTCCCCGATAGCGGCTATCGGTAGCTCTATCTGATTCATAGACACTGTATTCTCAAGCAGCTCTCGTGCAGTGTCGCTGGCGTCCATGAAGCGATGGTCTCCTGTCTCTTGGAAGACCTCATTAACCAGCACTTCGCAGTTCTTCAGTGCAGTCTCTAGTTTCTTTAGTCTGGAGAGTAGATCTGAGTAGATCTCCGCATGAGCCCCGAAGGCTCCCCAGGTGTCTTCTATCTCTTTGCGCAGTCTGTCTTCATTAAGCACTGGCGGCCTCCCTTTCTACTTTTTCCATGTGGTCTATCTCACCCTGAATATGCGGGCCATACCAAATGTCCCGAGGATTCTCGATGAGCTTCTCAATGTCTTCGCTGTACAAAGGGGGTGTCTCATACGGAACAGTTACATGCTTGAACCAAAACTCCCAAGTAACAGAGTGTGGCCAGATGTTCGTATGCTGACAAGCAACTCGCACATCGCCGTCTAGGGAGGGGTCGAAGTCCTCATCCCAACCACCATCGTAAACGTCCCAAACTCCACCTGAATACGCCATGAAAACTAGCGAGTTATCTTTGAGGTCTCGAAGGACCTTCATTCTTTGTAGCAATTCTTGAAGACCTACTCTGTGTATATCGATGACTGCAACATGGGTGTCATGCTCGGTGCTTATGTCGAAAACGAGCTTCATTATTTCTCCTATTCCATTCATTGGGATGGTTGATACAGAACAGCTTTTCACTGCGAGTTAGTTTCTTGAAGGCATACTCCGCCTTAGATACCGAGGAGCGATCGGGATACCCCCACGTTGCCACCAGGACAACGGGGAGCCTCCCTCTCACATACTTTGCGCCTCTACCGGCGTTATGTGCTTTGAGCCTATTGGCTACGTCTTTAGCAATACCGCAGTACAGCGTTTGGTCAGCACACCGCACTACATATAGTGTCCATAGCGACTTGGTTATTTCTGTCTTTGTTGGGAAAAACCAGTCGCAGGTTTCTCCTCTATATCGGTCGTACTCATCCCACCACTGGAACTCTTCAGGTTCAGATAGGTATCGGTCACACCGCTCTTTATCGATGCAATCTCGGCCTCGGCATTTATTGCTCACTAGCCACCCATTCCGGGCCGTACCCACAGAACTTCATTCTCTTCTGCAGTCTCTACTCGGACAATGTGGTCTTCATGGGCGGGGAAAGACTGCTTGGCCTGTATCACCGCAGGAAGTTCTGGTTTGTCTGGCTCCGTTCCTAGGTGCCCTACAGCATAATATTTTTCGCCTACTGCCCACGGGCCATCGTAGACAATGCGAACCTTCTGCTTCGTTACGCGTACTACTTCCAGCACTTCTGCCAGGTTTGGGAATCGTGTCTTATAGGTCAACATCAGGGACTTTCTAGAATTGCTGGGGATAGGGTTGGTTTTAGCTGGGGCAGCACCACAAGCACCACATAGTCATCAGAACCATCTTCGAGGGATATCTCACTTTCCGCATACAAGATTGGTATCCAGCCTCCCGAGCTCGAGTGTTTTAGTAAACAGTGGTCCCCTGGACCAGCACCTGGAAACAACCTCAAGAGATCTGAATCCTCCTGGATGTATTTCCTTTGTAGGGCATGCATAGTTCTCCATAGCACTAGAGGCCCCTCAGCCAATTCTGAGGAGCCTCTACGGTTAGAAACGTATGTGGGGTTAGAAAAGTCTTTAGAGACGCTCTGCTGGCGTCTGGGGAGCCTAGAGAATGGCTCTTATGCCAAATACAAGAAGGATGCCTGCCAGGATAAGCAGTAGTTGCCTAGCAACCGGCGTCACGTACATCTTCTGCCTTCTCCCCCAAAGCTATGTAAGTACTAGTCACTGCGGACTCGAACCTCGGCCCAAACGCGGGGTCTGCTGAGTTAAACCAGGCAAACCAATTCCTAAGAGCTTTCTCTTGTTCTTCAAGTTTCGTTTGCATCTCAATAAGCCGGGTATCGCCTAGCTCATTTAGTTGGTCGTCAATGCTCTGTTGAATCTGGTTTTCCAGTTTTCTGAAACTGGTTCTTGCTAGATCAATCGCTTGAGTCAGCTGTTCGGTTGCAGACACAGAGAAGAACTCCTCTATCAGCGGCTATTAGGTTGTAGGAGTATTTAGCGTCACAGTAGAACTTAGCCGGCTTACTTCTTTGGCCGACTGTCCACCCGTTGTCTTCTTGAATTCGCACTGCGTAGTCTGCGCAGTCTTCTTCGTTTACTGGTTGGTCCGCTACACCGAGCCTAGCGAAAGCAATTACAGCCAGGCCCAGGACTATCGGCGCAAGTAGTATTTTAAGTACTCTCATACATGTCTCCTGTCTTCTTTTTCGTGTCATCAGCCAGAGTTATTCAGAGCAGTTTCAATAATCGCTACAGGATCTGGCGTCTTTCGCAGACCACTTCTTAGTACGGCTGCTGTATCCAGTAATGTCTGGTGGTGTTCAGGACATGCAACCGCCACAATCCGAGCAACCTCTTCGACGGCTTCTGCTTTGGTAAACACCAGCGCATCTTGAAACAGCTCGCCTATCACGGCGAGGTTCTCACGAAGCCGGTCTATCTCGGCAGTAGTTTTCTCTAGTTCGATAGAGAGTCTTCCTACTGACCACAACTCATTAGCCATTTGTTTTTGCTTCGCCGCCGTCGGACTCTCTTCTTTGGAGTAGTTCCTTGGCTATCGCCGCCCCCCATACAAAAAATACGGTAGTTCCCTGGTCCTGCTTTGCAGCCGACAAAGCGGCTTGCCTCGTGCACTCCTCAGAAAACCTGGATACCTGCTCCGCTGTTAATTGCTCTACTGGCTGTCTCTTTGGCATCGCTATCCCCCGTAAGTGGACTCGTGTTGACTATTTCGACATAGCAAGACAAGCAACCCACATGCGGGTAGCAAACCTCATCATGCTTCTCGCACCGAGACACTTGATTTTCTACCGGTGGCTCAAATAAATGCTGCGTCAGGGGTTCCACACTTTTGTGTCCCCTTTTGTTCTGCTCCTTAGACATCGTCTCCCTCTCCTACAAAAAACCCCTCTCGGGCAGGCCGAGAAGGGGTCTTAGCAGGTAGTTGTGTTTGTGTTTAGGGGTATTGTTCTATTACTTCAGACGTATACGGCGATTGCGTTCTTCGGAACCGGCCGGGAGCGCCCATGCTTACTATGCTTCCGAGCAAGTTTTCGGCGTCCTTCTTGATTGAGTACTTCCGAGCTCTGCCGCTCTTTTTGTAGCTTTTTGCTACGACAAACAGAGCCGGAATACCGCCAGACCTATCAAGGCCGACGGCATACTTCTCACACTCAGCCCAAAGCTCTTTACTCGCGCTGAACCCATCCGCGGTATAGAGGCGAATGCCTTTCCGTGGGTCGTACGTCTCCAGCTTCTTACTCTTCAGGTGCTTAAGTACTTTAGTAAGAAACTTTTCATACCATTTCTCTGTCGGAGAAAAGTACTCATCTACCAGTACATAGTACTGGTAGTCATAATTGTGTCCGAGCATCTAAATCCTCCTGGCTAATATGAAGACCTACAGTCGACTTAGCGGAGGTTATCATGTCGGATTTCCAGGACCGTAAGATGCGGTTTGGTGCGTATATTGAGCACCTTGTTTTTTCTAGCGCCTATATCGCTCTAGCGATTCTTGTCTTGCTTCTTGCTATCCCAATTGACCTCTAGCACCAGCTACCACCATTGATCCATCAACGTATAAGTAAACACATCAATACCTAGAAGATCTCTCTGTTTGTGTGCCAGAGACATCATCGTGTTGAATGTGTCTACTCGAGCATGAACCTGACAGCCGGCGCTCCACTTTCCGACCTTAGCGTCTACCGCCTCCTCCATGGTGTCTGTACTAAGAGAACTTCTATGTAGGTTGATACCAAACCAGCCCTCGTCTACTGACTCCGGGTTGTGGTCAAGAACATCATCTTTGTTGCTATCTCTCCATACTTTGACCGGTGCTGCTCTTTGGCAGAGCGCTTCGTACTTGGTCTTTCCGTGGCCGTCGATCTTCCAGGCATGGTACTGCCCAGGAATAAGAATGGCTGTCCCAGCAACTTTCATGGGGTTGTCCAGCCAGTACGTGCCCGGGTCTGTTGTGCTAGGCCAGTAATGTACCGTCCATAACCCATTCTCAGTGTAGGCGCACCCGAAGGTGTCATCGAACGAGTTGGGGGTTGTGCTCTTTGACCTGATTCCAAATAGGTTCAGGTGGTAGTCACCTTCCCACATCACCTCATGTCCTAGAGACTTCAGGTGCTCCAGTACAGGAGGAAGCGGTCCTGGGGGCTCTTTCTTTGTGCTTTTCTCTTCTTGCAGAGCGGTCCAGGTATTCGTCCCAACAATGCCATCAGCACCGAGATCCCTATCCTTCTGGAACTCCATCACCTTTGCGTGTGTACCAGGCCCAAATATCCCATCAGCACCAGCCGGGTAGCCGTGCTTGGTCAATAGTTCCTGGCAGAGCTTTACTTCTTCTCCTCTATCTCCCTTACGAAGGGTGGTGGGCATTTTCATGTCCCTCCTGTGGTGTAGCAAACAGATATGGCTTCTAGCGAGCCGCCTCATTTTGGAGCATCAGGTCCAGGGGTACACCGTGCAGTCCCAGGTCCTTCTCATCCACAACTGGAATTCTCTGCACATCGATAGCTTCGAGAATTTCATCAGTATGCAAGAAGAGAAAGGCCTTCTTCAGGTTCTCAACACCACCTACTTCGGGCTCTTCGAACATGTGACTTACTCGCTGGAGCTTACGAAAATCCAGTGTGAGTTTATAAAAAGCGCTGATGTCTCTCATAAGTACTTCTTCCCTTCTTCCCAGGTGTCGATGTCACCAGCACCTGCAATAGCTGCATGTGGTCCTGGATGTGCTTGTCTAAGAATGCAATCAAACTCTGCACAGGGAGGAATAGTTGTATCGGACTCCATCCTCTGCAGAAGCTCAACGCAGAGAAGCTCCACAGCCTCTCTGCCTAAAATCTCGTAGGTAATACATTTATCTGAGGGTGTACCCTCTTCACGGCAGGCATTAAGCCAGTCTTTAACTTGGTCTCTTGTCAACACTCGGTACTCCTTGAATGGCGTACATATAGCCAGTGGTTTCTAACCATATCCCGGAGTTAGCGCACCGCTCTCCCGGGTGATAAACCCCTGTTCTGGTGGGGTTCGACCGGAATGAGCGGAAGCATTCAGTGCAACGGGCTACTGCATAGAAGACGCGCTGCTTATTCATCGCCTAGTAGCTCTGATAGCAACTTCGCATCTACTTCTATGGTGTAAGAGAATTCTTTACAGGTTTTGCATTGGCGGCATCGTAAGCGCCAATCCTGTGCTTCATGTGTAATCGTTCGTGGGACGTGTACGGTTAACAACCGTGGGTCGTGTTTAGAGTCCTTTGGGCGGGAATCAACAACACGAGTCGCCCCCCTACAGGAGGGACATCTCATAGTACCTCCTAGGGTTCTCGAGTCTTTATGCGGAGAAACGCGGTGACTTTAACTAGCCGCAGTATATGTATCCGTAGACGTCCGAGGACAGGCCCTCGCTGTCGAATGTAACATCCTGCATGGCCTTACCTACGGTATAGCTACGGATGATATCGTCGTCCTGCTTCATTAGGTGTCCAGCTATAGACGAAGTACAGAGGAGGTCCCCCACAGAGATGGCACCGCCTTCATCGCAAACCTTGAAGCCTAGGAGGTTCGTAATGTTGGTGTCTCTGGGTTGCCGACTATCTCCAATGGAAGCTACCTTCCAGACTGTCTTGAACTCTGGGCTAGCTACCCAGTCCTCCCCGCTCTGAACAGCTCTGTTGCAGGAAACATTGAGAGAGTCCCGCCATACCTTAGAGCTGACGGTTCCGTTCTTTGCTGTAGTTGTGTGGTCCCAGGCGTGCTCTCCAGGTGACCCACTGACTTCGGAATCCTCTTTGTTCGATGCAGTATGTATCCAAGCAATACCAGCTACATTCGATTGCTTTACGGAAGAGCTGCGTACGATCTTTCCGTTTGCTTGAAGAACGCAACAGTCGCCTACGGTAATGCCGGCATCTTCAGAGTAGTACTGGTGTCCATTGGTGAAGAAATCTGCAGCAGTATCGATGGCATCATCAGTTCTGAGAGATTCACCTGTCCCGTACATCCGAACAGCCTCATTCGAGCCTGTCGGTTCCAGACCTATATGAAACAGCATGCGTCTTGTAACGCTGGGTTTGTACTCGATGAGCCCTTGTTTTTCATCGGCAGCATTTCCGAAGATAATTCGCCCTCTCGGCGTACCAACATCCGGGATAAGGAGTTGTATTCCCGGATTGACATTGGATTCGACAACAAGCTGCGCATCTGAATTAGCCGTAACAGTTCCAGCCGAACCATCTGCAACGTGGAGCTCTCGGTCTGCTGCAGAGACGTTCTCAGAAGAGGTAACTAGAGCACCGGAAAGAGTGATAGATCTGCTATCGAAACTCCTGAAGACTTTTCGATTAAGTCCACAAGTAATCAGCAGCTTCCCTGTTTCCAGAGCTACACCCACTTCCCAGGACCCGGGCTCACTATCTGAGGACAGTCCTCCCGCAGTCTCGTGATCTAAGTAGTACGTCGTTCCTACGGTAAGACCGCTTACAGAGGTAGCGATGCCTCCCGAAGCAACAACGTAGTAATCCGAACCAGAAACAGCTTCGACAACCCCTATGGGGGGTCGGTTAGTCGAATCTGTATTGGCTAGCTCAACAGTGCCTGAGGATGTATGTAGAGCGACGACTTTACCAGCAGCTACCGAACCATTGCCCGTATTGGCGGCATATGTGTGAAGGTTGTCCTCGACAGTGGTCATCTTTCGACGACCATCCACCATAACCATTACCTTGTCTTCGCCCGCCATCGGTCACTCCTGCCTTTGCTGCTGCTGATGATATACCGATTCGGGTAGGTCTTCCGCTAGGTACTGATCCAGTTTTGGGAAATCTTTCTTCTCTAGCTCTCCGTTCCGTACTGCTTGCTCATCTTGCAGATATGCTCGAATTGCGTCGATGTTGTGGATCATCTCTTCTTGCTGAACCATCAATCTCTCTGCCTGCTGATAAACCTCCCCCTCGATTCTTTGTTCAGATGCACTGTCATCATCATCTGAAAGCAGAGTCTCAGTAGGGGATAGAACCAGTTCTTCAGCTGCTTCGTTAGCTTCTGATAGTGAACAGCTCTTTAGGACACTGAGAAGTATCAAGGTTCCTGAAACAGACACAATTGCTAGAACTGTGAGTGCGCTCATCAGATCTAGTGTTTTGTCACTCACTGTCTTTCCTTGAGTAGATCTTTGATCTCGTCAATACCCCTCTCGATGTACTGCAAGCGAGTTTCAATAACCTGAATAGAAGACTGGTTGGAATTAACGGTCTCTAGCTTTCCGATGCACTGTGCGGCATCGTTTTCTACCTGAGCAATCCTGGCCTCAGCCGACCAGGCCCAACTCATTGTGGCTAGAAGAACCGCACTAATTAACCCGGTAATGGCCTTCCAAGTCCACTCCGGGATTGACACAGAACCCACTGTTAACTCCCATCCAAAAAAACTCGAGACTAACCTACAGCAGAAATTACTTTCTGGTAGTTGCTCTCGAGTTTTGCACTGTATCGATCCACATTTCCTGACCCGTTATACCTACGAGCCAGCTCACGCCAATCCTTATCATTAGCGGCTTTTACTGCTCTTGGGTTGTCCGCAAACCAGGCAGCAACAGTCATGTCGCTCGCCGTTTCTGGGGCTGAATAGAAGTTATCTACAGCTGTTTGGGGATCTCCATATGCTTTCAGGAGGTAACCTCCTAGGACCTGGTAGAGGCCCCAGGAGGTTGACCTCACAGCAACTTCTGCATCTAGGCTAAATGCTCTATCAAAGGCGGACTTGTTGGTCTCGCTTCTAGTTACGCTGAAGTGTTTAGGTCCTGGCGTAAAAGGAATCTGACCTTCGAGGTCGGGCCTCTTTCTCAAGAAAAGGTGCGGCTCAAAGCGAATCGCATCAGCTCTACCACCTGACTCCGTAGCACGAAATGCTCGAAGTACATCCACAGGAATACCCGCTTTTTCAGCAACAGCTACATCACCCGACGAACTACTTGAGCTTTGAGGAGCCTGGGTCTTCCACCCCAGTTTACGGGCTGCTGCAAAGGTATTCCTTCCGGCGATACCGTCTGCAGAAAGACCCTCCCTGACCTGGAAGGCCTTAATGGCTGCCACTGTCTTTGGGCCAGCAATCCCATCGGCTCTGTCATCCAGTACTCCTTCCGAGATAAGGAAGGTCTGGAAGGACTTAACCTCCGAGCCTCTAGATCCGCGTCTAATCGTCATATACTTCTCTCTTTGCTGTTTTTCGGAGTTAACCGTAGAGCTGGATGCTTGTCTCGGCTTCGCTATTCGCATTATTGGATAAAGCGTCTAGAAAGGTAAAGGCTCTACCAAGAGCTACAACGTTTCTTCGTTTCTCCGCAGCCTTCTCAACTGTCCGTATCTTCGAGCCCCATCTTCCAGAGGGAGCACCCAGCAACAACGAGAATTATAAATGTGAGGACCGCAATAGAGGGGTCAGCCATAACGCATATCTCCAATCTGGCGTGGAATACCACACAGAGGAATCCGTTCCTAAAGAAAGAGACCCCATATGTAGGGCCTCTCTCAAACTACGATCCCCAGGTGACCTGTAATTCCGTAAGGTAATCCTCATCTGCAGATTCCTTGGGAACCTCTGGTATGGGCACCTCTTCAGGAGCATCTTTCTTCATCGAGAACCACATGGTCCCAGCTACACATCCCTGGCGACCTCCTGGGTCCTGAGTTACTTCAAGTATCCCATCTCTAACAAGCCGGCTAAGTAGTCGCCGACACCGCTCTCTGGGACGATTACCTATGAAATCTGCCCTAGGCTCACACTCTCCTGGTTTGTCCTGGGACAGGGCACGAACCACGTCCCCCGCACTTACTCCACTCGGAGATGCTTCTACCTCTAGAAGCACTCGGCGTACCAACGCCTCTCTAAGCTCCTTCTCGTTCGCCTTCAGACTCGGGCAGTTGGGTAGGTAAAAGACCCTCGTTCGAGACCCTGAAAACAACTTCCTAGAAATGAGTAGATCCTTCTTAACCATATGTATGAGAGCAGCGCTCGCTGTGTTCTGTGGGGCTTTCCCCCCGTAGGCAAGACCAACATCCGTCAAGAGATCTTGGATGTCCTTCGCAGTCTTCCCACCCCCCTGCAGAATCTCAAAGATAGCGTCTCTACGAGCGTACTTTGCTTGTTTAAGAGGGGGTACTTCTTGAGTAAGCAGAGGTTCTTGTGAAGCTTCTTCAGGTAGATCTGAAGGTTCTTCCCAACCGCCGTGCCAGGGCTCCTTATCGAGGTCCAGAGGCATCAGTGGCGTGGGGTCTTGTTTCTGGAGAAGCATTGTAGGGTCAACCCCCAGCTTCTTTCCTATAGTCACTACGGAAGAGAGGTTGGTGTCTCCCCCAGCCGACATCTTTTCGGTTAGGGAGTGCGACATTTTCCAGAGCTTTTCACGCAAGGTAAGCATCGCAACGTTCTTGATGAACGTCGTTACTAGATCATCGTCCTCACTGTGGACGATTGTGAGGATTCCAAATTCCATGAATCCCTCCTTTCAGTAGAGCTATGCGCTGAAAGGAGAAGATTTTTAGACCATATACGGCTTTGCGTGTCCCAGTCTTATCAGAGCATCGTTCACACTCTCCTCTATTGGCTCCCCATCTTCGTCAAGTACCCAGATGATGGATAGATACCGACCGTACTTACCCTTCTTAAGGGACTTCAGGCGGATGGTCTTGCCTAGAACACACTCTCGGACATAGTCCCTAGCTGCTCGAGCCGCTTCCTTTTCAAGAAGGTCTTTGGTTCTCAGCTCCGGAGTATTGACTCCTGCTAAACGGAGCTTTGCTCCTTTGACCCACACAGCGTGCCCCAGGTCCCAATCAACCGTGATGGTATCTCCGTCATAAACAGAAGTAACGACGGCGTTGTACTCGTACATGAAATCTCCAGGTAAAAAGAAGTTGAGGAAATCCCCAACTTCTTATCACTTAGTCTATCCGCATAGGCATAACCACGCACAAACGCTCAGCAGAAGCACCGCCTTCCGAACAGAAGAGTACGGGAGACAGTGAGTCCTTAGTGAGCATGACAACGGGATCACTTTGGATGTACTTAGCTGCATCGAGCAGGTACGCGTAGTTCATACCAACAAGCAGGAACTTCTCGTCCTTCTGGGTCTGAATCCTACCAAAGTCACCAGTAAGTACTGTGCCACCGTAGCGGTGTTCCCAGTTTACGGGCTCCCCGTTACCATGGATCTTTAGTTTTACTAACGAGGCCAAGTCCGCTGAGCAGTGTGGGTCTTCTTCCCGACGTACTTTCTGAAACTGCTTCAAGTCTTTCGTAAGGCTAACTACATCTTGAACACTGAAGAAGGTCTCAGCTTTTGTCGTGCCGCGGCTGGGCACTACTTGTTCCCACTTCGGAAACTCTCCAAGGTCTGTTCCATCCACATAACAAGGGACCTCTGCTGACCAATTCTGTCCTAGGAAGGAGAGCGCATACTTTCCATTGCTAATGTTTATTTTGCAGGGCCAGCTGCCTTCTGGAGAGACCAGCTTATCCAGGCGGAAGCCTCGAATAGCATCTAGAGGATCTCTAGGTACCTGAAGTGCCTCAAGGAGGTTGGAATCACCAATAGAAGACGCACACAACCGATGGCCATCCGTAGCTACAACAGATCCTTCTATGCCTATGAACACACAACCAAGCGCTGTTCTAGTGTCGTCCTTACTAATAAAGGGCATTGCATTGTGAATAGCCTCGGGCAAGTCCGCTGACATGTGGTTCCAAGAAACTGCGTCATTGTTCTCATCAGCAACAGCAGTTCCAGGAAACCTGTGCTCCACGAATTCTGAGAGCGGGAGCAGGTCTAT
>CEUS01255070.1_pt1 | contig 11990 bp, 10 predicted proteins | sample 427031 | NCBI WGS metagenome assembly CEUS01 (sample SAMEA2622837, study PRJEB7988) | marine metagenome | biome: marine biome (ENVO:00000447); feature: marine epipelagic mixed layer (ENVO:xxxxxxxxx); material: "saline water (ENVO:00002010), including plankton (ENVO:xxxxxxxx)" | depth 140 m | reverse complement strand
TAATATATTTAAAAAAAGGAAAATAAAATCAAAATTAATTCTTATTAATAGTTCTAATTGCAAATCTTTACTTAAAAAAATAAATAATAATTATTTTCTAAGCAAGGGTAATATTGAGAATTTAGCTTTTGCATACAAGATTACAAAAAATTTAAAAATTAAAGATAGTATTATAATTAAAGCTTTAAAAAATTTTAAAGGACTTTCACACCGTCAAGAAGTTGTATTTGAAAACAAAAAATTATTATGCATAAATGATTCAAAAGCTACAAGTTTTGATGCATCTTTACAGTCTTTGACAAATTATAAAAATATTTATTGGATAGTTGGTGGCTTACCTAAATATCAGGACAAATTTAATTTAAAAAATATCAAAAAAAGAATTATAAAGTCATATATTATTGGCAAAAATACAATTTTTTTTAAAAAACAAATTAAAAATAACATCCCATATGCTATTTCAAAAAATATTAAAAATGCAATAAACACCATCAATAAAGATTTAAAATTTAAAAAAAATTTGAGAAAAACTATATTATTAAGTCCTGCAGCGGCGTCTTTTGATCAATTCAGTAATTTTGAAAAAAGAGGTATTTATTTTAAAAAATTAATTACAGATAAATTTAAAAGAAAATTAGATGTTTAGTTTTAGTAGAGAAAATACAGGAAGGATTGCGAAATGGTGGAGAAATGTAGATAAGCAAATATTATTTCTTTTTATTTTTCTTTTGCTTTTAGGACTCTTTTTTTCTTTCTCGTCTACTACATCAATAATGTCTGAAAAAATGAACAAGCAAACATATTTTTTTTTCATTAAACACTTAATTTTTGTTTCTATTTCATTATTTTTACTTATTACAATATCAATTCAAGAAAGAGATAAATTAGTAAAATTTTTTGTGTACCTTTTTTTTATTTCAATAGTGCTTCTTTTTTTAACTCTTTTAATAGGAATCGAGGTAAAAGGATCAAGAAGGTGGATTGAGTTACCGTTTTTGCCGTTTAGATTTCAACCTATTGAATTAGTAAAACCATTATTTATAGTTTTTATTGCCAGAACAATAGTTCTAAATGAAAAAAATAATATTTTTAGAAGATATTTAAATTCCTTTTTAATTTTGTTGCCTATTGTTATAATTTTAATTAATCAGCCAGATCTTGGGCAAACTTTATTAATAGTCTCTTCATGGCTTACAATGATTTTTGTATCAGGTTTTAATATGGTAGTTTTATTATTATTAGGTTTGATTTTCATAACTATTTTTTCATTATTAATATTTTTTTTACCAGAGAAGTTTGGCTATATTTTATTCAGAATTAATACTTTTTTAGATCCTAAATCAGGAGATAATTTTCAGTCACAAAAAGCACTGGAGGCTATAAAACAGGGCGGTCTTACAGGACAAGGGATGGGAGAGGGTATTTTAAAAGATAAAGTTCCCGAGGCTCATACAGATTATATAATTGCAGTAATTTCCGAAGAGTTTGGCGCAATATTTGTTTTATTTGTTGTAATTTTATTTTTATTTATTGGATATAAAGTAATAAGCAAAGTTTTTAATGAGCAAGATGAATTTTTAAAACTAGCTTTAGTAGGTTTAATTTCACTTTTAATTATTCAAACTTTTATTCATTTAGGAGTTAATACTAGATTATTACCTACAACAGGGATGACCCTACCTTTTTTAAGCTATGGTGGTTCTTCTTTAGTAGGAAGCTCAATAATAGCTGGAATAATATTAAATTTTAGTAGAAAAGATTTTAAAAGATAGAATGAAAAATAAAATAATTTTTTCCGCGGGAGGTACAGGTGGGCATATATTCCCTGCTATAAATCTAATGAAACATTTTTATCAAAAGGGATATGAAGTTTTGCTTGTAACAGATAAGAGAGGAGAAAATTTTATTAAAAATCATTCAGAATTTAAATATTACATATTAAAAACTTCAACAACAACAAATAAAAATTTTTTAAAAAAAATAGTTTCTTCATTAATAATTTTATATTCACTATTAAAATCATTTCTATTTTTAAAGAAAGAAAAACCAGACTTAATTTTTGGATTAGGTGGCTATGTATCTTTTCCTATTTGTTTTGTTTCTAAGTTTTTGAACTTACCTCTTGTTATTTATGAAAATAATATGGTATTAGGACGTGCGAATAGATATTTAGCTTGGTTTTCTAAAAAAATTTTTTTATCTAAAAATATAATAAAATATTTTCCAGAAAAATATAAAAAAAAAATTCATGAAGTTGGTCCAATTATAAATAAAAATATAATAAATTATAAAATTTCAGAAAAACAATATAATAATGAAAATTTTTCGATTTTAGTTCTTGGCGGTAGTCAAGGGGCTAAAATATTTGGCGAAGTTATTCCTTCAGCAATTAAGTTATTAAAAGATGAAGGATATGAAATTAAAATAATTCAACAATGTACTCCAGAGCAAAAAAATTCAATTAAAGAATACTATGATAAAAATAATATTAAGAACTACGTCTTTGAATTTGATAAAAATATTTTAGATTTAATTTTATCTTCTGATATGGCAATAACTAGGTGCGGAGCTTCAGCTACAGCTGAATTAGCATATACAAATACTCCTTTTATAGCTATTCCGTTACCTAATTCGATAGATGATCATCAATATTTAAATGCAAAATACTATGAAAAAGAAGGCTGTTGTTGGGTTTTAGAGCAACATAATTTCAATACAAAAAATTTGTTTAATTTAATTATAGAAAATGTAAAGGATAAAAATAAATTAAAAAATATTCGAGAAAAAATGAAAGAAAAATACAAAAACAATGTTTATTCAGAAATAGAAGATAAAATTAAGGAAATTATTTGAATATGAAAATTAATATTGCAAGCAATGAAATAATTCACTTTATTGGAATAGGAGGAATTGGGATGAGTGGTTTAGCTCAAATCATGAAAAATTTGGGCTTTACAATTCAAGGTAGCGATCTAAATAAAAACAAAAATACTGAAAGGTTAAGCAAGTTAGGTATAAAAGTTTATTTTGGCCACAATAAAAAAAATTTAAGGAAAGCTACTCTGGTTGTAGTTTCATCAGCAATTAAAAAAAATAACAACGAATTAAAGTGTGCAAAATATAAAAAGTTACCTATTTTTAAGCGCGGCGATATGCTTGCAAATATCGTGGCTTTAAAAAAAAATATTGTTGTGACAGGTTCACATGGCAAAACAACAACAACTTCATTAATAGCAAATATCCTAGTTGAATCTGGTTTAGATCCTACAGTTATTAACGGAGGAGTAATAAATTCACTAAAAAATAATGCTCAACTTGGAAAGGGTGAGTGGGCAGTTATAGAATCTGACGAGTCAGATGGTAGTTTTCTAAAATTACCAGTCACTTACTCTATTGTAACAAATGTTGATAAAGAACATTTGGATTTCTATGGAAGTTTTGAGAAATTAAAAAAAAGTTTTTGCACCTTTATAGATAAAACACCCTCATTTGGAAAATCACTAATTTGCATTGATGATAAAAATTCAAAGACTATTTTATCAAAATGTAAATCTAAAAATTTTTTAACTTATGGTTTTAACCAAAACGCTGATTATCAAATAATTAACATAAGAAGAAAAATTAAATACTCTATCTTTGATTTAAAAGTAAAATTTTCCGGAGAAAAAATATATAAAATAAAAAATATTAAAGTAAATATAATTGGCGATCATAACATTACTAATGTTACAGCTTCAGTTGCTATTGCAATAAATCTTGGTATTAAAATAAATAAAATTAAAAAAGCTCTTAAAAAATTTTTAGGAATTCAAAGACGATTTACCAAAGTATTTACTCTTAATAAAAAAGAATTCTATGATGATTACGCTCATCATCCCACTGAAATAAAAGCAGTACTCAATAGTGCGAGAGAGGTTTACAAGGACAGAAAGATAATTTGTGTTTTTCAACCTCATAGATATTCTAGAGTTAGTTTCCTTAAAAATGAATTTGCCTCATCATTTAGAAAAAGTGACACAGTTGTACTTTGTCCAGTTTATTCAGCTGGTGAAAAAGTGAAGTATAATTTTAATCAAAAAAAATTTTCAGAACTTATATCAAAAAAATCAAAGACTCAGGTAATAAACATAAAAAACAAAGAAGATCTTAAAAACTATATTAAAAAAAATTTATTATATGAGGAAATGGTTATTTGTATGGGCGCGGGTAGTATTTCAAATTGGATAAGAGAAATTGGAGATGAGCTAAAATGAATTTAATTTCTCAAATTAAAGAAATAAAGAATGAAATTTCGGGAGAAATATTATTTAATGAAGACCTTTCAAAGTATTCTTGGTTTAATTTAGGAGGTCAAGGAAAAGTAGTTTTTAAACCAAATAACTTAAATGATCTAGCCTTTTTTTTACAAAATATTAAAGTTAATGAGCAGATAAAAGTTTTAGGAGCTGGGTCAAATACTCTAATTAGAGCTGGAGGATTTAATGGAGTAATAATTAAATTTGGTAAATCTTTTTCACATCTATCTCTCTTCAACGAAAATACAATAATCGCAGGCACTTCTACTTTAGATAAAAACGTTTCAAATTTTGCTTTTCAGCATTCTCTAACTGGATTCGAGTTTTTATCATGTATACCAGGCACTATTGGAGGTGGAATTAAAATGAATTCTGGGTGTTACAAAGAAGATATTTCAAAAATTTTAATTTCAGTCCAAGTAATGGATTTAAAAGGCAAGATGAAAGTAATTTATTCAAAAGATATAAATTTTTTTTATAGAGGAAATGATTTAAGTGATGATTTAATTTTTATAAGTGCGACATTTCGTGGAAAAAAAAGTGATAAATCAATTATTCAAAAAAAAATAGAAACTCTTACAAAAAGAAAAAAAAACGACCAGCCCTCACAAATTAAAACTTGCGGTAGTACCTTTAAAAATCCAGCAAATAATAAAGCTTGGAAGCTTATTAAAGATTCAGGATGCGCTGGAATGAAGCTGGGTGATGCCTATATTTCAGATAAGCACTGCAATTTTTTTGTTAATAAAGGTAATGCTAAATCCGAAGATTTAGAAAATTTAATTTATGAAGTTAAAAATAAAGTTTTAAACAAGACAGGTGTCGAGCTTGAATTAGAGCTTCAAATTATTGGAGAAAAGCTTTGAAAAATTTGGTTGTTGTACTTTTAGGAGGCTTGTCGGGTGAAAGAGAAATAAGTTTTTTAACCGGGAAGGCTTGTTCCAAAGCATTAAAAAAAAAGGGATACAAAGTGAAATTATTAGATGCTAAAGGATCTTTTGTTAACAAGTTAAAAAGCTTAAAGCCTAAATTAGTTTTTAATGCGCTTCATGGAAGATATGGAGAAGATGGTCTTATTCAAAGTATATTAGAAGCATTAAAAATTCCTTATACTCATTCTGGAGTCTCTTCATCGAGTCTGGCTATGGATAAAGTGTTATCTAGGCTTATATTTAAAAAAAACAAAATAAAAGTTCCTAAATATTTTTTATTGCACAATAATGAAGAAAAAAATTATTTAGAAAATATTAAAAAGAAAAAAATTAAATATCCAATAGTTATTAAACCTGTAAATGAAGGATCTAGTTTAGGAGTATATATTTGTAAAAACAAGGCGCAGTTTAAAAAAAATTATAATAAGCTTAAAAAAGTTTATGATAAAATTTTAATTGAGGAGTATATTCCGGGCAAAGAAATTCAAGTAGCGGTAATGGGTAATAAGGCTCTTGGGGCTATCGAACTTGTACCAAAAAGACAATTTTATGATTATACGGCCAAGTATTCATCAAAAGCTAAAACTAAACACTTGATGCCCGCATCTATCTCTAAAGAAAAATATAAAGAAGTGCTTTTTTTAGCAAAAAAAGCTCACAAATCTTTAAGATGTAAAGGCATTACTAGATCTGATTTTAGGTTTTTTAATAATAAATTTTATTTATTAGAAACTAACACTCAACCAGGAATGACAAAATTATCTTTGGTACCAGAGATAGCAAATTATTGCGGTATTAAATTTGAAAATCTAGTTCACTGGATGGCTAAGGATGCTAGTTGTAATAGATGAAAAAAATTTATAAAGTTTTTTTATTAATTATAGCGCTCATATTTCTTTCCACTTTTAATCCAAATACACTTACCCAAGTCCTAAATAGTAAAAATAAATTTTTCCAAATTAAAAATATTATTATTTTAAATAATTCCATAATTGAAAAGAGTGAAATTAGTAAAAAATTAAATCATATATACAATAAAAATATTTTTTCAATTACAAGAGATGATCTAGAAAAGCCTTTAAAAAAAATTCGGTTTTTAAAAAAAATTGAAGTAAAAAAAAAGTATCCAGATACAATTATTGTAAAAATACTAGAAACCACACCTGTTGCATATTTATATAAAGATCAAAAAAAATATCTGTTAGACAGTTCGTCTAATTTAATACTTTTTGAAAATAATATAGATTTTAATTATTTGCCAAGTATTTTTGGAGAAGGAGCTGAAAATAATTTTATAAACTTTTTAAACTTATTAAAAGAAAATAACTTTTCTATTAAAGAAGTTACAAACTATTTTTATTTTCAAATAGGAAGGTGGGATTTGCAACTTAAAAATAATAAAACTATAAAATTTCCATATAATAATATTGATGAAGCGATTAAAAAATCTATTGAATTATTAAAACGTAAAGATTTTGAAAATTATAAAATCATTGATTTAAGGGTTGAGGGTAAGATAATAGTAGAATAATGAATTCTGAAGAAGCAAAAGGAATAATTGAACTTGGTAACAATAATATAAAATGTCTTATTTTTAGGGTTAAACAAGATAATAGCGCAGAAATACTATCATCTTCCACATCACCTTCAGAGGGAATTCACAATGATATAATTATAAATATTACAAAAGCATCAAACGCTGTTAGAAAGTGTATAAGCACAACTGAGAAAGAGGCAAAAATATCTTTAAAAAGAATAAATGTAATTCTCGAACAGCCTGATTTTCTTTGTACAAAATTTTCAAAACACAAAAAAATTGATGGATCAAAAATTCATAAGGAAGATATTGAATTTTTATTAAAAGAAGCAAAAAAACAATTAATTCTTAATGATAAAAATCAATCAATAATTCATATTTTTAATCACAACTATATGGTAGATGGAAAAAAATTTATCGAAGAACCTATCGGCGTCTACGCAGATTCATTAACGCACGAAATAACATTTATCACCACTACAAAAAATAATTTAAAAAATATTAATCAAGTGTTTACTAATTGTGATATAGAAATAGAGAGGTTAGTATCGCGCATATTTTCATTAGGAGTTAAATCTTTAAATAATGAAGAATTTCAGTCAGGATCTATTTTAATAGACATAGGATTTGAAAAAATTAGTCTTGGAGTCTTTAGTAATTTAGCGCTGATACATTCTATAACTTTCCCTTTTGGCATGAACCATATAATAAAAGATTTATCCAAAGTTTGCTCGTTAAGTTTAAATGAATCTAAAAATATAAGAAATGATATTGATTTTTCATTTGAAAATAATCAAAAACTTTTTGATAGCAATAGTTATTTAAAAAATACTTACTTTATTGACTCAAAGTTCAGAAAAATAAGCAGAAATCTAATTATAAATGTGATTAAAGCTAGATTAGATGAAATCGTTGAATTATTAAAAAAACAATTAACTATCTCCGGACTTAGCCTAGTTTTTGGAAAAAACATATTGCTAGCCGGAGAAGCTTTAAATTTTAATAATATAGAAAAATACCTGGCAAATTCTTTTGAAACTCAAATTCGAAAAGCTGATGATAAAAACATGGAAGAGTTTGAAAAAAATTTCTCATCTTGTTTAGGAGCTTTGAAAATTATAAAAGACGGCTGGGAAACAGAAGCTATACCAGAGATAGGTAGTAAAAATATTGAAAAAATGGGTTTTTTTGCTAAGTTTTTTAGGATTCGTAAATAAAACCTTACTGTATTCTTTGGTAACATAAGTTGTCTTTCAAGCATTTTTAGCCTTTTGTATACCAATTACAAAGAGATGAATTTACAAAGAACAATAAAAGATTCTATAGAATTTGAAGGAGTAGGTTTACACAATGGTATAAAAGTAAACCTTTGTCTAAAGCCTGCCGAGCCAAACTCAGGAATACAATTTAAAAGAACAGATGTTGATTTTACTAAAAATATAGTTGAAGCAAATTATAAAAACGTAAGTTCACCAATACTTTGTACAAAAATAAAAAATTCTCACGGTGTAACAGTTTCTACAATTGAACACTTAATGGCAGTTTTTTATGGAGAAGGTATTGATAATATACTAGTTGAAATTAACGCACCAGAAGTTCCTATAATGGATGGCTCTGCATTTGATTTTGTAACAGCAATAAGATCATTTGGAACAGAAGAACAAAAATATCCTAAAAAGTTTATTAAGGTTTTAAAAAAAGTAGAGGTAAAAGATGGACTAAAACGTATCTCTATAGAACCTCTAGAAAAAGATTTAATAATTGATTTCGAAATAATTTATAAAAATCCCCTTATTAGAACCCGAAGAAAAGAATTTAAATTAAGTAAAGGAGATTTAAATGCAATATATAATTCCAAAACATTTTGCTTGTATGAGGATATTGATCAAATAAAAAGTCAAGGCCTAGCAAAAGGAGGTTCTTTAGAAAATGCAATTGTTGTTAAAGAAAATAAAATATTAAATGAAAATGGCCTTAGATATAGAGATGAATTTGTTAATCATAAAATATTAGATTGCTTGGGAGATCTTATGCTATCAGGGCATAGAATTTTTGGTTGTGTTAAAACATCTCAAGGCGGTCATATGCTTACTAATACTTTGTTAAAAGAATTTTTATCCAATAAGTCAAATTGGGAATTTGTAGGCTTAGATGGTAATGAAAAAAATCATAAAGACAGTACTTATGTAAGACCTGTGGCTGTTAATGCTTAATTAAATATTTTAAGAAAATTGTAATAACTAAAAATTTTGATAAAATGATTTTTTATCAAAAATGCTAAAAAAATTATTAATTTTATTTCTTTCTATTTTTTTATTATTTTCTTGTTCAAAAAGAAATAAACAAGAAAATATTGCATCTGAACCGTCTGATTTAGAAGTGGCTATCGGAATTTATACTGAAGCAATGGAATCTCTAAAAGAAGGAGATGCATTTTATGCTGCGAAAAAATTTAAAGAAGTCGAAAGTTTAATGCCCCAAAGCAAGTGGGCTAGCAAATCAAGTCTTATGGCTAGCTATGCCGATTATTCAAGAAGCTCATATTCTACCGCAATATTTAATCTTGAAAAACATATTCAGACTTATCCTGCTGATAAAAATATACCTTATGCTCATTATTTAATCGCAATTTGTTACTATGAACAAATACTAGATGAAAAAAAAGATTTAGCTCCTTTATTAAAGGCAAAAGAAAAGTTTGAGTTTATAATGAAAACATACCCAGACACAGATTACGGAACTGACGCAAGGTTTAAAATAGATTTAATCGTAGACCAATTAGCAGCTAAGGAAATGTCCATAGCAAGGTTTTATATGAAAACAGAAAAATGGATTCCAGCTCTTAATAGATTAAAAGTAGTAGTAGAAAAATATGATACAACAATATTTGTTGAGGAGGCATTACATAGATTAGTAGAAGTCTATTATAAACTTGGTTTAGAACAAGAGGCTAAACAAGCAGCTTCTATATTAGGATATAATTATAAATCTGGAGAATGGTATAAAAGAAGTTATAAAGTATTTAACAAAAAATACAAACCCAGAAAAATTAGTAAGAAAAAAGAGATGGGCTTAATTAGAAAAAAAATTAAAGAATTATTTGAGTAAAACGATTCATGGAAAGAAAAGAAATTGAAAAAGCTTATATTAGCAAAATCAATAAATTAAAAAAATACGACAAAGCATATTTTGATAAAGATGATCCAATAATTTCAGACAAAGATTATGATATTCTTAAACAAGAAATATTATATCTCGAAAAAAAATATAATTATTTAAAGAATAAAAATTCACCAAGTCAAAAAATAGGCTATGAACCTTCAGGTAAATTTAGAAAAGTTGCTCATGACATTCCAATGCTATCATTAGCTAATGCTTTTTCGAAAGAAAATATTGAAGATTTTTTAAAAAAAATTAAAAATTTTTTAAATATACAGGAATCTGAAAAAATAGTTTTTTCTGCTGAACCAAAAATTGACGGAATTTCAGCATCACTAAAATATGTTGATGGAAATTTTACACTTGGTTTATCGCGAGGAGATGGAAAAATTGGAGAAGATATAACCAATAATCTTAGAACTATTAAAAATATTCCAAAAAAAATTAGCAAACCTGATTTTCCAAAAATATTAGATGTAAGAGGAGAGGTGTATATATCGAAAGAAAACTTTAAAAAAATTAGTAAACAATTTGCGAATCCAAGAAATGCGGCCGGAGGCTCTTTAAGACAAAAAGATCCAAATGAAACAAAAAAAATACCTTTACAGTTCGTCGCGTATGCATTTGGAAATGCAGAGCCAAAAAAATTTAGCAAACAATCCGAGTATCTAAAACTATTAAAAACTTGGGGCTTTAATACAAATCCTCTCAATAAGCTCGTTAGTTCGATTGAGGATATAGAAAAAAATCATAAAGCAATAGAAACTCAAAGAATGAACATTGACTATGATCTTGATGGTCTCGTTTATAAAGTGGATGATTTAAAATTACAAAATAGACTTGGTTTTGTTTCTAATTCACCAAGATGGGCTATTGCACACAAATTTTCTGCAGAAAAAGGATTTTCAATAATTAAAAATATTGACATTCAAATTGGAAGAACAGGAGCTCTTACGCCAGTAGCGAAGATAGAACCAATTAACATTGGAGGGGTAGTTGTTTCAAATGCAACATTACATAACGAGGATGAGATTAATAGAAAAGATATTAGAATTGGTGATACAGTATGCATTCAAAGGGCCGGAGATGTAATTCCTCAAGTTTTGTATGTTGATAAAAATAAAAGAAATAAAAGTACAAAAAAATTTTATTTTCCAAGCAAATGTCCTTCATGTGGATCAAAAACCGTAAAAGAATTTAATTATACTACAAAAAAACAAGATGCTGTTACTAGATGTCCTGATTTAAAGTTTAACTGCAGAGAAATTTTATTAGAAAAATTAAAACATTTTGCCTCAAAAGAAGCATTAAACATAGATGGTTTTGGAAAAAAAATAATTCAAAATTTTTGGGACTTAAATATGATTAAATATCCTGCAGATATATTTAACTTAAATTTTAAAAAAATATCAAACCTAGATGGTTGGGGAGATTTATCTTCTTCTAATTTAGAAAGAGCTATTAAAAAATCTAGAACCATATCTTTAGATAAACTAATTTTTGCAATTGGAATAAGACATATTGGACAAGAAAATGCCAAGACACTAGCAAAATTTTTTATAAGTATTAAAAAGTTCGAAGCACTTTTTGATAAGGTTAAAAGAAAAAAAATTTTAAATTCCTTACTCGAATTGGATGGCATAGGAGAAACTCAAATTAATTCTTTAGAAATATTTTTTTCAAACTCAAACAACTTAAATACTGTCTCCAATTTAATAAGGGAATTAGATATTATTGAATTTAAAACAAGCAAATCTGGTATTTTTTACGAAAAAACAATTATGTTTACTGGGGGGCTAAGTAAAATGAGTAGAGCTGAAGCCAAAGCTTTAGTAGAAAAAGAAGGAGGAAAAATTTTAGGTTCTATTAGTAAAAAATTAGACTATTTAGTTGTTGGCAATTCAAAACCGATGCCAAAAAAAATAGAGAAGGCTAGACAATTAAATGTAGAGACGCTTGATGAAAGTAGTTGGTATAATTTGTTAAATAGGTGAGCACGCATCAATCAAATTAGTTTTTTCTACAGGGCTCATAAATTTAAATAAATTTTTTTTTACTTTAGCATGA
>CEUS01048486.1_pt1 | contig 11992 bp, 7 predicted proteins | sample 427031 | NCBI WGS metagenome assembly CEUS01 (sample SAMEA2622837, study PRJEB7988) | marine metagenome | biome: marine biome (ENVO:00000447); feature: marine epipelagic mixed layer (ENVO:xxxxxxxxx); material: "saline water (ENVO:00002010), including plankton (ENVO:xxxxxxxx)" | depth 140 m | reverse complement strand
AACCTACGGTCATTACTCGCTCGGTTCGTCCGCCGAAGAGGCTATGAAGACGAACAATCCCGCAACCGATCCGCCACCCCCAACCTATCCTCCGACGAGTCTGGGTTGGACACCTCCACCCTCAGATGGACTCTGATTGAACGCCTGCTGGTTCTCTTTCGTACTACCTCCGCACCGCGGTGGTGGTCTCATTGTACGGCTGTCCAGACCCTGAATTGCCCATGTTGATCCTGCGAACTTTTGTCCTGGGTATCAAGAGCCTGCTGCTCCATCCGATGCGCTCAGCGCTGACCGTGTTGGGTATCTTTATCGGCGTCGCCAGCGTTATCTGGCTACTCGCGATCGGTGAGGGAATCAGTCAGGAGGCCCAGCGGCAAATTGAAGGGCTGGGAGCCGACAATATCATCGTGCGTTCGATCAAGCCCGTAAATCCTCCCAATGCGGGCGCCAACAGCTTTATTCTGGCCTATGGATTGTTGCGATCCGATTACGACAAACTCGTCGAGACAATCCCCACCATCACCAGTGCCATTCCGATCCGCGAAATGCGACGTGAAATTCGTTTCCGTGACCGCAGTATCGACGGTCGCCTGGTTGGGTCGGTTCCTGAGTACGCGGAAGTAACACGGCTCGAAGTCGACCGCGGGCACTTCATCACTGCGGCTGAGGTCAAGTTAGAACAGAACCACTGCGTACTGGCCAAGGAAGTTGCCGACACGTTATTTCCCTTCGAAGATCCTATTGGCCGCCGTATCTACCTCCTGGACCACATGGATTACTACCAGGTCGTCGGCGTCCTGAAACATCGCGATGCCACGGCAGCCGTGGGCGGATCCCTTTCAGCACAGGACTTTTCCAAAGACGTGTACGTGCCGATTTCCACGATTCGCCGAAGAATCGGTGACACGATCGTGGTCCGGCGCAGCGGATCGCGCGAAGGGCAAACGATCGAACTTGACCAGATCACCTTGAGAATCAACAGCATTGACAACGTGATGAAGACGGCGCGGCTCGTCAAGACAAGCCTCAGCCATCACGACGAAGTCGGCGATACCGCAGTTGTCGTCCCAAAAGAACTGCTCGACCAGGCCAGGAACACACGGCTGATGTTCATGGTCTTCATGGGTGTCATCGCTGGGATTTCGTTGCTGGTTGGTGGTATTGGCATCATGAATATCATGCTGGCCACCGTGACCGAACGCACCCGTGAAATTGGCATTCGCCGCGCCATCGGCGCCAAACGTGCCGACATCGTTCGCCAGTTTCTCGCGGAAACGATCGTGTTGTCCAGCGTCGGCGGTTTTATTGGTATCGCAGCTGGTTATCTCTGCAAACCGTCGGTGTTACTGCTGCGTTGGGTCCTGGAAACCTACGCCCCACAGTTGATCACGAACTTGCCTGGCGTGGTCCGTAATGTCGAACCAACCATTGTGCCCGCATCGATCCCACTCGCCTTTGGGATCGCGGTGGTGATTGGAGTCCTGTTTGGGCTCTATCCAGCGTATCGAGCCGCGCAGATGGATCCCATCGAAGCGTTACGCCACGAATAAATCGTAACGGCAAGCAGACACGGTTCGGGGCCCCACTAGCTGCTGCCATGTCACAAAGCCCTTCTAGCCGACGTGATTTCCTGCAAGGCAAGAGCGCCTGGCGAGCCGCCGAGAACCTGCTCCCCAGCCCTGCACCGGCTGAGCCCTCACCGTCCACGCCAACACCCGTGGAAGCCGAGGCTCCACGTTACCTGGTTCAGGTCGGTCGCACCGCCATGGCCTGTGAATTCCAAGTGCTACTCAACGCCGGTGAGGCCGATCTGGGTACCGAAGCGGCACTCACTGCCCTGGAACAAGTCAGCTCTCTGGAAGCACAGTTGAGCGTGTATCAGCCAAAGAGCGAGGTCAGCGCACTGAATCAACTCGCCGCCCAGGGCCCTTATCAGGTCTCGACGAACTTGTTCAGGTTGTTAGCGCAGTGCGTGGAACTCTATCACGAAACAAGCGGGGCCTTCGATATCACCTCCGGACCACTTTCCAAGACGTGGGGGTTTTACCGCCGCCAGGGGCGCCTGCCGTCGCAAGATGAAATTGACCTGGCTCTCGACTGCGTGGGATCCAGCAGGCTGGAAATAGGTCCGGGCGATTGCACCATCGCGTTCGGTCATCCAAAACTGGAAGTCAATCTTGGTGGCATCGGCAAAGGTTATGCACTCGACCAGTGTCTGGAAATCCTGCGTGATCACGATGTTACCAGTGCTCTGCTTCATGGCGGTCGTAGCAGTGTGCTGGCAACCGGTCACCGCACCGGTCACGCTGTCCATCCAGACGGCTGGCTGGTCGCCCTGAAACACCCACTCAAACCGGATACCGAATTGGGACAGGTTCGCTTGCGCGATCGCGCCCTGGGTACCTCGGGGTCGGCCAATCAATTCTTCCATTTTCAAGGAAGACGGTTCAGTCACGTACTCGACCCCCGCACCGGCTGGCCAGCCGAAACACTACTTTCCGCCACGGTACTCGCCCCTTCTGCCGCACTGGCCGACGCCTTGTCGACCGCTTTTTTTGTACTCGGTTACGAATCCAGCAGAACCTATTGCCAGCACCATACCGACATCGGGGCGATTCTCGTCGCGTCTGGCCAGCGTAGTGGAGCACTCGAAATCCACACACTGGGTCTGGCGCCAGGCGAATGGCTGCCTCACCAGGTACACACGGCACCATGAACCGATCGGGGATTCGTTGGCCACCCCTGCTAGACCGGTCGCAATTCCCGGCTGTATCCCAGACAATGTGGTCTGCGCGTGCGAACTTTGCCACCCAAGGTCCCAGCGACAGGGATTACCCTGCGCATCCGACGACTGTCACTTTGCCCACCCACAGGATCTGACGCATGAACTTTCCTAACCGTCGACAGGCGTTTCAATACGGCACATCCGCCGCCGCCGCCGCCGCGCTCAACAAATGGCCGGGCCAGGCTCGCGCGCACCGCGTAGCCGAGAAAAAAATCAAGGCCGGACAGATTGGCACCAGGCATGCCCACGCAAGCGGCAAGATGTCCACGCTGCGCAAATTCAGTGACGAATTCGAAGTGATCGGAGTCGTCGAACCTGACGATGCGCGGTGGGCGGCAGTAAAGGACCAACCTGCCTACCGTGATGTTCCACGCATGACCGAAGAGCAAATGCTCAACGCACCAGGATTGGCGCTGGTCGCTGTGGAAACAACTGTGGGCAACCTCATTCCAACTGCAGCCCGCTGTGTGGCAGCTGGCAAACACATCCATCTCGACAAACCGGCTGGCGAGAACCTGTCAGACTTTAAAAAGGTCCTGAACAACGCCACACGACAACGCCTGACCGTTCAAATGGGCTACATGTTCCGCTACAACCCAGGGTTTGCGTTCCTGTTCAACGCATTGCGGAAAGGCTGGCTGGGGGAGCCCTTTGAAGCCCATGGTGTCATCAGCAAGAAAGTCGGTCCCGCTACACGACAGAACCTGGCCGAATATCCGGGTGGAACGATGTTTGAACTGGGCTGTCACCTGATCGACGCGTTGACCGTTGCCATGGGGGCTCCGGAGAAAGTCACATCCTTTACACGTCGTACGCGACCTGATCTCGATCAACTCGCTGACAACCAGCTGGCTGTTTTTGAATACGCGCGTGCTACCGCCACCATCCGTAGTGCTGTGGTAGAAGTGGCCGGTGGCAGTCGTCGACAGTTTGTGCTGTGTGGGAGCGAAGGAACCATCGATATCAAACCCCTGGAGGCACCCAAGTTGCTGCTGACTCTGGAACAAAACCGGGGCAACTACCCACGAGGCACGCAAATGGAAATCCCGCTCAAGCCACTGGGGGGCCGATACGATGGCGACTTTCGTGACCTGGCCAAAGTCCTCCGCGGTGAAAAAGAATCGGACTATCCGCCGGCGCATGACCTGGCAGTCCAGGCGGCAGTGTTACAGGCCAGTGGTGTCCCCGTGAACTGACACGAACGAAGGCCTACTGGTATCGGTACTCGGCACAATACCGCCCCGCTTGCAGGAATAGGAGACCTGTTTCGTCCCCTGATCAGACAGATTGAGCCTCAGACTGGTGAGGCGGCGTCGCAGACGCGTACTACCGGACAGATCCGGAGTGCTGTTTCGCGTTTGACAGCCCGTGACTGCCGCCGCATGATAGACGAGGCCACCTGACGCCCCACCTTTTCCATCACTTGGGGTGTGTCCGCGGTGGCCTCCCGCGGTCTTCTTTTCCATACTCATCGGGCGCGACAGGTCTGTGAACGACGAGGGACGGCTCATCGCGCAAACGCTTGACGGTGACGCAAGCGCCTTTGACCAGCTGGTACGCCGGTACCAGGATCGGTTGTTCACCAGTTTTGTCCATGTCACAGGGTGCCATGCGGAAGCCGAAGATGTCGTTCAAGAGGCCTTCATTCAAGCCTATCTGAACCTCAAACAATTCCGCGGTCAGAGCGGTTTTTATACCTGGCTGTACCGAATCGCCTTTAACCGGACAATGACCCGCAAACGGCAAACTCGACCGACCGTCTCCACTGATCAAGTCGGAACAGCGCCTCTGTTTGACCGCGCGACCCAATCCGAAACGCCAGGCCAACGACTCGAACGACTCGAACTAGCGGACCAGGTGTCCACTGCCCTGGAACGTATGACCGAAGAACACCGGACTATCCTGGTACTGCGGGAACTCGAGGGTTTTGACTATCAGGCGATCGCCGAGATGCTGCAAATTTCCCTGGGCACCGTGCGCAGCCGACTTTCGCGTGCGCGGGCCATACTGCGGCAACACTTACCCGATCCCCCACTCTAAAAACTGGCTACCGCAATTTCCGCTGGTGGGGGCGGCAACAACGACTGGGATTCACGTTCTTCGCCACCCTCCCACAAAGCCACACCGGCAGCGAATTGGCACGCGCCGAACCAGCGGTTAGGATACGTGGCACTGGTGGTAATGCGCCAGTCAGATCAACCGACACACTCCGCCAAGACCCCGGGAGTACGGACTGATGAGACATCTGCTCGCCACCACCTTCACGTTGCTGCTTGTTAACCCGCTCGTCGCAGCGGAGCCAGCCCAAGACAAAGGATGGATCTCGATATTCGATGGCAAGTCCCTGGCTGGCTGGCAGCCCAATGAACGCCCTGAAAATTGGAGCGTCAAAGATGGTGCCATTGTGGGCAGTGGTGCCCGGAGCCACTTGTACTACACAAAAAGCGAGCTCCAGGACTTTGAATTCCGGGGCGATGTGATGATCAATAAAGGAGGCAACTCTGGAATCTATTTCCACATCGCGCACCATCCCGAGGGATGGTTCTTTGATGGCCACGAAGTGCAAATCAACAATTCTCACCGCGATCCGGTCAAGACGGGTAGCTTATGGGCAGTCGTCAAGTTGTACGACTCGCCGGTCCACGACAACGAGTGGTTCCAGGTACACATTCGAGTCCTGGGGCAAAACATTGTCGTGCGGCTCAATGGCAAGATTGTGGTCGACTATACCGAACCGAAAGGTGCAGAAGGCCCCAGGAAAATCGGCCGCGGCTACCTGGCGCTCCAGCAGCATGACCCGGGAAGTTCGGTACGATTTCGCAATCTGGCATTGAAACCACTGGCGGCTGCGACTCCAGCCAAACCCTGAAACCGCCAGATCTGCGCCGAGCAGCTTCTGCCGCGCAAACTCGGATGCCCTGGCAAACGACTTCCACCGCGCGGAGGCGCCCATGCGATTGCCGTACCCCTGGCTCGTCCTGGTGCTGGCCGGCGGGATGCCCACTGGTGATGCGGCCGAATCTGCGCCGCTGCCAACAACTGCCGCTGGGTGGTCTATCGAACTGCTTGCGCAAGCACCTTTGATCCACGCGCCGACTGCGGTCCTGGAAACATCCGAGGGCCTGCTCTTCCTGGCCCAGGATCCAATGGACCTAAATGGCCCCGCCACCGAACCGATTGATTACATCGTCACATTGCGTCGCGTCAATGGGCAATTGGTACGCACCCGTTTCGCGGAAAATCTGGGCCCGATCATGGGCCTGGAATGGACCGGTGACACATTACTGGTCGCACACGCACCATTGCTGACTGCGCTGCGCGATACCGACGGAGATGGTCGCGCAGACCAGCGCATTGACCTGGTGCGCGGGTTGGGACCGCGGAACCCGGCTTTCAACGGCTACAACGACCACGTGATTTCCGGTATGCGACTCGGCATGGACGGGTTCCTGTATGTACCATTCGGAGACAAGGGTATTCCGGCAGCCGTGGGAAGTGATGGGAAGACGTTACGCGTGCACGGTGGTGGCGTGCTGCGTGTGCGACCTGATGGCACCGACCTGGAGCTGGTTGCCAGTGGATTGCGCAATCCACTCTCGGTCGCCATCAATCGCCGTGGAGACGCCTTTGCCTACGGCAACGACGACGACTCGAAGCAGTGGCCCAATGGCCTGATCCACCTCATTGACGGCGGCCATTACGGCTACCCTTACGAGTTCCTGGACGCGCCCCAACACGCTTTGCCCTTGATCACCGGGCGGATCGGTGGCGCCGGGTCACAGGGGTTTTGCTTCGAGGAGGCGGGCCTGGCTCCCCAATTCCGAGGCAACCTGTTTTTTGCCGATTGGGGCCTGCAAACGCTGGTCCGTTTTGAGATCGAACCGGCCGGTGCCAGCTACCGCCTCAAACGTCGTAGCGACGTCGTGCAAGCGGGACCACTCGAAAGTTTCCGACCGTTTTGCGCGGCCGTTGGGGGCGATGGCAATAGCATCCTGCTAGTGGACTGGGCAATTCCCTCCAAACTGCAAACCGGCATCCAGCGTGGCCGCTTGTACCGCCTGAGTTACCAGGGCACAGACGCCACCGTGCCACCTTCTGCAGCTGCTCCCAAAGACGTCGCACAGGCCCTCTCCAACCTCGCACACCCCGCCCGCCGCGTGCGGCTGGTGGCCCAACGCTTTCTCACCGGTCAAGACACTGGAAATCCAGCGGCGCTTCGCACTCTACTGCGGACAGCCACTTCCGCCGAAGCGCGACGCCATGCGTTGTGGGCACTGGATCGTGGCCGCGAAACGGCGGATCCACTGCTGGCTGAACTCATCGAAGATTCGGACCCCAATCTCCGCGTGGAAGCACTCCGTGTGATCGGGATCCGCTGCTACAGCCCACTGGCGGCACTCGTAGTCCGCTGCCTGACGGACGAGGAACCGCGCGTCCGTCGTGAAGCAGCGATTACCCTGGGACGGATCCGTGTGGCCGACAGCGTTCCCGCATTACTTGCTGCGTTGGACGACACGGATCCTTTTGTCTCCTGGTCCGTACGCCGCGCACTGCAACGGATCAATAACTGGAATACCGAACAACTGGTCGACCAGCTGTTCAGCCGACAGGGCACCGCGCAGAGGGCGGTTGTCTGGCTGTTGGAACGCCAGTGGGACGAACGCGTGGTAGAAACCTGGTGCCAGGTCGCCAACCGAGCCTCTAACCGGAAACTGCGCGCGACCGCCTATCGCTGTCTGGCAGACCTCTATTTACGTTTTCCTGACTGGGACGGTGCCTGGTTTGGTACCAATCCACTGATCGGAAACCGCCCGGTCCGTAGCGAAACATGGTCTGTCGTCGCTGGGCAGAGAATCCGCGAGACATTCACCCATAATCTGCAACAACGTACTGACCAGGAGCGTGTGTTGATTCTCGAGGCCCTCGCGTCTATCGGTGCTGCAGCAGTCGATTTAGCACTTCCCTGGGTCGACCCCAGCATGTCCTTGCCTGTGCGGCGAGCGGCCATCGGGGTACTCGTTCAATTCGACCGACCGCTCGCACTGCAACGTCTGGCGAACTGTGCGACGACCACTACTGAGCCTCTGGCATTGCGCCAACTGGCGCTGACTGGCCTGCTGGCAAACCCTAGCGAGACGGCCACACGGGCCCTACAAAAACTGGTCCAGTGTCCCACAACGGCAGCCGCGCTGTTAGCCCTCTCGGTACCCGCCCTGGCCGAGCGCGGAGAACTGCCTGCGGAACAACTGGAACGTTTGCTAAGACATCGCAACCCCGACGTGCTGGTTGCCAGCCTGCAAGCGGTCCGCCAACTCGAGAACAACACCGATGCGCAGCGCTGGCAAACAGCGGTCCGGCAGCACCTGCAACATACCAGCCGGGCAGTCCAGCAGGCAGCAATTAAAGCGAGCGGGCAGCACCGTTACCACCAGGCCATCCCCGAACTGGTCCAACAATTCAGGATTGCCGAATTGCGTACAGCGGTCATTGATGCCCTGGCCACGATGCCTGCCGCCCAGGCCTTGGAAATTTATCTGGCAGGTCTCGCTGACCAGAATCCCACTCGCAGACGTCTATGCCGAGACGCGCTCCAAACACTGCGAAACGAAGTTGCCAGCGACCTGCACAAGCGGTCCGATTTGCCCGCTGCCGTAAAGGCCCAAGTCGAACGCGTGTTGCTGCCGTTGCAACCCGTCACCCGTTGGCGGACGATCGGCCCCTTCCCACGCGAAGTAACCGGAGACGTTTTCGGACAAACCAGCATGGACTTTTCCCAGTCCCACCCCGGTGCCGACGGGACTCCGGTCTACTGGCGCTGGACGGCGGCCGAACAGACCAGCGGAATCACCACACTGGCCAGCTATGGCATACTCTCCAACCGCGCAAAACAGCTCGGATTTGATGACAACAACACCAGCCGCATCAATGTCTTTGCCCACACGCTGCTCACCGCCGCCACCGCCCATCGCGCTGTGCTATCCGTCGGTTCGAGTGGTTCGCTACGGATCTGGGTCAACGGTCAGCAAGTCTATCGCTTTCGTGACTGGTCGGGACGCCCCTTTGCAACGGACGAGGACCTGATCCCCATCCGCCTGGAGCAGGGCGAGAATGAACTGCTCGTGCAAAGCCACGTCGGCATCGGAATCTGGCAATTCAGCGTCCGGGTTTCGGCGGCAGACGAGGACATCGATCCGCAACGACTGGCCCTCTCTCGTTCGCCGCTGCTACGGTCCTATGCACTCGCCAACCGAGGCGATGCAACGCGGGGCCAACACCTTTTCTTCAACACCCGCAAAGTGCGCTGCGCACGTTGCCATGCGGTCGCAGGGCGCGGCGGCCAGGTGGGACCCGATCTGGCTGGTTTCGCAGCACAATTTAGCCGCACCGAGACCATCGACTCGATTCTGGCGCCTTCCCGGAGGCTGGCCAATGGGTATACCTCGGTCATTCTGGCAACCGAGAGCGGACGGGTCCTGACCGGTCTAGTCCGCAACGAGTCGAACGTTTCACTTGAGCTGGTTGACGGAGAAGCGCAGGTGATCCGCCTGGCACAGGAGGCAATTGAAATTCGTCGCCCCAGTCAAAAATCGCTGATGCCGGATGGCCTGGTCGACCATCTCAGTCGTACCGAATTTGCCGATCTTGTCGAATTTATAAGTTCCTTGCGGAGTCAACCTCCAGCGACGAAGTCCAACCGGTGAGACGTGGCTCCTGCTCGCTGCTACGGATCCCCTCACAGCGTCCAACAACGAAATCCGGCATATGCTTGCAACCGTTAAAACCGGCGTCATCGGAACTGCCGAGCTCTCGGAGACGTACTTTCAATCCAAAACTGCGCCCCCAAGAACAGGCTACGATTAAGCTGGACTACGCAAGCGGGCTGTGCAAAAAATTGCATTGCATCTTTACCTCACGAAACATACGTCACCACTCGCGCCGCCCGCATTGTGCCAACGGTTACACTACCGGCGATCCTGAGTACCTCTCCTCTCCATTTGTACCATGACCACCATTCTAGGAATCTCTGCCTTCTACCACGATTCGGCTGCGGCTTTGGTGCGCGATGGCCAGATTCTGGCAGCGGCCCAGGAAGAGCGGTTTACGCGCAACAAAGCCGACCACGCGTTTCCCAAGCGGGCCATCGAATACTGCCTGACGGCGGCCAACGTCGAGCCGGAGAATCTCGATTACGTCGGCTTCTACGATAAGCCTCTCAGCAAGTTCGAACGACTGCTGGAAACGTACCTGGCGTTCGCACCGGCCGGTTACCGTTCGTTTCGCCAGGCGATGCCGCTCTGGCTCCGCGAAAAACTGCATCTGCCGCGGGAAATCCGCCGGGGACTCGACGGGCGTTACCAAGGGCCGCTGGTCTTCACCGACCATCACGAATCGCACGCCGCCAGCGCGTTTTTTCCGTCCCCCTTTGAAGAAGCGGCCGTCTTGACCATCGATGGGGTAGGGGAATGGTCGACCAGTTGCCTGGGAACCGGTCGTGGCAACCGCCTGGAACTGACCGATGAACTCCGCTTTCCCCATTCCCTGGGCCTGCTCTATTCGGCATTTACCTACTACACCGGATTTCGCGTCAACAGCGGCGAGTACAAGGTGATGGGACTGGCCCCCTACGGGGAACCCAGATTCAGAGATTTGATCCTCGACCACTTGCTCGATCTGAAAGAGGATGGCTCATTTCGTATGGACATGAGCTACTTCAATTACTGCCAGGGGCTGACGATGACGTCGGCCAAATTCCATCGGCTGTTCGGTGGCCCCCCACGAGCCGCCGAATCGGAGATCACGCAGCGCGAGATGGACCTGGCCGCCTCGATACAGGTCATCAGCGAAGAAATCATGCTGCGAATGGCGCGGCACCTGAACCGACAAACGGGGCTGAGCAATCTGGTGATGGCCGGTGGCGTCGCCCTCAACTGTGTTGGTAACGGCAAGATCTTGCGCGAAGGTCCCTTTGAAAACATCTGGATCCAGCCGGCAGCGGGCGACGCAGGTGGCGCTTTGGGAGCGGCCCTCTTCATCTGGCATCAGTTACTGGACAACCCACGCCAGCCACAAGGTCATGACAACCAACGAGGTTCTCTGCTGGGACCCGCCTTCACCGATGAACAGGTTGCCCGCACGCTCACTACCGAACAGGCGCACTTCACCACCTGCGAGAGCGACGAAGAACTCTGCAGTCAGGTAGCGCAACTGATCGCCGAAGAAAACGTGATCGGTTGGTTCCAGGGTCCCATGGAATTCGGTCCGCGAGCCCTGGGCGCACGCAGTATCCTGGGTGACCCACGTAGCAGCAAAATGCAATCGGTGATGAACCTCAAGATCAAGTTTCGCGAGTCGTTTCGCCCTTTCGCACCGATCGTATTACGCGAATACGTCGACCGCTATTTCCAAATGAGGCCCTACGAAGACAGCCCCTACATGCTGCTGGTCGCTCCCGTTCAGGAGGAGATCCGCAGCGAACTCGACGCCGACTACGCGTCCGCTTTCGGTATCGAAAAACTGAATTTTCCCCGCTCGACGCTGCCGGCGATCACCCACGTTGACTACTCGGCCCGCGTGCAGACCGTCGATACGGAACGCAACCCGCTGCTCCACCGGCTGCTCACACACTTCCACCAGCTGACCGAGTGCCCCGTCCTGATCAATACCAGTTTCAATGTCCGGAGCGAACCGATTGTCTGTACGCCAGAAGATGCCTACCGCTGCTTCCTGATGACCGACATGGATGTGCTGGTACTGGGACGCCATATCTTGCTGAAACACGAACAGGGTACCCGGATGAGTGAAACCGATCGCGCATCGCATCTGGCCCAGTTCCAACTCGATTGACCCACACCCATTATGAAACTGATTCAAGCCAACTGGCAGCCAACGCCACGGCAACTGCGACAATTCGCCGGCACCTGCCTGGTTGTACTACCCGTATTGGGCTGGCTCTGGGACGTCTCAGAAAACGTCATGATCGCCATGGCCGGTGGCGGACTCCTGATCGGCCTGGTCGGCTACGCGCTGCCCAAATCCGTCCAACCGCTGTACCTGACACTGATGGTCATCACCACGCCAATCGGGATCGTCCTGGGTGAACTGGCGATGCTCACCATCTACTTTGGCCTCTTCTGGCCTATGGGAGTGGTCTTCCGCCTGCTACGGCGCGACGCGCTGCAACTGCAGCTGGATCGTGCACAGCCCACC
>CEUS01087527.1_pt1 | contig 11994 bp, 10 predicted proteins | sample 427031 | NCBI WGS metagenome assembly CEUS01 (sample SAMEA2622837, study PRJEB7988) | marine metagenome | biome: marine biome (ENVO:00000447); feature: marine epipelagic mixed layer (ENVO:xxxxxxxxx); material: "saline water (ENVO:00002010), including plankton (ENVO:xxxxxxxx)" | depth 140 m | reverse complement strand
GTAATGGTACATAGGTGGCCAGCAGATATTAAAGCTTTTTATATGAAACGCGATATTGAAGATAATAAATTAGCTCTTGGAGTTGATATGCTAGCGCCAGAAGGATATGGAGAGATTATTGGTGGAGGTCAAAGAGAAGATGATCTGAATATTTTAGAGAATAGAATAGAAAAACACGGATTAAATAAAGAAGATTTTAAGTGGTATTTGGACTTAAGAAAATATGGTTCAGTGCCACATTCAGGTTTTGGTTTGGGTATTGAAAGAACAGTAGCCTGGATAACTGGAATAAAACATATTCGTGAAACAATTCCATTTCCTAGAACAATTTCTAGATTAGAACCATGATATTCTCACGTAAACGTATTTCTGTATTTGGCGGAAGGGATATAAGTAGTGAAATTTATGATAAAACTTATATTCTTGGAGGTTTATTAGCTAAAGAAGGATATTTAGTTTATTGTGGTGGAGGACAGGGCGTGATGGAAGCGATAGCTAAAGGAGTATATAAAAACAAAGGCATATGTATAGGTATTTTAAAAGGTGAATCTTTATCCGAAATGAATAAATATATAAATATTCCAGTATCTACCAATATGGGTATATCACGAAATGCTTTGCTAGCATATAATTGCGATGTTGCAGTTGCTGTTAGTGGAAAATATGGAACCTTATCTGAAATTTCATATGCATTTCAATTAGAAAAGCCAGTTGTTGGTTTAAATAGTTGGAATTTGTCTGGTCTTACAAATGTAAATAAACCGAGCCAAGTAATTGATTTTATTAAAAAACATATATGATCATTTAAATTTATATACTCTATATATCAGATGAAAATAGCATTATGCCAGATTAATCCCACAGTTGGAGCCTTTAAGAAAAATAAGGACCTTATATTGCGTAATTATATGGAAAGTATAGATAATGGAGCTGATATTGTAGTGTTTCCAGAGATGTCAATAACTGGTTATCCTATTGCTGATTTGCTTTATGAGGATGGTTTCGTTAATCAAAATATGATTATTTTAGATGAAATTTGCTCTAAATCAACTAAGCCACTGATTTTAGGATATGTTCATAATGAAGATGGTCGTTTATTTAATTCTGCTGCTATTTGTATTAATGGAAAACAAACTTTTAGGTATGATAAGGTATTATTACCGACCTATGATGTTTTTGATGAAGATAGATATTTTTCCCCTGGAAAGGAATTGGGGTTATTTAATATTGATATAGATGATCAAAAAATAGTAGTGGGCCTACAAATTTGTGAAGATCTTTGGGATGAGGAATATGAACGTAAAATTTCTGATGAGCTATCAAAATCTGGTGCATCATTTATTATAAATATTTCTGCATCTCCTTATCATAAGTTAAAGTTCAATGAAAGAATTGATCTAATTAAGAATAAAGTGAATTACATCAAAAAACCAATTTTTTATTGTAATCTAGTTGGTGCGCAAGATGAACTTATTTTCGATGGTGAATCAATTGGTGTAAGTGAGGATGGAAAATTGATTGCTTTAGGGAATAAATTTTCTGAGGATATAATATATATAGATTCAAAAAAAGATACAGGTTTACCCATGCCAAAGATTGATAAATATTCAGAGATCTATAATGCTCTTGTTCTTGGTGTTAAAGATTACTTTGATAAAACACACCATACTGAAGCTGTTATTGGTCTTAGTGGAGGAATTGATTCTTCTTTAGTTGCTTGTATTGCAACAGATGCTCTTGGATCAGATAACGTACATTGTGTTTCTCTTCCTTCAAAGATTTCAAGCGATCACAGCAAAGAAGATGCGAAGCAACTTGCTGCTAACCTTAACATTGATTTTAGATCAATTTCAATAGCGAGTATTGTTCGAGAATATGATGATACCTTAAAGAATGAGTTCATTGGAACAGAAAAAAATGTTGCTGAAGAGAATATACAAGCAAGAGTAAGAGGCGATATTTTAATGGCGCTAAGTAATAAATATGATTGGCTTGTATTATCTACAGGAAATAAAACAGAAATGGCCTTAGGATATTGTACTTTATATGGTGATATGTCGGGTGGGCTTTCTGTTATATCGGATTTATCAAAAAATGATGTTTATGCATTGGCAGATAAAATAAATTCTATAGCAGGTTACGATAGAATTCCAATAAATTGTATTAACAAACTTCCTTCAGCAGAATTATCTGAAGGGCAATTTGATCCTTTTGATTATAAAATTGTAAGTCCCTTGGTAGATAGAATAATCGAGAATTGTGAATCCCCAACAACATTAATTAATGATGGTTTTGATGCTCAACTAGTTTTTGATATATATAATAGAATTAAAATAAATGAATATAAGCGTAGACAAGCTGCGCCTGGTTTGAGAATAAGTTCTAAAGCTTTTGGTATAGGAAGAAGGTTTCCTATAGTAAATCATTTTAAATATCAGGAGGAATAGTTGAAATTATCCCCTTACTTTTTATTATTGTTTACATTATTGTATGGTCAATCTGAGGTGCCAGCAGATTATTGGACCAAACTTAGTCAAGGTGAAAAAGTTGCTTTTATTAATGGTGCTTATGGTGGAATGGCTAGAATGAAGTTGCATCATGAAAGAGAAGTTCAAAAACAATACATGAAAGACCCATATTGGGTGCAACCATATTATATTAATCGGTTCTATGATATAGTCGATGAACATATATCTCAAGGTGTGACATATGATTTAAATATTGTAGCAGGCCATTTAGATGCATTATATGCTAACTATGATAATAGAAATATACCTTTATTAGAGGCTATTCGTATTGTTTCTGTAGCTCAAGATGGAGAACCGCAAAAAGCAGATCTAATATTGTTAAGAGCTCAAAAAAAATATAACCCTTAATTAAGTATTATAATTTCTTTGGTAAATAGGATAGAGTTTGGTAAAAGAATTTTTTTATCTTCAGACTCTATTGTTGTATAACGTAAATCAATTTTAATAACCTTTCCTTCGTGACCTACAACAATAATTCTATCATTTATCTTAAAAGGCCTATGCAATAAAATGATGGAACCAGCAATTAAATTTGAGACAACATCTTTTAGAGCAAATCCTAAAGCAAACCCAGTTAAACCTAAACCAGCGACTAATGCAGAGATATTAATTCCAAAGGTTCCAAGTGATGTTATTAATCCAAATATGATAAGACCAATTTTCGCTATTTTTCCAATAAGAAGTAAAAGTTGCTTATTTAACCCACGCTTGTTTGCAATTCTTATAATCAAAAATTGTGAAAAAATACCGCTAAGCCAAAAAAATAAGAATATTGAAATGCTAAATATCAAATTAGGAAGTAATTCACTAATATTATTATAGATGGTATTAAATATTAGTTCTATATCCATTCATCAAATTACGTTTAAAGGTAATTTTAACCCATTGTTAATTGGATTTTTTCCCTATAAAAAATATAATTTAATAATGAGTTTCAATAGCCTATACACCTTTAGCTACTTAATTTCTTATTAATGAATAAAAGCAAGATAAGAAATTTTTGCATTATTGCTCATATTGATCATGGGAAGTCTACTTTGGCAGACCGGTTATTAGAGGATACAAAAACGCTATCTAAAAAGGATATGCAAAATCAAGTTCTAGATAGTATGGATTTAGAGAGAGAGCGCGGTATTACCATTAAAAGTCATCCTATACAAATACAATATAAACATACAGATAATGAATTATATGTTCTAAATCTAATTGATACTCCTGGACATGTTGATTTTTCCTATGAAGTATCTAGATCTCTTGCTGCATGTGAAGGCGCTTTACTTGTTATAGACGCTGCACAAGGAGTAGAAGCGCAAACAGTAAGTAATACTTATTTAGCGATTGAAAATAATCTACAGATTATTCCTATTATTAATAAAGTAGATCTGCCAAGTGCGCAAATAGAGAATGTTACACAGCAATTAATTGAATTAATTGGTTGTGATAAAGAGGAGATTATACATGCTAGCGCGAAAAATGGTGAAGGTATTGATTTTATTTTTGATGCAATTGTTAATAAAATACCTCCCCCGATAGAAAAAATTGAATCTGCACCAAGAGCTTTAATTTTTGATTCAACATATGATAACTATCGTGGTGCAATACCGTATGTACGCGTTGTAGATGGAATTCTAAAAGCTGGGTCAACAGCAAAGTTCTTTGGTCATAATCATGAATATGAAATTACTGAAGTTGGACATTTTATAATGAAAATGGTCAAAGCAAATGAATTAAAATCAGGTGATGTTGGTTATGTGATTGCTAATATTCGAGATGTTTCTCATATATTGCCTGGTGATACTTTAACAACAAATCAAAATAAATCTAAAGAGCCGCTTCCAGGGTTTAAACATATAAAACCAATGGTGTTTTCTGGTTTATATCCATCAGACAGTGATGACTATAATCAATTAAGAAACTCATTAGATAAATTGAAATTGAATGATGCATCATTAATATATGAACCTGAGACTAGTGAAGCATTAGGCTTTGGTTTTCGTTGTGGGTTCCTTGGACTATTACATATGGAGATTATTCAAGAACGTTTGGAAAGAGAGTTTGAAGTAAACTTAGTAACAACTACTCCAAATGCTCGATATCTTGTGGTAACAAAAGATGGATCAGAGATTGAGGTGGATACACCTGCTAAAATGCCTGCAAGCTCCCATATTGATGATATTAAAGAGCCCTATATGTCATGTGAAATAGTTACACCAACAGAATATATAGGTAATATTATGAAATTATGTCAAGGGAAGCGTGGTATATATAAAAACACTAATTATTTAACAAAAGATAAAGCACAATTACATTATGACCTTCCTTTAGCAGAAATTATATTTGATTTTTATGATAAATTAAAATCCATAAGTCGAGGGTACGCATCTTTCGATTATACTCTATCTGATTATAGAGATGGAAAATTAATGAAGCTTGATATTCTTTTAAATGGTGATGTCGTTGATGCCTTATCAATTATAACACATGCTGATGATGCATATGATCGTGGTGTTGCATTATGTAGCAAATTAAAAGAACTAATACCAAGACAATTATTTGATGTTCCTATTCAAGCATCATTAGGGACAAAAATAATTGCAAGATCAACAGTAAAGGCATTAAAGAAAAATGTAACTGCAAAATGTTACGGCGGGGATATTACACGTAAAAGGAAGCTATGGGAGAAACAAAAGCAAGGTAAAAAAAGAATGAAATCAATTGGGAAGATAGCAATTCCTCAGGAAGCTCTTTTAGCTGTTTTACAAATAGACAAATAATAATAATCACATTTTATGAAAAGTTCAAATTACTGGTCTATAACGAATTCTCCTCTATATAGTTTTATTTTTACTATCCCTTTATTTCTTATTTATGAAATAGGTGTATTTACAATTTCAGTAAATGATATTGTTATATTAAGGAATGGTGCAGATGTATTAATGCGTCAAGTATTAGGATTATTTGGTATTTATGGAGTATATGGATTTAGTGCATCATTCTTGATTGGATTTATGGTAGCATTTTTACGGCAAAAAAAATCTCTTGAATCTACCGTCATAAAAGGAGAATATCTTATTTGGATGTTTTTTGAAAGTATAGTGTGGGGTTTTTTGCTTTTTATATTGATGGGGTTTAGTGCTCCTTTATTAATGGCTAATTCAACTGGTACAATGTTACAACAGGTAGTTTTATCAATTGGAGCAGGAATCTATGAAGAATTTGTATTTCGTGTTATCCTAATTGCAGGGTTTGGTTCCATATTAGGGTTTATTTTCCAGTGGAAAAAACTGGCTAGAATAACAAGTGGAATCATTCTTTCTGCTGCACTATTTTCATTGTTTCATTTTATGGGAGACTATGGTGAAGAGCCAAATTTTTCAGTGTTTATGATGAGATTTATTGCTGGAATTTTTTTAGGATTAATTTATGTTTTTAGAGGTTTTGGCCCTGCAGCATATGCTCATACAGTTTATGATTTAATTATTCTTACTCTTGTAACGACTCAATTATAAATTTTCATGTGTAAATAGTGTTTATATTTAGTTTTTGAGTAAATGTTTTAAATCAATGAAAAAATTTTTATTTATCATATTTATTATTTTGTATAGTCCTATTTTTGCGAAATCAAAGATCAGTGACCTTAATATCTATATATACCCAGAATACTATTACAAAGGTATTATGGTAGAAATAAATGGAAATGTTGATTATCCTGACAGTCTATATACATTGGAAATGATTGTTCCTACTATGACTGATTCTGTTTTTTTTGTATCTGGCTCTACTAAGGATGAGTCTGAAGTTAAAATTCTAAATATTCAGGATAAAAATTTAAACAAATGGGTGGAATTAGACTTAGATAAATCGAGATTTAGAATATTTGTTTTTTATAATCCTTTTAATTCTTCAATTAAAAGAGAAATTCAATATCCATTGCAGTTTTCTATTCCTTTAAGTGAATTTCATGTATTTATTCAAGAGCCACTTACCTCAAATAATTTTAATATTGATTTAAAATCAGTTTCAAATAAGGATCAGCACAATATCATTTTTCACCAAATACATTTTAAAGAATTGAATCAAATGTCTAAACAAATCATTAATTTGACGTATGACAATCCTACTGGTAAGACTACTATGCAATTTTTACAGGAAAGATTATCTGAGAATTCCATAAATAATAAGGCGCCTGAATTAATTAGTAAGAAAGCACCAAGGCGTCATAGGCTTCCATTATGGGAACCATTTGCAGTATTAGGAGTTTTATCTGCTATTGTTGGAGGATTATTTTTAAAAAATAATTATAATAAGAATGATAAAACTAATAAAAATTTCTGTTCAAAATGTGGCAATAAAATAGAAAATAGTGATAATTATTGTTCAGATTGTGGGAGTAAAGTATAATGTGGCCTATTGTTTATGATTTTGGTTTAGTTCGAATATTTGGAATTGAATTCCATTTGGCAATCTATTCATATGGATTGATGCTAGTAGTTGCTTTCTATACTTGTTATGCATTGTTATATAAAGAAATGGAAAGGTTGAAATATGATCAAAATTTAGCTTCAGACATTGTTACTTCTGCAGCTATAGGAGGAATTGTAGGATCGAAAATATATTACTTAATAGAAAACATTGATCGTGTAATTGTTGACCCATATGGAATGATATTTAGTGGAGCAGGTCTTGTTTTTCTAGGAGGATTGATGGGTGGAACTATAGGTGTTACAATTGTGTTAAGAAAAAATAAGTTACCATGGTTAAAGTTTGCAGATATTATTGCTCCATTATTGATGATAGGATACTCTATTGGAAGAATTGGTTGTTTTTTAGTAGGGGATGATTATGGGTTACCAACAAAATCATTTTTAGGTATGTCATTTGAATCTGGTGCTCCACCAACCACATTTGAATCAATTACGTATAATTATCCATGGTTGGATCTTTCAGATTGGAATGCTGGTGATGTAATAACGGTTTATCCTACTCAAATTATAGAAACAATTATTGGGTTTGGTATCTTTGCATTTTTATGGAGAAATAGAGCAAATATTGTAAATCAAGGGAGCTTATTCTTTACTTACTTGATTGTTGCAGGCATGGAAAGATTTTTTATTGAATTCATCCGTTTGAATCCAAAATATATTTGGATAGTGAATGATGTTATTGGATTTTCAGGAGCGCAAGTTATTTCAATAATTATGATGAGTATTGGAATTTACCTGTTGAAGAACCCTCCACAAAATTCTGAAACAAAACAAGCAACTTAGTCATATAAAGCCTATGATTGGGGCTATTTTAATTTTAATTATTTTTAGTAGTTTATCTGCTCAAAACTTTGATATTTATGAATTTCCTATTGAATTAAACAATCAAGATTATTCTATAAATAAAATAATAAAAGGGCACAGTGGATGGACTTTTTATTTAGATCTTAATTCAAATGTAGTTTCAAGCCAGTCATCTAAGAACAATTTTTATTTTGCCGGTGGATTTGGGAATAATTATGACTCATTTATTGATCCAATAGGTTTAAGCGTTTCTAATTTAGATTTGTATTTATTTGATAGAGGTCAAAACAAAGTATTCCGGTTTGATTATTCTTTAAATCTAATAAACAGTTTAGATCTGAGTGCTTATTTTAACGGTTCTAATATAGTTATTGATGACTTTGCATTAGATAATTGGGGATATTTTTATCTTCTATCCAAAAATAATAATGCAATTTACCGAGGTAATATCTCAGGATTAGATAATCTTATGTTTATTGATTTAGATCAGCAGATGATCGATAAAAATTGTTGTGATAAAATTAATGTTAACTCTGATGGTGATATTGCGCTATTGTATCCATGCTCAAAACAATTAGCAGTATTTAATCGATTAGGAAGATTGCAATATAAACTAAATGTCTCAATTAATAATCCTACAATGATAACAAATGCTAAGGATTTATGGATTGTGATCAATGATTATGGTGAAATAGAGGTAATTAATAAGTCAATATCCAAACTATTGTTGGTTTCATTAATCGATAATGAATATTTAGTTGATTTTACAGAAAATAACTTCAAAATATTATGTTTGACAAATCAAAGGATTATAGAATTTCATCTTGATTAATCGAATTATTCTGATTGGCTTGTTTGTTCCTATTTTAGAAGGACAAACTAATTCAATATTAGATACAATTAATATTCCTCCTTATAAATCAGAAATTAGGCTTCAGCATAATTTGATACTTGATACAACTTTTTCAATCTTAGGAAATGGGGATTCTGTTGAATATTCTATAGATCCAATTAATGGATTTCTTTATATAGATAATCAAAATAATATTTACAAATCAATTGTAGTAAAATATGATCATTATACAATACCATTTCCAATTAATATTGGCTTAAAAAGGGAAGATCTTCCCTTAATTGATTCTTTGATATTAGCAGATAATAAAGGTAATAATTTGAAGTTAATATCTCCTCTTTCTATAAAAGAAAAAGAATCAATCTATTCCTCAGGAACCTTTTATAGAAATTTGAATATTGGCTCAAAAGGTGGTTCAGAGTTTAGTGGTGGATTTCAGATGCAAATTCAAGGTTCCTTAAATAATGATATAGCAGTAAGTGGAGTCTTATCTGATCAAAACTTTCCTATTCAACCTGATGGTAATACAAGTAATTTAGATGAAATTGATAAAATATTTTTTCAGATCAATCACAAGGATTTTGAAGTTGTTGCTGGAGATATTGACGTGAATATTGAGTCGGGAAAATATTTCAATATTAAAAGAAAGACCGTTGGTGTTAATAATCAATTTAGATATAAAGGATTATCTGCATCTGGCTCAATTGCAGGTTCAAAAGGAAAAACTCATCAAATAGAACTTAAAGGTGTTGATGGAAAACAAGGACCATACTCTCTGACAGCAAAAAATGGTAATAAAGATATCGTGATTATAGCTGGTTCTGAAAGAGTGTGGTTAAATGGATTGCGTTTATTTCGTGGAGAAGATTATGATTATACAATTGATTATAGTCTTGGAGAAATATCATTTATGCCAAAAAATTTGATTTTTTTTGATACTGACTTATATATAGAATACGAATATGCTGATGAGCAATATACTCGAAATCTTTTTACTTCATCGTTGAATAAAAAAATAAATAATAAAGGGAATCTGCAATTAAGTTGGATTCGAGAATTTGACCAAAATCTATATTCAAATAATGAAATTGATAGTGAATTATTATCAATTTTTAAAAATTCCGGAGATAGAGAAATATATATTAGCGGAGCTCTAGAAGACTCCATTGGTAAATATGTAATGATAGATAGTATCTATATCTTTGATTCCACAAATACCATCATTAGTACACATTACCAAGTTTCATTTACATATGATAGTCAAAATGGAGAATATGTTAGAAGAATATCTAATAATGGGGTTCTTTTTTATGAATGGGTGGATCGACAAAACTTTGAACTATCAAATAAATCTATAGATTACTATAGTCCAATAAGGCAATTGGTTGCACCTGAAAGTCATCAGTTAATCCAGGCATTAAGTAATTATCATGTAAATAATTGGCTAGATTTTTCTTTTGAATTAGCATTATCTGATTATGATCAAAATAGAATATCAAATATTGATGATAGCAATAATCAGGGATTTGGACATCAAATAGTAATATCAGGCGATCAGATAGTGCTATACAATAATATAATTTTTGCATATGAAATCTCTCAATGGGGTAGAAATAAAAGATTTCATGTATTACAAAGAGATCGATCGATAAATTTTAATCAAGATTGGAATATTATTCCTGAATCCGGTCAAAATGAAATAATGAAAAATATAAACTCTACAGTTTCTATTGATTCAACTCTACTAGTAAATACAAACTTCTCCAGTTACAGAGTTGGGTCTATTAGTAAACAAAGGAGCCAATTGGATTTCAATGGTAAGTACAATTTCCTTAATAGTATATCAGGAAAAATAAATCAAGTTCGATCAAATAATGAAAATTTTGAAACATTAGACTTTGATGTAAAATTATTTTCTGGATCTATTCATCCAGTAATGAATTATAAATATGAATTTTCCGATAAGTTGTATCATTTTAATCATCTTACATCTGGAATACAATTAAATGGAAAACGATTACAAAGTGTCCTAGGATTTTCTCAAAGAGAAGATTATATATATGAGGATAATAAAGAAACTTTGTTTTCAAAGGGATATTTTGGAGAATTTGATATAAAATATAAATCTCGATCTGAATGGAATCACTCTGTAGTATATAGAAAAAGAATCAAGACAGAGTATAAAAATAATCAAAACATTAATTATGATTTATTGCAAGCAAGGAGTTTTTTTAGAAAATCAAGGAGTCCTTTACGTTTTGATGCAAAATTTAAAATTGAAGAGGTCCTCACAGAAGAAAGAATAACCCTTTATGATTCAGTTGGGGTTGGTTTCGGAACACATCGTTATGATATGCAATTTGAGGAATATATCCCTGATCCTAATGGACCTTATATATCTTATACCGTATTATCTGGTAGCCGAAGACCAACAACAGAATTTGAGGGAATACAGCGATTAGAATATGATTTTAGTAAAAAGAATAAAACATTTTTAAAAAATATTAAATATAGGATGGATTGGAAATGGGATTTTAATGGCAATGATTTTGTTATCAGTCAATATAGAAAAAATAATTTAAATAGTGTATCTATAGTTCGTTCTAATTCAAAAATACTAAATGAGATTAGCTATTTTAATCAAGATGGCAATCAAATAAAGGTATGGAATATTAATGAGAGAGATTTAAACAACATGGATCCAAGAGGACCAGATTTACGAAAAAATATTGAAAATGGATTTGATTACTTAAAACCTATTTTAAATGATATGCATTTTGGTTTAAAAATAGATCATCATCAAATAAATATTAATTCTAGTTTCTCTTTATTAAGAGATCGTAGTGTGACAGGCTATTGGTCTGAAATAGGATTAAAAAAACGATATTCATCTTTATTCAATTTAGAAGCTTATTTACTACTTGCATATGACAAAGGCACTCATCAGCTAAATAAATATTCATCAACCCTTAGAGGAATTCAGTTTAATTTTTTACAATTTTTAAATTCTAAAGTAAGAATTCAAAGCAGGTTTGAATGGTCAAATGTGACTTTATTTGGTGGATTGCGTTATTTGCCACCTGAAGCGTTAAAGGGCAATAGTATTGGTGAAAATAAAAGAGTTAATATAAGCGGCAATATCTTCCTTAAAGAAAATTTTTCTATAAATATTAATATTAATTATATATCTGATATACGTTATAACAACTTTATCAATTTAAATGGAGAACTACGTGCATATTTTTAAATTTTTCCTACTTATTACATCCATTTTATATAGCCAGCAAGTTCATCTAAAACTTGGTCAAAATGAAAATATAGTATT
>CEUS01013566.1_pt1 | contig 12005 bp, 11 predicted proteins | sample 427031 | NCBI WGS metagenome assembly CEUS01 (sample SAMEA2622837, study PRJEB7988) | marine metagenome | biome: marine biome (ENVO:00000447); feature: marine epipelagic mixed layer (ENVO:xxxxxxxxx); material: "saline water (ENVO:00002010), including plankton (ENVO:xxxxxxxx)" | depth 140 m | reverse complement strand
TTTGATAATCCCTCGAGTGGTTTCTATTCCAGACACTCGACCAGATTCTTGCAATATACCTGTTACTTCACATTGCTGGATAATGTCTATTCCGTGTGCATCTGCTCCACGAGCATAAGCCCATACTAAAGCGTCATGACGTCCAGTTCCGGCTCGTTTCTGAAGAGCTCCACCGTGGACAGGATATCTTGCCTCTGCAGACATGTTTAGAATAGGCACAATGGATTTTATCTGGTTAGGGGACAGCAATTGACTATCGATTCCATTCAAATGATTTGAAGTGATGCGTCGATTAATATCACGCATTTCTTGAAGGGAGTGACCTAAGCTCAGCACTCCTCTTTGACTAAACATGACATTAAAATTGAGTTCATTGGAGAGGTTTTCCCAGAGTTTGAGAGAGAATTCGTAAAGATGAGCTGCTTCGTCCCATAAGTAGTTGGATCTGACTACTTCAGTATTACGGCCAGTGTTGCCGGACCCGATATAGTTTTTTTCAATAACTGCGATGTTGGAGATATTGTGGTTCTTTGCCAAATAGTAGGCAGTTGCAAGCCCATGCCCTCCTCCTCCGACTATAACAACATCGTAGAATGGCTTTGGTGAGGGACTTCTCCATGCACGAGGCCAATTCTCGTGGAAACTGAGCGCGTTTCGTGCAATGTTTACAATTGAATAATTCTTCATAAATCTATAGTTCTTTTTAGACTCTTGAATTGTGGCTACCCACTGAATTTCTCTATGACATATTTAAGACTGTTAACATTATATGCGCTGCTCCAATAAAATAAAAAACTTGTGATGAGACTTTTTACAGGTACAGTCTGCTGTAACGTTTGATGGAGAGTCGAAAATGTAGTTCATATACTTCCTCTCACTATAACGATCCTCAGAGGACGGTCTTGCTATTAGTTATATTCAGCTTTAAGCTAGATGCCATGATGCAAAACGAATTAAATAGGAAAAGTCCTCTATTTGAAACGCACGTTTCTTTGGGGGCCCGGATGGTTCCTTTTGCGGGATGGCAAATGCCAGTTCAATACTCGGGTATACTTTCGGAGGCGCGTGCTGTTAGGAAAGGGGTTGGTATTTTTGACGTATCTCACATGGGGCGAGTCGAGTTCACCGGTACTGACGCCCAGACATTATTGGATAGAGTCCTTAGTGTAAATTTAACTAAGTTGCCTGAATGGCGCGCAAAATACAATCTCATATGTGATTTGGATGGCGGGATAATAGACGATTGTATTATTTATCGCACGGGAGCCCAAAAGTTCCTACTTATTCCTAATGCTTCTAACACGGATGCAGTTCTAGAGTGGTTTTCTGGATGGGAAAATGGCCTGGATTTTGAACAGATTAACGTTACGCATGAAACTGCAATGATCGCGGTCCAAGGACCTCAATCTATGAGTATGATGGACAGCCTGATTGTTGAGGATTTAGGAAATGTTAAACTGTTTTCCTGCATCCAGTCGAAAATAAATCAGACAGATGCGTTTATTGCACGCACTGGCTACACCGGCGAGGATGGAGTAGAGATTGTAGTACCTGCATCTGAAGCACAGTCAATTTGGCAAACTCTCATGGATAACGGAGCAGAGCCATGCGGTCTTGGAGCACGGGACGTATTACGTCTAGAAGCGGGGTTACCGTTACATGGCAATGATATGGATACATCAGTCAACCCATTTGAAGCTGGATTGGAACGGTTTGTATCTCTTAACAATGATGACTATGTTGCAGCCAAAATCTTGAGGGATATACGAGAACTAGGAGTATCCCGTAGTTTGGTTGGTTTTATTTTACACGGCAAAGGTATTGCACGTCATGGATATGACATCAAAGATGGTTCTAAATCAATAGGTGAGGTGACTAGTGGGAGCCATTCGCCGACTCTTGACAGGAGTATAGGCATGGGCTATGTTCCATTGAAATACACTGCTTTAGGTACCAAATTTGACGTAGATATGAGAGGGCGTGCAGTGGAGGCTGAAGTAGTCCCACTACCTTTTTATAAACGGGAGAAGTAATATATGAATCCTTCTGATCTTAAGTACTCTGAAGAACATGAGTGGGTGCGCGTTGAATCTGCCAGTGTTGTTGAAATCGGCATAACGGGATTTGCGGCCGAAAGTCTCGGTGATGTTGTGTTTGTTGACTTACCTGAACCGGGCGCAAGATTTTCACAGTTCGATGCAATAGGCGAGATCGAATCGGTAAAAGCTGTTTCTGATTTATTTACACCAATTGGAGGAATTGTAAAGGAAATCAATCCCGAAGTGATAGATAATCCAGAAATTGTCAACCAAGATCCTTTTGGGAACGGATGGTTGGTAAAGTTAGAAATTGCAGACGATGATGGATTGGATCAGCTTATGTCATCGGACCAATACAACGCCTTTTTGGAATCCCAAGAATAAATTTTAAAAAAATTAATGGAAAATATACCCTTTAAATCCCCTTATACCCCGAACACAAGCTCGGATCGCCGTGAAATGCTGGAAGCTATAGGAGTAACAGATCCGGACGAGCTATTTGCGGATATACCAGAGGAATATAGAAATCCAGTTTTAGATCTTCCAGTCTCAATGTCGGAGATGGAACTATCATCTTATGCCAACCAATTATCGAAGATGAATGCTACTCCAGGAGAGTACGCTTGTTTTTTGGGCGCTGGATCATACAGACACCATATACCCGCTATAGTAAGTAGATTAGCTGGCCGTAGCGAATATATGACGTCTTATACACCCTACCAACCCGAAGTATCTCAAGGAACTCTCCAAACTGAGTATGAATTCCAAACTCTGTGCTCTCAACTGACTGGAATGGAAGTTGCGAATGCTGGAATGTATGACGGCTCGACTTCCCTGGCGGAAGGAGCATTGATGGCCGCACGGGTTACCAGAAGGGATAAAATAGCAGTTTTGGATACGGTGTCTCAAAGATTTATTGAAGTATTACACACATACACTCGTTCTCAAGGAATTACTGTTGAAATTGTCTCATCCAAAGAAACCGAGATATCGGAAGGCACAGCAGCTTTAATAGTTCAGTCACCTAATTTTTATGGGTATATTGAAGATGTAGATCGATATTCTAAGCTGATACACGATAACGGGGGACTATTTGTTGTCTACGTTGATCCGGTATCTCTAGGGATGTTCACCCCTCCAAGCGATTACGATGCAGACATTGTTGCTGCAGAAGGGCAATCTATAGGAATTCCTCCGACTTTTGGTGGCCCATACGTTGGCATATTTGCCTGTAAAGAAAAATACATTCGCCAGATGCCTGGGCGCATAGTTGGAAAAACTGTTGATAGCAAGGGGAAAACAGCTTATGTTCTTACTCTTCAAACGCGTGAACAGCACATACGAAGAGAGAAGGCTACCTCAAATATATGTACTTCAGTGGCTTTGATAGCATTGATGACTACAATCTACATGGCGGCTCTCGGAAAGAGCGGGATGAAACTGTTAGCTGAGATGTCATATCACAAATCACATTACGCAGCCTCGTTAATTGATCAATTGCCTGGTTACAAAATCCCGATTAACGGCACATTTTTTAGAGAGTTTGTTGTTCAATGCCCAATCTCGCCTGCATTAGTCAACAAACGATTGATGGATCAGGGCATCATAGGAGGCCTTGATGTGAGCGACAGATATGAAAACGGAATGCTGATTTGTGTGACCGATGTTAATACCAAGGTAGAAATAGATATGCTAGTACGATCTCTGTCAAAAATTGGAGATTCCTAATGAATTCTCTTATTGATGAACTGCAAATGATGAAGCGTCAATTGCTGATGGATAGAAGTTCTGCTGGTAGGGTAGGAGCTACTTTTCCGCCTCTCGATGTTCCCGTTCAGGAATTACCGAATCGTAAATATCTAAGGAACGAACTAGATTTCCCAGAAATTTCTGAATCCGAGATAGTCAGGTATTTCTCACAATTAAGTCAATTCAATTTTTCTATTGATCACAATTTTTATCCATTGGGCAGTTGCACAATGAAGTACAATCCAAAAATCAATGATGATATTGCTTCGCTACCTGGATTTACAGAAATTCATCCCCTGCAGGATGACAGTCAGGTTCAGGGAGCGTTGAAGTTGATGTTTGAACTCCAACAATACCTTACCGAAATAACAGGTTTAGCAGGAGTTTCATTGGCGCCGATGGCAGGAGCTGATGCAGAACTTGCCGGAATGCTCATGATAAGGTCATATCATCATAACAACGGAGATTATTCACGCAAAAATGTTTTGATTCCTGATAGTGCTCATGGAACCAACCCTGCATCGGCAGCTATGGCTGGATTTGATGTGGTGGAATTGCCATCAGACAAGAATGGCAACACGGATTTGGATGCATTGAGAGCGTCAGTCGATGATAACTTAGCAGGTCTCATGATTACACTCCCTAGTACTCTTGGGTTGTTTGACTCCAATATTTTAGAAGTGGTTCGCTTGGTTCATGAATCAGGAGGTCTAGTTTATGGGGATGGGGCCAACCTAAATGCTCTATTGGGCAAGGTGAAAATGGGCGAACTTGGCTTCGATGTAATTCACTCAAATCTCCACAAAACTTTCACTCAGCCCCATGGAGGTGGAGGTCCTGGTGCAGGGCCCGTAATAGCGGGGCCAAGATTGGTCGATTATTTACCGGAGCCAGTTGTGGATAAGAATCTTGAGGGGGAAAATGAGCTTTATTCTAGAATTGCTCCCTTGAAGACAATTGGACGTATGGGGATATTTCAGGGAAATTTTGGAGCTCTAGTTAGAGCGTACGCGTACATTTCAACTTTGGGTCGAGAAGGAATTTCTCAGGTCAGTGAAGACGCGGTGATAAATGCGAATTACATAAAGACTGAGTTGAGCGATTATTTCGATTTACCGTATGACAGACCATGTATGCACGAAGTAGTTTTGTCAGCTAAAACTATGTACAACGAGTCACACGTAAGTGCTTTGGATGTTTCTAAAAGATTGATCGACTACGGTATTCATCCTCCAACAATGTATTTTCCGCTCATTGTAGATCAAGCTCTAATGGTTGAGCCTACTGAGACCGAATCAAAAGAGACATTAGATTATTTCATTTCGGTAATGAGAGAAATTTCAAATGAAGCTAAGGTTAGTCCTGAGCTCTTACATGATGCGCCTCATGACACTCCAAACACTCGTTTAGACGAGGCACGTGCAGCACGTCAGCCGGATCTGCGCTGGAAGCGTTTGTATTAATATTCGTTATTGAGAAATATGGTAACAATAATTATTTGAAGATCAATTGCTTTCCTCGCTCTCCCTAGGGTTATTGTTTTCTAGGATCCGATCTCGTCTCGGAACAGTTTATGTGTATTGGATTTTAATACCTGCTAAAGAGTTGAAAGGAATTAAGCCTGATGGTAGAAACTGTTTTCAATCAGGGAGACCATGTTCTAATTGTAGATAGACGTGGACGCAGATATTTGATACGCCTAGTTGATGCAGGTGTTTTTGAAAGTCATATAGGTAGTTTTGATCACAATGATTTGATTGGGTTACCGATAGGTTCTTGGATGACCACTTCGAAAAACCATTACCTGTTGGCAGTCAAGCCAACTATGGCGGATTTCACTATTGAAATGCCCAGAATAGCGACTGTAGTGTATCCAAAAGATCTTGGAGCGATAATTATACAGGGTGATATTTTCCCGGGAGCAAGAGTTTTAGAGGCAGGATCCGGTTCTGGTGCTCTCACCATAGCATTGTTACGTGCTGTGGGTGATAAGGGGCATATTTATTCCTATGACGTGCGAGAAGACATGCTTGAGCGGACACGTACCAATGTCTTGGATATGCTTCCAGACACTAAAAACCTGACACTGAACCATGATGATATTTCAAAAAATGTCAAAGAACGAGATATTGATCGAATTGTGCTAGATTTACCAGAGCCATGGGATGCTGTAAGGAAATTATCAGAAGTTTTAGTTCCAGGTGGCATTCTGTTGTCTTTTTTACCCACAGTACTGCAAGTGCATGATCTGGTAGATGAATTACGTAAACATAGGTTTGAAATGATTGAAACAATTGAAGTTCTAACAAGGGATTGGGAGATACGGGGTCGCACCATTCGACCGAACCATAGGATGGTTGCACACACCGGTTTTATTACGACAGCAAGAATGTGTTCACAGAGGATGAGTAGTCAGGGGACAACATAGTACTTATGCGGCTCAACAATATCTTTTCAATAGTAAAAGTGATATTTATAAAAATGAAATCATGTGCCAATTCTTTAAAGGGAAAACGCGTGGATTATGTAAGCCAATGGTACGGCGAAAAATCAGCGAGTCTAAAAGTTTTGGTTGAGTAGATTTATTGAAATGGCCATTGATATGAATCGGGTTTCCAGGCAAGATGAGGGTATCGAGATTCCATCAGGTTAAGGTGATGCTGACTTAATAAGGGCAGCTGTGTGGCAGAAATGGTGTCTTGATGGGGCGAGAGTTCTCTAGGATCTGACACAACTGTGTCTTTCTCTTGTACCATGACTTTGAAATCTCCCAACCCTGGTGACTTTATTAATTCCATGATTCCTACTCGATTGGCTTGTTTTTCTACCTCATCGATATCCATATTCCTCAATTGTTCAATGAAATCGTTGAACCCGTGATTCCTAAGGAACGTAGACTGATTTGTGACACTAAGTGTTTGAATATTTTGTTCTTTTCCCAGCTTCGATAATTGCTCGAAGTCCACATCTGCAGTGATATCTTGTCCTCCGATGTTTTGGTACATTTCATTTGACTGACTGTGGTTTTGATAAACACGGGTGCTTCCATCTTTCCTTGTCTGTGCGAATTGCTCTAGGTTTTCGTACCCATAGTCAATGGTTAAAATATAACCAATGTGTAGCATTCTATTGATCTCCTTTATCCAGTCCGAAATTTCCGGACGCCATTCGCCGTGAAAATGTTTTAAGAGTGCAGGGTTAACGTTTCTAGTGTAACTGTTGAGCAATGGTGTGGAGGGAGGGCCAGTGATTTCTGTTAGTCGATCTTCAGAATCGAGGGAAACAAAAATTTCTTTCAATTCACCGTTTTCAATACGAAACCTGTGAAATGGTAATGCATCAACAAATTCATTAGATATGATACACCCAATAATAGGTTTGAAAGGTAAGCCTTTGGAGATTACCCTATGAATATCATAGAAAGATCGTTCAGGTATGGCTCGGTCCACACCTATATAGTGTAAGGCGTGGTTTAGTTCAGGGCTGATACTAGTTTTAATATCGCGTCCGAGATAACCATTATTAGCCCCTAGCTCAATAACGTAGAAAGGTTTAGGTTTACCTAAAGTCCTCCACATAGTATTAAGTTGAATCGATATAGATGCTCCAAATATCGGATGAACACTGGGGCTTGTGAAAAAATCCGGCCCAATTCGAGAACCAGTTGTGTAGAAGCCTCCGACAGGATGATAGAGTGACAACTCCATATATTCGGCGAAGGTTATCTTCCCTGAATGGTATATTCGATTTCGTATATATCGTTCTAGTGAACTACCCATATAGGCTGTCTTGAAACATGAGGGTTTAAATCATTGCCTAGGTCAGCCTCACGGCATCACTTAAGAAGAATCAAACGAGCTAAATGGACAAAACTATTTGCTTTGCGGCTTTGCATTTTTGGAACGTTTTTTCTGAGTGCTATCGCGATCCCATCCTGAACCAGGGATGGAATTTCTGAATTCAGATTTAGCTCCACAGGCCTTACATGTACCAGTACTAGTTGGACCATTAGGTTGATCAATTATCCAATGGTGTTCACAATCCGATATAGTACCTTCTTCAACCAATGTAATTGTATTGTTCATAACTGTATTCACTATGTCCTTTGATCAATTGGTTGGTATTCAGAGTCCATTGGACCGTCATATTGAAGTCGTGGTCTTATTATGTAGTTGGCTGAGTACTGTTCTATTATCTGTGCTGACCATCCAGGCACCCTGCCGATTCCGAATATTGAAATGAAAAGGTCTTCTGGAATTTCAAGTAGCGAATAGACTGCACCCGACCAAAAATCTACGTTGGCATGGACGCCTTTTTGGGAATAGGGTTCCATAACTTCTATGAGAGCCTCTAATACCTCAAACCACTGAGGTATTCCTTTACGCCTGCTAAGAGTTCGAGCCCCCTCTCGCAAATGTATGGATCTTGGATCGACTGTTTTGTAAACGGGGTGGCCGAATCCCATCACTGGTTTACCTTGTTGGCGTAGAGACGTGATGTAGTCACGGACATTTGATTTATCGCCTATATCGGTTGCCATTTTCATGACACCTTCAGCTGCTCCACCATGTAATGGTCCCTTTAAGGAACTGATTCCTGCTGTTATAGCAGCATGTATGTCTGCCCGAGTCGAGGCTGCAACCCTGGCTGTAAATGCTGATGCATTCAATCCATGGTCGGCGTGGAGAATTAAGTCTTTATCGATTAGTGCACTGTCTTCTAGTGACGGTTTAATGCCAGTCAGCATGTAGAGAAAATTACCTGCGTGGTTCAATTCTGAACTGGGAGGGATGATGTCCAAATTTGATCTAAGTCTAGAGTGATAGGTGACTATGGTTGACACTTGGGAGGTTAATCGTATGCTCTTTCTTACAGTTGCATCTAGTGAGTGGTCATCAGTATCTGTATCGAAAGCGGAAAGTGCTGAAACAGCAGTACGCAGGACATCCATTGGATGCGCATTCTTAATCTCTTTTATGATATTAACTACTGGTTCAGGAATAGCACGATTTTCACGCAGATGAGATTCGAAATCACTTAGTTGGTTGCGGTTGGGCAGTTTACCAAATATTAGCAGGTAACTAGTTTCTTCAAAAGTAGAGAACCTAGCTAGCTCATTAATATTGTAACCACGATAAAGTAGTGTGCCAGATTTACCATCTATGAAACTGGACTTAGTCCGGTCAAGATATATGTTTTTCAGGCCTCGTTGGAGGGTATTTTCTTGTTTAGCCATTTCCGACACCGAGACTTATCCGTAATTGTTATAACGATTAATTAACTCATCCCAAAGAACGCTTGTGTGCAATGGCTGGACTAGTCAAAGTTGGTCTAAGAAAACAACTACACAAAAGGCTCGATATAGATTGGATAATAGCATTTGGCATGTTGAATTGTCAACAAACTCTTGAAGGGGCCTCAGATAGGAAATACCAACAAGAATCCTACACACACCGATCAATTCTCAACGGTTATCTGCACGCCTTTTTCTTCGGGCAACTTTTAGTCTTGCTTGAGATCTTCTCATTGATAGCAGAGCTCTTTGCAAGTCGATGGCTGAGGACTCATTATTATTCAAAAAGTTTTCAGCACGAGTTAAGGCTTGCTCAGCTCTTTCGGAATCAATTTCGTCCAAACGCTCTGCTGTATCAGCCAGAACGGTTACCTTGTTGCCTAACACTTCCATGAATCCACCGCTGACGGCCAAGTAGGTTTGGTTACCGTCTTTTTCTACTCGAAGCTCTCCAGGTTTCAGGGTTGTCAAGAGTGGAGAATGGTTAGGAAGAATCCCCAGTTCTCCTTCTGTACCAGGTGCCAATACCGAATTAACATCTTCAGAATACACGACTCTCTCAGCTGTAACTATTTCAAATCTTATATCAGGCATTTTGAACTAATTTTCTTCCTCAGATTTCAGTTTTTCTCCTCTTTCTCGAGCTTCCTCAATTGTTCCCACCATATAGAATGATTGTTCAGGAAGGTCATCATGTTTGCCCGCCAAAATCTCGGTGAATCCACTAACGGTGTCTTTGACTGATACATATCTGCCTTCTTGTCCAGTGAACTGCTCGGCCACATAAAATGGTTGTGTCAGAAATCTCTGGATTTTTCGGGCTCGTGCGACAATGGATCGGTCTTCGTCAGAGAGTTCTTCAACTCCAAGTATTGCTATTATGTCTTGAAGATCTCTGTATCGTTGTAGAACCTGCTGAACGCCTCTTGCAGCGTCATAATGGTCCTGTCCAACAATTGATGGTTCGAGGATACGAGAATTTGATGCTAGTGGGTCCACTGCTGGATACAATCCCTGTTCAGAAAGGGATCTCTCGAGAGAGATATTGGCATCAAGGTGGCCAAAGGTAGTCACGATACCAGGATCTGTATAGTCATCAGCAGGCACATAAACAGCCTGAAATGAGGTTATTGAACCTCCTCCGCTAGACGTGATTCTCTCTTGAAGTTCTCCCATTTCAGTAGAGAGAGTTGGTTGGTATCCCACCGCAGATGGCATTCTGCCGAGGAGTGCGGAGACTTCCATTCCTGCAAGGATATACCGGTAGATGTTGTCAATAAATATTAAAACATCTTGGTTGCGTTCTTCTTTGTAATACTCGGCCATTGTCAATCCTGTAAGTCCTACTCTGGCTCTAATACCGGGCGGTTCATTCATTTGGCCGAATACCAGCATGGTGTTCTTGAGAACACCAGATTCCTTCATCTCACCCCATAGGTCATTACCTTCTCTTGATCGTTCTCCTACTCCTGCGAACACTGATACTCCCTGATGTTCTGTTCCGATGTTGCGTATCAGTTCCTGAATAATTACTGTTTTACCGACTCCCGCCCCGCCATACGCACCAACTTTTCCACCCTTGGTGAACGGTGCTATAAGATCGAATACTTTAATGCCGGTTTCTAATACCTCGACAGTGGTAGACTGCTCGCTGAACGAAGGAGGAGTTCTATGAATTGGCCATTTTGTTTCTGCATCTACTGGTTCGAGCTTATCCAGCGGTTCTCCCAGTGCGTTAAAAAGCCTACCCAAAGCGGCCTCCCCTACAGGGACTGAAATCGGGGCCCCAGTGTCAGTAACGTCCGTCCCACGCTTTAATCCGTCGGTGGATCCCATAGCCAAACAACGTACCCAGTTGTTTCCTACATGCTGCTCTACTTCCAATACAAGAGGATCATCTCCTATTCTTGTGTCCAATGCGTTGTAGATAGCTGGCATCGATTCAGGTGGGAATTCCACATCTACAACTGTACCGATGACTTGAGTTATTTTTCCGGTTGCCATAAATCCTCCATAATTATGCTTCTACCGCTGCGGCACCACTAACAATATCTAGCAGTTCCGTAGTGATTGATTCTTGGCGTGCTTTGTTCATAATAAGCGTTAATTCATCAACCATTTGGCTAGCGTTATCAGTAGCGTTTCTCATAGCTACCATACGAGCTGACTGTTCGCTTGCAGTTGCCTCAAGAACCGCCTGATATATTTCCATTTCAACAAACCTTGGCAAGAGTTCTGATAAAACCTCTTGAGTGCTTGGCTCGTAAATGTACCCGACGGATTGGCTTGTTTCCAATTTAGCAGGGACTATTGGTAACAGGGGAGTAATGATTGGCTTTTGTGAAACAGTACTTACGAATTCAGCATAAGCTAAATATACAGCATCAGTTTCACTACTGGAATATCCGTTATTAACAATGGTTGCTATGGCTCTCAAGTCCTCCATTGAAGGACGGTCACCAAGGTCTGTGAAAACAGCCTTGATATTTTGACCGGTGCGATTCATGAAATCCCGACCTTTTTTGCCTACTGCCACCACTGAGGTTTGAATGTTTTGATGATCATCAAGGAATTGGGCTACGGTCCTGTTGATATTAGAATTTAGTCCGCCTGTAAGCCCTCTGTCAGGAGTTATTACAATGATCTCCGCCTTTTCTATATTGCGTCTTTGTAGCAATGGGTGAGTTTGTTCTTCGTCAAATGGTTGTGCCGCAAGATCGGACAGTAATTGTTGCAAATGATTTGAATAAGGACGAGCTTTTAAAGCCGCTTCTTGCGTACGCCTCATTTTGGACGCAGCGATCATCGACATGGCTTTAGTAATCTTGGCCGTGTTCTCTACGCTTCGTATCCTGCGTTTTATTTGTCTAACACTTGGCAATAGCTCAAATCCTCACTTTATAATTCTGATTATGGATCGACTA
>CEUS01262590.1_pt1 | contig 12010 bp, 8 predicted proteins | sample 427031 | NCBI WGS metagenome assembly CEUS01 (sample SAMEA2622837, study PRJEB7988) | marine metagenome | biome: marine biome (ENVO:00000447); feature: marine epipelagic mixed layer (ENVO:xxxxxxxxx); material: "saline water (ENVO:00002010), including plankton (ENVO:xxxxxxxx)" | depth 140 m | reverse complement strand
CTCGGGGGGGGAGGCTTTGACCCACTGCGGGACATCATCGCTATCACCGTTAACCGCTGGCCACACGGCTATGCCTACACCTACAACAGCCTCTACGACCCAATGGAATGGGTCTTTACATCAACCGACAAAAGGCCATGTGTCGTGGCGCGACAGCCGTTTGGAAAGATCTCCATCGCAAACGCAGACGCCGCAGCTAGTCCACATACCGATGCAGCAATTCTCGAAGCACATCGAGCTGTACAGGAAGTAGTGCAGCGTCGAGCGATGCCAACGGTCGGAGCCTGAATCTCAAGAGGCTGTCACTACAGACTTAGGTCACAACAACAAGACTGATTGGGACAAACGACATGCAAAGAAACAATGACAGTTGGTGGAAGGGGCTATTCGCGATTACTGTTGGGGTCATCGCCATCTCAACGATGGCAGCCTGCGGCACTGGGAGCACAAAAGCAGAAATAGCTCCTGACCACGCTGCATCGATGGCCTGCGCCAACATCGCAGACCTAGCACTTCCCGACACAACCATAACTCTTGCTGAACCAATCCCTAACGGCCCCTTCACACCACCTGGAACGAGCCGTTCACTCACACTTCCCGCATTCTGCCGAGTCTCCGCAACCACCGACCCCGCTATCAACTTCGAAGTCTGGTTGCCGCTGGACCGTTGGAACGGTAAATTCCACACCTCGGGTAATGGCGGCATGGCGGGTGTCATCAGTTACGGAGCGATGGCAAGTGCGCTTGGGCGCGGCTACGCCGCAGCCAGTACCGACACCGGGCATGTCCGCCCTAGCACCAGCGGATTCGACGCCAGTTGGGCCCTTGACCGACCTGATTTGATCGAAGATTTCGGACATCGCTCCATCCACGTAACAGCAGTCAACGGAAAATCCATCACCAAAGCCTTTTATGGACAGGCTCCAAATTACGCCTATTACGTTGGATGTTCAAAGGGCGGCCAACAGGGCATGATGGAAGCACAACGGTATCCAGACGATTTTGATGGTCTGGTCGTCGGCAACCCTGCGCATGCTTGGACCCGTTTTTACTCAAGCGCCCACCTTTGGTATGCCCTAGCAACCCTCGAGAACCCTGAGAGTTACATCCCACCCGAAAAAGCCGTCTTTCTCGGTAACGCGGTCACTGCTTCTTGCGATGCAATCGACGGTGTTAAGGATGGTGTACTGGACGATCCTCGCAAGTGTAACTTCGACCCCAGAACACTCACCTGTAAACCTGGACAGGACGAAACTACCTGCTTAACTCCCACTCAAGTGCAAGCAGTCGAGGATATCTGGACTGGCCCCAAGAACACTGCTGGGGAGTTACTCTATCCTGGACTCGTGCCAGGCGGCGAAGCAGATCCCAGTGGTTGGGCTAGGTGGGTTACCGGATCAAAGCCTTACAGTGGCACCCACTATAGAGCCGCCGAAGGATTCATGAGATACATGGTGTTCGACGATCCAGAGTGGAATTTTCGAAGCTGGAATTACGAACGAGATTTGCCGATTGCCATCGCCAAGACAAGCGCCGCCCTAGACGCCGAAGACCCAGACTTGCGCCCACTACGCGACCGCGGTGGAAAACTACTCGCATACCACGGCTGGAGCGACGCAGACATTTCGCCCCTCGGCACTATCGACTACTACGAAGAGGTGATGGCAGTCGTAGGAGAGCCTGGGCAGGAGCGCACCGAAGCATTGGAAGCTACGGGAGAGTTTTTTCGTCTTTTTATGGTTCCGGGAATGGGCCATTGCCGCGGAGGCCCAGGCCCTGACCAATTCGATGCCCTATCTGCTCTTGAACAATGGGTTGAACAGGGCATCGCACCAGAACAGATGGTCGCCTCCAAGCTTGAAAATGGTGAAGTGGTGCGGAGTCGCCCTCTCTGCCCATATCCCCAAGTAGCAGAATGGAATGGCGTCGGGAGCACGAATGAGGCTTCAAGCTTCACTTGCGTCATGCCCAACTAATCCTTTGGAAGCGATAACCTCGGCAAGAGCGGGCTACCAAAACTCCCGGCTCCGGTACCAATAACTCATTCGATCCTTATTCGATCTAACGAAGTCAAGTCGCTCTGGCACTTCTAGTTATGAAGTGAATTGAAACTTGGTGACGACAATTCCTCTGAGACCGGATTAGACCGGCCAGCCGCTATCCGGCGGAAACCCCGAACCATATCGTCCAGAATCAGGTACACCACCGGGACAAGCCCCAACGTGATGACTGTGGCAAACAACACCCCAAAAGCCAGCGACACGGCCATTGGCACGAGAAAGGCCGCTTCAAGGCTCTTATTGAGCATAAGCGGGGCCAAACCAACGAATGTCGTCACCGAGGTGAGCAGAATCGGACGGAAGCGTGCAACACCAGCTTCCCGGACTGCCGATTCCATATCCACGGCCTGTTGTTGCCGCCGATTGATGAAATCGACCATTACGAGACTGTCATTAACGACTACACCAGTGAGTGCTACCAAACCAAACATAGAGAACAAGGTCACATCCAACCCCATGATGACATGTCCCCAAATTGCACCTACCAAACCGAACGGTATCGCACTCATGATGATCAGCGGCTGGATATAGGACCGTAAAGGAACCGCTAGCAATCCAAAGATCAAGAGTAGCGCTACCCCAAACCCACGAAACAGGCCACCGAGCGAATCCGCCTGCTCAGACTGCACTCCCTCAAACGAATACAACACACCCGGATAGGCAGCCAGCACATTTGGCAGAACCGTTTGCCTCAGCGCTGAGATCACAACATCACTTGACGCTACCGAGGCATCGACTTCAGCGGTCACGTTAACCACACGATTTCGGTCGACTCGCGTGATGGACGAAAAACCGCGACCTTCCTCAACTGTCGCTACGTCTCTGAACGGTACTTCTCCTCCAGCAATTCGGATACGCATGTCTTGGAGGTCGCCAAGGGACCGCCGTTCCGACTCCGGATACCTCACCATCACCCGAATATCATCTCGTCCCCTTTGAATGCGCTGAGCCTCCTCGCCATAGAAGCCCTGCCGCACTTGCCGACCCAACTCTTGAAGAGTAAGCCCCAAGGTTTCGGCCGCTGGCTTGATCCCGAAACGCAGCTCCCGCTTTCCACTGCGGAAGGAGTCACTGATCTCATAGACACCGGGAAACTCCGAGAGCCGCAACCTGATGACAGCAGCTGCCTCGCGTAGCGTGTCAACATCCTGACCCATGAGCTGCACGTTGATATCTTCGCCAGCGCTCATAATCGTCGCGTTAAAGCTAACATCCACCGCCTCTGGAATCGATCCGGCTAGGTCCCGCCATCGATTACCGAGAGCCTCACTGGTGAGTGGGCGTTCATCAGACGGAATGAGCTCAACCATCACCTCTCCGACATTTGCACTCGCCTGTGATGAGGCACTTCCCATTGGTCCACGCCCACCCGACATCGACGCGCTCCCTACTACAGCAAACGAATGCTCAAATACATCTAGACCAATTTCAGCTTGCAGTTCGCTGCGAAGTCTCTCGGCACCAGACTCAAGCCGGCTGATTGCTTGGGATGTCGCCTCGACGGTTGACCCTTGAGGCATGGTTAGCGACGCCGACATAAAATCGGCTTCGATCGAGGGAAAGAACACAAAATTGGTATGCCCTCCAACAATCATTCCTACCGTCAAGATGAGGACTGCTAAACCAGCTGACGCCGTGAGATAGCGCCATCGAACTGCAACGTCCAGAAATGGCTGGTACACCCGAACAATCACCCAAGCCAAGCTCCCTATGAAAAGGCCCTGAAACCGCCGCCACGGGCCTCGGGCATGATAGCGAGGGAGATGCGAGAGATGTGCCGGCAGAATAACGAGCGACTCGACGAGTGAAAACAGCAGGCACGGAATAACAATCAGCGGGAACACGGCGAAAATCTTGCCCGATGAACCTGGCACAAACATCATTGGCAAAAACGCCGCAACACTGGTCAGCACAGCGAAGATAATCGGAGTTGAGATTTCTTTAGCACCACTAATCGCTCCCTTTAAGCCCTGGCCATGCTGCTCTTGATGGCGGTGAATGTTCTCACCAACTACGATCGCGTCATCAACAACGATACCCAGCACCAGAATGAACGCGAACAATGAGAGCACATTGATCGATACATCGAGGGTCGGCATCAACCATATGGCAGCCAAGAAAGATATCGGAATACCCAAACTTGTCCAGAACGCAAGGCGGAGATCCAGAAACAGCGCCAACGATACAAACACCAAAACAAAACCAGTCAGACCACTCTCGATTAACAGTGTCAAACGACTGTCAAGCATCCTTGCCTGATCTTGCCAAGCCGTCAGTTTGATTCCATCAGGAAGACGAACTTGGGTTTCCGCCACATACTCATGCACAGCGGAAGCAAGCTCAACAGCATTCTGATCGCCGGTACGGAACACCGACACTAGGACCGCTGGAGCCATATCGAACCTGGCCGACTCATCCGTCTCAGCGAAACCATCGACCACGGTCGCTACATCTGACAGCTTTAATCGTGTCCCATCTGATCTCGTGAGAACTGTCAGCTCTTCATACTCATGCCCCCTGTAGACCTGCCCGATTGTCCGTAATAAAATCTCGCCGCTCTCGGCCCGAACAGAGCCTCCTGGCAAATCAAGCGACGAACGCCTCACTGCCTCAGCGACATCGTCAAACTGCAGCCCATGACGTCGCAGAGCCACTTCAGACACCTCTATAGCGATCTCGTAGGGAGGCGCTCCGACGATTTCGACCTGTGTGATTTCTGGTAAGGCCGACAACTCATCACGAACACGCTCGGCCACCCGCTTGAGAGTGAACTCATCGGTAGTCCCAGAAATTGCGACATCGATAACCTGCTGACGTGTCGTTAACTCACGAATAACGGGCTTTTCAGCTTCTTCGGGAAACGTGGTAATCGCATCGACATTGGTCTTGATATCGTCGACCACCTTACGCGGGTCTGCACCTAAGTCGAGCTCGACTGAAATGCTACCTACACCCTCATACGACCTCGATGTGATCTTCTCTATTCCGTCGATTCCCTGGATCGCCTCCTCGATGCGAATAGCAACTGCAGTTTCAACTTCCTCTGGAGCTGCGCCGAGATATGGCACCTCGATGCTGACTTGGTCGAGTGAAAACTCTGGCCACACTTCCTGTTTCACAGTGGTACTAGCAAACAACCCGCTAACAACCAGAAATGCCATCAGCAAATTTGCAGCCACAGGATTTCGTGCGAACCAATCAATACATGCATTCATGATGGTCTGTCCGGCTCCACATCAACTCCAAAACGAATCGCCCAGAGAAGAGTCGTTTATTTAACTCTAATTTAGATCTAGCATGAATGCAGCCCGGTGCGACATCAATGTAAAACCTTAGCAAAGCCGGGTTACCAGATTCTGCTGCCGTGAGAAAGACTAGGCACTGTGTTGACCGAGAGGAAAACTTCTAAACCAACCTTGGCTTCTGATCGTTACGTTGCCATTACTGGTATGGTGAACTGATGGCTGGATTCGTACTTACAAGGGCAATGGGCGCAGTGGCAACACCAGAGCTAATTGTTCGCCTAAAACGATCAGTGGCGCTGTTTCCAGAACTGGCCGACAGCCCCGTGACCGTCGGGGTCACTAACGCCCGTGGCCTTGACGGCCTTGCCTACCCGCAGGAGCGGCTGATCCGACTAAAGTTGCACCGGCACAAGCCGGTCACCCACTTCACCATTGGGCACGAACTCACCCATCTAGTACAAACACCAGGCCTAGGACTGATTCCAAGCGGTGAAGTACAGTGCGACATCTGGACTCTCGCCCGCCATCCATTATTTCTTGACGAAAAACCTTGCTATCTCACAGTGAATTGTGACGGGCGGGCTTGGCATAGACACGCCCACGCTGTCCGCAGGTTATGCCAGCTGGCCGTCACCGAACGACAGCACAATCGCCGCTACATCGTGTGGCTCCGTGCACAACTCAACCTCTACTTCAACCACCCTAAACCCACCCAAATCAGTCTATTAGACGACCAGCAGCACACCCCCCTGGTCACCTTGCCAACCTGAAGCCACGAATAATCGGCCGCTGGTCAGCCCAGCTATCCACAACAGCCTGGGTCACAACGTTGGTGAAGCGCTGCCGAATATTCAGAGGACCGTGACCGGGCAATTGAATGAACATAAGGCCAATCAAATCTTCAACCGGGTCAGCCCAGTAGAGCGTACCGTAGGCACCGCCCCAGCCGTAGCTACCCGTCGAGAGCGCATCAAAAGACAGCGTCGGGTCAGCCAGGACGCCGAATCCCAGGCCAAACCCGTAGCCCGGCCCACGGACATAGATGTTCTTGTCCGCTGTGTGGTTGCTGATCATCAGGTCAACGGTCATTCGCCCCAGTAACCGGACTCCATCAAGCTCACCACCATTCGCAATCATTTGGGCAAAGCGAAAGTAATCGGCGGCCGTCCCATTCAAACCGGCTACCCCCGGGAAGTAGTTGGTCGGTTCCCGGAAACCTGGTGCACGCATTAGCTCAGAGCCTCCAGCTTCAGTCGGCCGATAGACCGCAGCCACCCGGTCGACCTTGCCTCGAGGTACGTTATAGAAGGTGTCTGCCATGCCAAGCGGCTCAAAGATTCGTTCGTGCAAGAATTGATCGATAGGGATACCAGAGATTTTTTCGACCAACACTGCTACAAAATCGGTCGATGACCCATATTGCCAGTGATCGCCGGGGTGAAACGCACCTGGAATCCTAGCCGCCCGAACCACTCGCTCCCCTATCGTGGTAAACGGTTCGCCATCATTGGTAACATACCGGTAGTCGCCCTCAGAAAGCCCGGCACCAGTCGGATTCAACGTCAGGCCTGAAGTATGGGTCAGTACATGCCTTATTGTGACCGGCCTCGCTTCCAACACTCGACGTTGCCTGGGTCCATCTCGCTCGAACACCAAATGGTCCCCATACTCAGGAATCCAGTCTGCTATTGGATCATCCAGCCTGAAATATCCTTCTTCAAATAACATCATCAGCGCCGTCGACACGATGGGCTTTGTCATCGACATCAGGGTAAAAATCGTGTCGGTTGTCATCGGAAGGCCTTCCTCCCGATAGTTCCACCCAACGGAGGAGTGATGTACGACCTTACCTCTACGCGCCACAAGCGTCACCGCACCGGCTATAAGATCGTCATCGACAAAACGCTGGAAATAGTCATCAACCCGCTGCAGCCGCTCGGACGACATACCCACAGACTCGGGGGACACCGTCGGTAGTTCTTCAGCCGCCCTCGGAAGCACGGACATCACCATCCACAGGAAACCAAACACAAGCATGATGTTCAGTAGCCGGCCAGCCCAGCTGCGGGTGCGATTCTTCATCATGGCAACACTCCCTTTTCGTGTGGAGCCACCATACCAGAGACCCCTAACATCAACGACATCCTGACTAACCGTAGCATCGTACCTCAATCGCAGGGCCCCTATATGCCGACCGATTGGAGCCAGACCATCCTCCGACCACCATCTCGCCTCACCTTGGTGCCATCAGTGGAGCCAGTGGAACCACTTCCAAGATAACGCCCGCATAATGGCATTTAACGGTATCATCAGACCAATCGCCCATGAATACTCGAGTTCTTGGTGTGTATCATGACCCCCGCAGAAAAAAGACACCTACCCTTTCTCTAAGCGGACTACTGATCACCAGCTTTTTATCCAGCGCCTGTCTGCCACAAAACGATCCGACGGAATTGGGACAGGCGACATACGCTGGCTCTGATTCGTGCCAAACATGTCACCGTGAAATCTACACCCGGTGGGAGCAGACCCTTATGGCGAAGGTGCTCCAAGACCCACGCCAAAACCCGGATGTGATCCTGGGGAACTTTGAGATCAACGATCCCCTGGTGACCTTCTCGCACGAGGACGTTGTTTTCACTTACGGTAGTAAATGGAAACAGCGTTATTACACCCAGGTCGGAGAAGACTACTTTGTGTTTCCCGCACAGTGGGATGTGCAAAACCGCCAATGGCGACGCTATTACGTACGCCCAGGCACTGACTGGTGGGTCGAACATTACCCGGAGGACCAAATGCAACGGCCGACCGGCCCGTTGTGTGATGGCTGCCATTCGGTAAACTACGACATTTACACCAAAGCTCCAACCGAGTGGAACGTCGGCTGCGAGAAATGCCATGGGCCTGGAAGCACACACAACGAGGCCCCATCACCCGCCAATATCGTCAACCCAGCTAGACTCAATACGGTACATGCTGATGACATCTGCATCCAATGTCATTCACAAGGAAAACCGCGGCAGACGCCCCACCCGGACACCGGTGTCTACTACGACTGGCCTGTTGGTTATGAACCAGGAAACCTGCTAAGCGATTACTGGAAGCTCGAAGCACCACATCTAGGTGAGGAAACGTTCACACACTGGCCTGAAGGTTCCGCCCACAAGAACCGCATGCAGGGCAACGACTATGTACAAAGCCAGATGTATATAAAAGGAGTTACGTGCTACGGCTGCCACGACGTGCATGGCACAGAGCATGAGGCTGATCTGCGCGCACCAGGGAATCAGGTCTGTCTCGACTGTCACGGTCCCCAGTCACAGGCTGGCCCAAGGGGTTCAGTGAGTTACCACACGCAGCACCTCGAAAATAGCCAAGGAAGTCTGTGCGTGGCCTGTCATATGCCACCGATCGCACAAACGGTAGGTGATATCAATGTCCGCAGCCACACCTTTAAATTCATCTCACCTACACAAACGGAACGCTACGGTATCCCCAACCCCTGCACAAGCTGCCACGATGATCAGACGACATCGTGGGCCCGTGATGCCCTACAAGGCTGGCCGCAGTTCTCACCCTGGCGGGTGGCACAGTAACAAATAGTAGTTATGCACGACTTTGCAGACTGGTTTCCCAATCCCCACGCAGTCGTTATTCATCTGCCACTGGGGTTGCTGGTAACGGCTGTCTCTACAGATCTGGTTGCCCTGTTACGAAGAAGCTCTGCCATCGTCTGGGTTTCGAGCACCCTCTACACTCTGGGCACAATGACGCTGATCCTCGCATATCTGACAGGGCGAACCGCAGCCTCGGAGGTCTATACACCGGGCCTAGCACATGCCCTCATAGCTCAGCATTGGAACTTCGCGCTGGGGTGCATTTGGTATTTCAGTCTAGCAACACTTTGTCGGCTAGCACGTCAGCTTTGGGCACCAGGCTTCACTCGATTGAGCACAATGGTGTCAAGTATTGTGGGACTTGCTGGACTGACATTACTTGCTGTCACCGCAGAGTTCGGCGGCCGTCTTGTCTACGTGTATGGCGTAGGAGTCGCGGCACCAAATACCAAGGTTCTCTGCACCGAGCCACTGCAGAAGGAAATTCCTTCTGACGCCCTCATCTCGACGAGTGGAACTGGCGCAATCGAGAGCGGTCCCGGTCGGTGAGAGACAACCAACCGTCAGGCCTTGAACCCACCGCTAACGCCGAACAAGGTCCACACATTAACGATGCCCCCCCACGGTTGTGGATCAGACCAAGGGTGTGCCCCAGCTCATGTGCAATGACATTTCGCAGGACTTCATTATCATTTGGTCGTCTTGCCTGCACTGACCGGATCGCAACAAAATAACCTGGGGACCCCACCAACGGCCAAGCAAATGGGAGCAGTGGTTGGACCGACAATAACATCACAACATCACCGCCAAGTTCCCTCAATTCCAGCGGAGGCTGCGGTCCAGAAACCCCCTTTGGAACACGCCCGCCTCTCTGAGAAACGAAGCGAGCAAAAGTTTCGATTGAACGATGGCCTCGTGGGGCTACTGCCAGCTCTACCTCACTGAGCCTAACACTGAGGCCCAAATCAGCGAGCGTCCGGTTCCAGAACATGATTGCATCGCGAACATAGCCCACCCTCGGATCCCCTTCATCAGCGACTATGACAATGATTTGACGCTCAGACCGGTTCTGAGCTCCGACAGGCGAACTGAGGCCCAAGATGACTATCAATAGCCTTCCAAGGTGAGCCAATGACATCGTCCTATTCTCTGCTATGAACTACTAGCTTGAAACAATCGCCAGTAAAGGCAATTCCAGCAAAACTGATGCAGTTATCTCTGTTGGCCAAGAACTAATACATCTTGCGCCATATCTAGAAACGGACAAGTTGATTAGCTGCCACGGAAGCCATCCGTTCTCACCCAAGCCAGACAGCGGGGTCACCATCCTGACTAAGGGGATGTAAGGTAACACCCTAGATCAGACCGTTAGAAAACTGCCACGAATCATATCTGGCTCGCACAAGAACCCGCAGTCTGAGCTGCTTCGGGCGACAACCTCAATGGGTTGTACCATTATCAGACGCCGGCCCAGAAGCTCCGATTTTCGCCAAGGCATGAGACTAGCGCCGAATTCTATGAAACCAGGCACCTATATACAAGATGTAGGGGTTTAGAGCGTTTTTCCTTGACAGAAACACAGGAGTCCTTAATCATCGAACTTGGGCACGCGGTCACGCCCACCCTTCAAACCAGATGGCTATCCCAGGCCGTCATGGGTGATCGTCGCAGTACAGCTGGAATCGAGGCACTCGTTAGCAGACGGTCGACCTTCATCAGGTCAGACAACAGTAATTTTGTGGTCGGATAGAGCCGTGGTAACCACCGGCAGCAGCAAAACCTGCGCTCCGCTCAAGGGCTGACTCAACGCCAATCGCCGCGTTTGGACAATAGAGCCCAAGAGCAACTTGGTTAACCTGACTTACGGCACGTCCGATGGCGAACTAGGGCCAAATTTCGGGCAGACGCACCCAGCCATGCGGGGAATTCTCCTCGGGCGGAAAGCGTCACTCGTTCATCAAACCAGGAGGGAACAACATGTCGCTCACTCAGAAAACAGAACAAGCTACACGTTCCAGTGAAGGCACCGAGCACCGCGGAACACCAGACCCGCAGGCTATCTACGTCGCACCACCGCGTCGGTCTGGAATAGCACGATTCTTTAGCAACCTCTTGCTCCTCACCATCTCCCTCGGGGCTGCCTTCGGTGGCGGGTACTTCGTGATGGACCAAAAAGCTCAGATGGATCGTGAAGCATGGCGCCTTGAACAGAATTCTGCACAAGACCGGATCGCCGCCCTAGAGGAGCAAATTAACCAACTTCAGGATAGTAACGCACGCTCGAACCAAGTCGAACTTGACCTCACCGATGTTTTCGCACCGATCAAGTCGGCTGTCAGTCGTCTTGCCGAAGCCCAAGTCGAACTGGTAGCTCAGCAAATATCAGCTGAGGTTGTCCGGATCGTCGAAACCGATGTTCAGAGTATGAGCGGATTGACCAGCTCGATCTCGCTAGCATCGATTGCCGATGCAGTCGGAACCGCCGTCGAACCCGCTATCGCTGAATTACCTAGGGCCTCAGCCGGAGAACCTGAGAACCGAGACACACCAACACCGGAACCGGAACCGGACGCTCTCATCGAACCGACAGGGCTAGACCTAGCACCAACAGCTACCGAACGTAGCGGACCAACTGAGGACGCCCCACTGGACACTCCTGGAGGAACCGGCAGGCCAGAATCAGGTCCGGTAGCCGAGCTACCCACGTCCGGATTCACCAGTGAAAGCATTGATTCCAGAACCCCCACAATTCAGCCAGAAACCGTCCAAGGAGCAGTTCCGTCAACTACCAAGGAACAGCTTAGTCACGTAATACCCAGATTTCCAACGGATACCCTTTTAGGGCGACTGGCCGACTTCACTCGTGTCAAACAAGCCGAAGTCCAAGAATCTGTAGCATCTGCATTACGAGAGGCCCTTGCCAAATGGCGGGATCATTTAGGGTCCCAAACGAGACAATTACTTGGTCCTGAGAACCAGGCAACCACAAGGGCGGTCAACCGCTAAAAAAGCCACTTTGTTTGATAGGCGGGTCGGACCAGCCAAAATTGACTGGCTAGTCCGACCCGCGCGCGTTATGGCTCAAATT
>CEUS01052607.1_pt1 | contig 12015 bp, 8 predicted proteins | sample 427031 | NCBI WGS metagenome assembly CEUS01 (sample SAMEA2622837, study PRJEB7988) | marine metagenome | biome: marine biome (ENVO:00000447); feature: marine epipelagic mixed layer (ENVO:xxxxxxxxx); material: "saline water (ENVO:00002010), including plankton (ENVO:xxxxxxxx)" | depth 140 m | reverse complement strand
TAGGGAATTTTTAGGAGATTTTTTTTGCTTAAAAACGTCTCCCCCACTATTCCCCACTACTTTAGTGTTACAACAGAGCCGATAAAACCCAGCAACCAAAAGCAGTTATATCTTAGAAAATTAAGACTTTACCAAGGCAAATACACATATATAAAAAATGCTGCGGACCACCTTATCCGCAGCATTTTTTATGTAAACCAAAATTATACTACTTACATCTAACTTCCTCGACCTATCCTCGCTCTATAAGAGCCTCTTGAATTTCTATATAAGTATTTGTCGCATCAATAAAACGTTGATAATCAATAGATGGTGTCCTATCAGCATATCCCTTAGACGCCCTAAAAAGTCTCAAGGCTTGCTGGAATAGAGGGAGTGATCGCTTAGCTGATGCCACCGTTTCTGGAGAACCTATTGCCATGCCCCGGTTGTAAAGGCTATAGGCGTGCCAAAAGTCAAACTGCTGTCGAATTTGAGTAGTTACTTCAAAATCCTTGGCATTAACGATAAGTGCCACAAAACGAGCATAATCCTTCTGAGCAGGTTGGATATAGGTAGAGTAAGCATGGCTAAAAATCATATTAGCCGCTTGATCAGGAGACACCCCACTAGTAACTCCCTTCTGTAAAACCTCAATCGCATCTTCAATACTATTAGATTCAATTAGCCAACTTCCCATACGCAAATGTAAATTAGGCCAATTTGGATCTATACCCTCAATAGATGACAGAGCTTTTACAGCATCATCAATCTGACCGCTTTCTTTTAGTGCCTCTGCATAGATCGCCCATAACGATGGTTCCTGAGAGTGAGATTGTAACGCTCGCTTCGAAAATTCTGCCGATGCCACGGCATCACCCAGCTGTAGGTGGGCTGCAGATACATTGCGTAACTGAGTTACTAAAGTTTCTTCACCCTTAGCATCTAGAACTTTTTCATATGCTCCGATTGCCTTGTGGTAGAGATCAACAACTTCCTGAGTCATACCATCTCCGCCATCAATCTGTGCTTCTTTGCGCACCTGTTCAGCTCCAGCAAATGCGAAGTTCCCCAACTGTTCGTAAAAATCAATGTTTTCTGGGTCTGCTTTAATTCCCTCATCAATGAGTTCTACACTTCCAAGAGGATCACCCTCCTGAGCTAAATCATAAGCAACCTTCATACGCACAGAAGCATTGGCCGGATCCAGCTCTAGGTATTTGCGGTAATACTGGCGAGCCAAATCTTCGTCACCAAGGTTGATCGCTACAAAACCACCCAGCAAAAGTGCATTTTCATGGAAAGGATTCCTCTCCAATATATTCTTGATTTCTTCAAGAGACTCATCAAATCGTTCCGTCTGGCGAAGTACATTTGCACGAGTATATCTAACCGAAGTGGCATTTGGATTAAGCTGGAGAGCTCGATCACAGTTCTCAAGTGAGCTATCCCACTGCTGGCTTTGGGCATAATCAGAGCAGAACACAGCAACACGAGTTTGTTCTACGAACAACTTGAAACGCTCAACTATTTGTGATGCTGCCTCTTCTTCTTGCTTGTCTGCTGACGTGATTGCATCTACGTCAAATTCCTCTCCCGTGTTGGTATCCACAAACTTAATGTTCTGGACATCCCATTTCAGCTTGGTTCCCGTGTACTCAGCACACAGTACAACCTCGTAGTTGCTTTGTTGTGCAAGCTGACGAGCCTTTATACAAGTCAGATCCTTCATTTCCATATCGAATCTTTTAAGGTCGTTTTTAATATCCTTCTCATCCACAGCTGTGTGCGTATTCAAATCACTGATTCGATCCCTGAGTTTATCGGCCAGTTTTTCGCCAAATTTATTGCTCTCTCCATTAATGGGTCTAAAATCAGGAATTAGCACCCTAAAACGACTACTTACAGTTTGTTGTGCATGAATAATCGTATTACCCGTGACAGGTAATACAATTGACATGAAAAACGAGAAAATCAGGCAATTACGTCCCATTATAATACACACTCCGTTATGGAACTCTGAATAAATTTATTACTAGTTATTCTTCATTAAGTATAATACTTATACATAGAATTTATAGGAGTTTGTGAAAAATTTCGCAAGCGTTAACCCAAGAATCATAACAATTAAAAATTATTTGTTAATAGCCTTAGGATAGCTTTATTAGCAGAATTTTAAGATAGGTCCCAATGAAAAACTCAATTTATTATTAATAATCATAAATAACTATTTTGCTACAATGAACAAAAATAACATTGATCCAGGTACACAACTAGAGATCATAGGCCATAGAGGATATTCGGCTGTAGCACCTGAAAACACCATAGCATCTCTAAACTCTGCAATAGCTACTGGAGTTAGGTCCGTTGAATTTGACATTCATATATCCTCCTGCGGGACTCCCGTCCTCTTCCACGATGACGACCTTCATCGCACCACAAATGGCTTCGGTCCTCTAAAATGTAAAACCTTCCGACAACTTCAAGATTTGGATGCAGGTAAGTGGTTTTCAGAAGAGTTCTCCGGAGAGAAGATACCTTCCCTGATGGAAGCTATTAATCAACTCAATGGTCAGATTGATTACATCTACGTCGAAGTAAAAGGTATCCGGAAACTCCAAGATCTTGATACCATGATCCAAATTATTCGTGAAACTAATTTTGCAGACAAAACAACATTCCTCAGTATAGACTGGGACATTGTGGATCAAATATGTTGCCGGGATTCTGGCTTAGGAATCGGTTTCATAGTTGAAACATCGGATCGGTTTGATGAAGCACTAAAACGTGTTGAAGGAAAATCAAACGCTATACTTGACCTAAGCCATACCCTCCCCCTAGAAAATCCATATATGGTTGATCAAGCACGAAAAATTGGTATAGATGTGGTAGTGTGGACAGTTAACAATATCGATGAGGCGAAACGTCTCAGAGATATTGGAGTTACACGTTTCACGACCGACCAGATAGATTTACTACTTGGATGGGCTTCTTCCTGATATCCACAATACATAATATTAAAATTCCTAATCGTTGAACTTAAGCTCAATATCTGCTACCATCGATAGAGTTGAGAACAGTTATCAACATTTCAGGTAATCATGTCAGTAATCGATCTAGACAGAGTAGGGAAAAAATATTGGCCTGGGCCCATAGATGCCCTGGCAGACATATCAATAGACGTTAGACAAGGAGAGATCCTCACTCTCCTAGGTCCGAGCGGATGTGGCAAGACTACCACACTCCGGCTCATAGCTGGATTCGAAGCGCCTGATGAGGGTGAGATAAAGATTTTAGATAATCCCGTATCAGGCAACGGTAACTGGGTTCCTCCAGAAGATCGCAGCGTAGGAATGGTATTCCAGGACTACGCACTATTTCCTCACCTAACAGTAGGTGAGAACGTAATGTTTGGCCTTCACGATCGTAAAGATTCTAAACAACGACGAAAACGCGCAGGTGAAGTACTAAATCTCCTAGACCTAGACCACCACTTCGAGAGGTACCCCCACGAATTGTCCGGTGGACAACAGCAACGCGTGGCCCTGGCAAGAGCTATCGCCCCAGAACCTGTTGTCGTGCTCATGGATGAACCCTTTAGTAATCTCGATGCCCACCTAAGAAACAGGGTGCGAGACGAAGTTATTAAGAGTTTACGAACTGCAGGTGTTACCTGTGTACTGGTTAGTCACGATCAACGTGACGCTTTAGCTATATCGGATAGGGTAGCAGTAATGAATCAGGGGCGAATAGAGCAAACAGGAACGCCTCAGGACATATATAAGCATCCAACTTCCATATTCGTAGCTAACTTCGTAGGAAAAACAAATTTACTGCAGGGTCTCATACAGGGGATAGATGGATGTGTGCTCACAGATTTCGGATCCTTTTGTCGCGTGGATAGGTCTGGCCTGACTGACGGTGCCCCAGTAATGGTAGCAGTGAGGCCAGAAGGATTTGAGCCTTCTGATCATGGAACTCTTCAAGGCACCATCATTTCCACAACATATACAGGTAGCAACATAGAAGCGGAAGTTAAGATTTGTACAAACTCCGGGGGGCATAGATCTCTAACAGTTCATTTGCCCACTAATCAGTCATACTCTTCCGGAGATTCAATCCGACTAGTTCTAGATTCAGACTATGCTTCAGTTGTACGCAACTCTTGTGAGACCTTAGGCTTCACACCACCATCGCCGTTATAGATTTGATCTTAGTTGTATATATAGGCATATCAAGAAGCCCTAGTTTTTCTATGAGCAAGTTAGTACAAAAGAGAATGTGCTCCCTTTTCCAATTTCAGTTTCTACTTCAATTTGAGAGCCATGGGCAGCAAGTATCCCTTCCACTATAGTTAGACCTAATCCAGAACCTTCTCCTAAAGAATGACGTCCTTTCCAGTAACGATCGAATAAGTGTTCACTTACATCGGGATCAATACCAGGACCCGTATCTTTAATCGATATTAAAACACCTTTCTCAACCACAGTAGCAGAAACTATTACTTTACCACCTTCAGGTGTGAACTTAAGGGCGTTTACAATTAGATTCGACATCACCTGAAGCATACGGTCCAAATCCGCCTTCACACTTGGCAGATCCGGATCTATTTCTTTATACAAAGATACAGATTCTTCTTCGGCTCGTGCACGTGCTGAAACTATAGCTTCCTCAAGCATATAGTTTGTATCTACAGGCTTCATATAAACTGCTAGCTGACCTTTTTCTATATTAGCAACTTCTAAGAGATCATGGATTAGGCGATTAATACGGTGTGCAGATCTTTGTATAAGACCTAGGTGTTCATTCCAACGCTTCGAAGAAAGCGGCTTATCAGCAAGGAGTTCTGCTGCTGCTGCAATCGTACCTACTGGATTTCTTAGATCGTGTGAGACTACAGCTAGGACTTCATCTCGAGCTTGAACTGCTTCACGCAGAGCTTTCTCAGAATCACGTATCTGAGTCATGTCAGTAATTGTTAACACAACACCTATAATACCCAATCCATCTTTCATAGGACTTACAGTTACCTGAGCAGGAAAATAAGATCCGTCTTTCCTCCAGATAAATTCATCCAGAGCTTTGATGGTTTGTTCAGTAGCCAAGGATTTATATACCGGACATTCTTCTTTGGGATAATTAGTGCCATCCGGACGCGTGTGGTGGATCATCTGATGAACTATCCGCCCCTTTAGTTCTTTAGATTTATATCCCAATAGTTCAGCGCCAGATTCATTTAAAAAAGTACAACGGCCATCGATATCAATTCCAACCAATCCATCTCCAGTGCCCCTTAGCATAGCTCGGAATTCTCGACGTGCGAACACCTCTTCCTGACGACGGTGGCTTTCGTTACGAAGCATATCCCGGATCTTGTAAATAGAAATACCTATGTACCAGGTCCCCATAATAGCTAAAAAAATAGTACCTACAGTTACCCAAATCTGAATGATAGCATGCCTGGCCGATTTTATAGTCGCCGATGCAGCATCACGGATTAGAAGATTTTCAAACGCCCTTGTCTCAGAACGAATGGTCTCATAACGACTCCTGTCATCCTCAATCCTCTCCTCAAAATCCTGTACACGAATGACAATCCCTCTATCATCCATAAGAGGTGCATGAAGCACTTGCCATTCTCTTATTAGCTCCTCAAGTTTTTCAAGTTCAATCAGATAGGAAGAAGAAAAAGGTGTGTTGCTTATGATCTCATCTAATTCATTCAATCGACTTTCTGATTTTTTAAAATCTTCACTATAGAGTTCTAAAAAGTCAGTGTCGCCAGAAGCTACGTATTGTTGCACCCGCATCATTTGACTGGAGTGGGCAAGAGCAAGTTCAGATGTAAGGATACGAGCAGAGGATAGATCCTGGATGGTTTTCTCTAAATCAGCATGCTGCCGTTCGAGAAACCATGGGATTAAAGCTAGAGACAATAAAGCTGCTAGGGACACTGCCAGGGTAATAATCCATCTGAACTCGCCCATCCATGATTTACGAAAAGATATCATCGATAACTACTAGTAGATCATTGGTGAACTGGAAGGAACAAATGCCACGATCCTTAAAGGACCTCCACTTCCACCAGCAATTTTCATAGGTAAGGCAACTATAAAAGACCCGAATTCAGGGATTGAATCTAGGTTGGCTACATTTTCAAAACCCGGAATATTAGAAGAATAGAAAATAAGATGAGATCCAAAGCTATTAGATTGACCGTAATCAATACTGGGAGTATCGATTCCTACCGCAGATATTGTACGGTGGTTTACGAGCCAGCGAGCTGCCTCTGGATCAATTCCAGGAAAATGAAGCTCAGAAACTGCATCTGGACCTTCAAGATCTGTGCCCAAATAACCTAAACGATTAGGCCAGCGATCTCCCCAACCTGTATTAAAAATAACGATGGATCCGTTAGGTATTCGCATATGCCTGGACTCCCAGGCCTTTAAATCGTTAACAGATATCAAATAATCTGGAGTTGCATGGTCAGATACGTCCACAACTACAGCCGGCGCAATAAGACGATCCAGAGAAATTTTTTCCACCGTCGTACCACCACGGAAGAAATGTATGGGTGCATCAATATGGGTTCCACCATGCTCTGCAGTAGATATGTTATAAGCACTGTAGAAGTATCCGGCTTCAGTTTCGCCATAGGCAACTTCATCGATCTGAAAACCATCAGCTGTGGGCCAGTATATGGCCTCCTCTGAATAAGCATAGCTAAGATCGACCCAATTACCACCAGATCCATCAAATACATTCGAGAAATCAGTAGAGTCGGACATATGACAACCAACAAGTGAAATAAAGACCACTACGTAAAACAAAGATCTACTCATTAAGATCTCCTCTCATTACCAATCTTTCTAAGTGGGCGGTACAGGATTCGAACCTGTGACCTCCTGGGTGTAAACCAGGCGCTCTGAACCAACTGAGCTAACCGCCCGTATGGAAACTTGCTTTATGATAAGAATACTAAGTGATTTCAGAAATAAAGAAGACTAACAGACAATCCAGACCACCTGGATTTTAAAGTATAATAGCTATGGGTATGAGAAATACGTACCCGATAACCAAGAGTATGGGAGCCAACGTTATCGATCCTTGAGCAAGAAACCAGTAACCTAGCGTTATAGTTAATAGGGCAACGACTGCAATAATGAAATTAATGACCGAGAACTGAGGATCATCTTTATCTTTACCATCTCTATAATTTACAGAGTTATTCTTTGCCATAGTTACGATTCTATTTTTCACATTCCTTAGACAAACTTATTCAATAATTACCCAATACCACACTGACGCAATAGACCAACAGTGGATTTAACATACATTGTTTTTCTATATACTAAAGCGTTCTAAATAGCGAGAAAGTCGAGAACGTGAAATCTTTAGCAGTTTGGCTGCTTCCGTCTTATTTCCATGTGTATGATCGAGAACCTTACGAATTTGGTTCTCAATAGCTCCATCCATACTCATATCTCTTTCGTTAGCTGATTCCTGATTATCCTTAAGCATACCAAGGGAAAGATGTTCATTGCCAATCACAGAACCCCGTGCAACGATAGCGGCTCTGGTAAGAACGTTTTCAAGCTCACGAACGTTACCCGGCCAATGATAAGAAATCAGTGCTTCCATAGCTGTTTGAGAAATATGTAGAACTTCACTGCCAGTCTCTTCACAAATACGACCCAAAAGATGAATAGCTAAAGTCGGAATGTCATCTTTTCGTTCTCGTAGGCTGGGGAGCTCAATTTCAACAACTCGTAACCGAAAGTATAAATCTTCACGGAAACCACCCTCTGAAAGGAGCTCTTCCAAACGCTGGTGTGTGGCCGCAACTACTCGAGCTTCCGTAAGTTTGACCTGCTCACCTCCAACAGGATAAAACTGTCTCTCCTGGAGAACTCTTAGAAGCTTAGACTGGAAATCAGGCGAGGTATCACCAATCTCGTCTAAAAAAATGGTGCCTTTGCCAGCTAACTCAAAATATCCCTTCTTGGCCCCTACCGCACCGGTGAAAGCACCTCTTACATGACCGAACAATTCAGACTCCAGCAGAGTATCTGTCAGGGCAGTACAATTCACCGCGATGAACGGTTCACTGGCATGCAACGAATGGTTATGTATTGCACTAGCTACCATTTCCTTGCCCGTACCAGTCTCGCCGCGAACCAGCACAGTGGTCCTATTCTGAGAAAGAACACCAATCATCTTATAGATCTCAATCATTCTCGGATCACTGCCCACTACGTTATCAGTATCTGCGTCATGATCTAAGTCAGAACCACCAGATTTGGCCAAAGCTCGGACTAACTTTTGCTCACCCAAACAACGTTCAACCACTGATCCAAGTTCTTTAAGGCTCACGGGTTTTACTAGGTAGTCAAATGCTCCGGACTTCATTGCCTCAACAGCTGATGTCATAGAATCGTGGCCTGTCATAATTATGACATCCACTCCTTCCATGGACTCCTGGATCTTATCTAGTAATTCCAATCCGGTCATACCTTCCATACGAAGATCCGTGATTACCAAAGCAGGATTAAATTTCTTGATTTTACCAAGAGCTACTTCAGCACTTTCAGCTTCATCCAGCTTATGTCCTAAATCTTCTAGTTTGTCTCTAAAGACCGAACGGATGTCAGCGTCATCGTCTACCAGCAGAATACGAGCCAATGTTTTCCCCTATGGGTATATGAAACCTTCAGATACTCCTACTCCAAAACACTAATGTCAGGTCCAGATAATTGAACCACTAAAAGCAAAAATATTATATCCTCACTAGATCATAACCCCTCTCCAGATCGCGCCCACTCAGCACATGATCTCAAATCTTCTGGAAGTGGCGACTGGAAAGTAAGCACTTCTTTACTGATCGGGTGACGGAAAGACAGATGCCATGCGTGCAAAAACTGCCTAGATATTCTATCGTTGAGTAATTTCGCCCAAATGCGCACCCTCCCATTCATCCCTCGCTCCCAACCTAATCCGTACACAGAATCACCAACAACGGGATGGCCAATATGAGCAAGATGCACTCTTATTTGATGTGTCCTTCCTGTCTCGAGTGCAACTTCTAGAAGTTCTGCACCTGCCCAATCCTCAATAACTCTAAAATGAGTGACCGCATGTCTCCCACTTTTTATAACCTTCATACACTGCCGCCTGGATGGGTCTCGACCAACTGGTGCATTAACCTCAAGAGGTGATTCGGCAAGGTGTCCCCATGAAGCAGTTTGATAGCAACGCTTAATCTCACGCCGTTGAAGATCTCTAGAAAGAGCTTGGTGTGCATCGTCAGTTTTGGCCACAACCATTAGTCCAGACGTATCCTTATCTAAGCGATGGACAATACCTGGTCTTAATATCCCACCTATTCCAGAAAGGTCTGAGGCGTGCGCTAGCAGGGCGTTAACCAATGTACCCTTATAGTGTCCTGGACCAGGATGTACCACCATTCCGGCCAGTTTATTAACTACTATAATTGATGAATCCTCAAAATATATATCAAGTTCGATGTCCTCAGGCTCTAACTTCAAAGGTACGGGTACGGGCAGGCGAACTTCGATTTCTTGACCGACTTCTAATCTTTCAGATTTTCTAGCCTCCAATCCATTCAGGAGCACACAACCATCCTCTACTAAATTCTGTACCCTGGTTCGAGATAGGTTTAGATGGTTAGCGATGTATACATCGATCCGATCACCTTCTTTATCTACGGTCAAGTTCTCTACGCGTTCTTCGGCTATCATTAACTCAAATTTCCCTGTGACATCTCAGCCAGCAATAGTATCAATTTACGATTCTCGATCGAGAGCAATATCAAAGGAGTAATCATCAATACGGAAATTGGCCACATTGGAATATCCTTCTACATTATCCTCAGTACTCTTGATCTCTAACTGAACAGCCAGGGTTTCTCCGCATATGAAATCTCGGTGATCGTAAGCTGCAGAATTAATATCTTCAGGCCCAAATACAGCCAACCTAATGCGATCTGTTATCTCTAAACCACTATCCTTACGCATACGTTGAATGCGGTTCACTAGCTCTCTAGCAACCCCTTCAGCACGAAGGCCATCATCGATGTAAGGATCCAATGCAGCAGTATAGCCACCTTCAGAGCGTACTATTAAATCACCCTTAGATTCTTCCTTGATTTCTAGTTCTTCATCTTCTAAATAAAATATTTCGCCCGCTATCTCGATGGAGATTGGATCTCCTTTTTGATATTTTTCTAAAGTGACCGATGGAAGGTTTCGGATCGAAGTAGCCACAAGCTCGGTGTCATCCTGAAACCGGGGACCGAGAATCTTGTAATTAGGTTTTGCAACAAGAGATACTAATCCTTCAGCGGAATTCAAAAAATCAACTTCCTTGATATTGAGTTCATCCTTAAGCAGTTCCATAACCTCTGGACGAACCTGGAGTCTATCTGGAACTACTGCAAAGAGCTTTTGAAGTGGTTGTCTCACTCTGGCCTTAGCTCCCTCTCGAGTAGCCCGACCTAAAGATACCAAAGTACGAACTGCCTTCATCTCTTCTTCTAGATTTTGGTCTATACTATCGATATCAGGCTCAGGAAAAGGCTCCAAGTGAACGCTCTTTCCAGTAAGTCCGTGATGTATCCAGTCAGCCATGAAAGGAGTTGCTGGAGCAAGTAACAAACAGACAGTACGAAGAGAGTCCCATAGGGTGCGGTATGCAGCTCGCGCATCTGAATTATCTACGTTTCCCCAAAAACGGGGACGTGAACGCCGCACATACCAATTCGATAACTCTTCGCTAACAAACTCTCCTAAAACACGGTAGGCACGTGTGATTTGATAAGAATCCAATTCTTCTCTAACCTCTGCTACCACAGACATCAAACGTGAGATAAGCCATCTATCAAGTAAGCTACGATCAGCAGGAATAGGATCTTTGTCCGACAGAGACCAATCCTCAGCATTGGCATATAGAGAAAAGAACCGATAGATATTTAATATTGTATCAAGGAGCTTACGGGAGTTATCCCGGACCGTCGCAGGATCATATCGCTTAGTAACCCATGGATTACTAACTGTAATAAAATGCCAACGAATACCATCCGCTCCGTGTTTTTCAATGGCTTCCCATGGATCAACGGTATTCCCCCTAGACTTAGACATCTTCTGACCTTCAGCATCCAAAATCAGATCGTTAACAATCACATTTTTGAATGGAGGCCCCATTTCCAGCATAGTTGAAATAGCCAGAAGAGAATAGAACCATCCTCTAGTCTGATCGATTCCTTCACAGATAAAATCTGCCGGAAAGTGTCGCTCGAACTCATCTTCGTTTTCAAATGGGTAGTGCCACTGAGCATATGGCATAGCACCAGAATCGAACCAAGCATCTATCACTGCTGAAGTTCTTCTCATTGTACCATTACACTGAGCACACACCCATGTCAGCTCATCTATGTATGGACGATGTGGATCAAAATCTTCATTCAAATAACCCACCTTCTCTTCGAGCTCTTTGAAGCTACCTATCCACTCCAGGTGATCACCTTCCGTGTCGCACACCCAAACTGGAAGAGGAGTTCCCCAGTAACGATCACGTGAAAGAGCCCAGTCCACATTATTCTTTAGCCATTCTCCCATACGTCCTTCACCTAATTCAGGAGGGAACCAATCCGCAAATTCTTGGTTATGAAGCATTTCTTCTTTCATAGTGGAAGTTGCTGCAAACCAAGAATCTCTAGCAACGTAAAGAAGGGGAGACTCGCACCTCCAACAATGTGGGTACGAATGAATTTCAGTATCGAAACTGAAAAGATTACCCCTATTTTCAAGAGCTTCAACTAGAACTGGATCAGCATCTCTCACAAACACACCTTTGACCAAATCCACATCGGGCAAGAAACACCCAGCCTCATCAATAGGCATGAGCATGGGGAGGTTGTGACGCTGTCCCGCAGCATAATCGTCAGATCCAAAGGCAGGTGCAATATGAACTATATCCGTACCCTCTTCTGAGCTAACAAAGTGCTCATCTACGATA
>CEUS01258905.1_pt1 | contig 12031 bp, 6 predicted proteins | sample 427031 | NCBI WGS metagenome assembly CEUS01 (sample SAMEA2622837, study PRJEB7988) | marine metagenome | biome: marine biome (ENVO:00000447); feature: marine epipelagic mixed layer (ENVO:xxxxxxxxx); material: "saline water (ENVO:00002010), including plankton (ENVO:xxxxxxxx)" | depth 140 m | reverse complement strand
AGGAACCCGCCCCGCCTGACCAAGGGTTTCTGGCTCAACCTCACTCAATCTCACGACAATTTCTCGCGACAGCCCAGGAACCTTCTCGTAGGGAAACCCATCCGGAATTCGACGGCGTTCGTCTTGAAGGCTGCGAGAAACTGCCGCCTTTTGCCGTCGTAGGTAACCTTCGTATTTGACGAGGGTCTCAACACTGGACAGCTCCACAGATGCACTGTCATCTGCTGTCTCTACTTCCACCAGTCCACGTTGAACCAAACCCTCCAACGTTTCTCCAGGACGCCGCAGTACCTTTTTCGCTTCAACCGCATGTCCCTTCTCGGGCACCGTTGCGTTTTTGAGCCGAACCACATTTCGCTCGAATCGCCCTCGGCGTGCCTCAAACCGTTCCCAACGGTCATCGGACACTAAACCAATCTCTCGCCCTCGAGCCGTCAATCGGAGATCGGCGTTGTCAATTCGAAGTAAGAGTCGATGTTCAGCTCTCGAGGTAAACATTCGGTATGGTTCCAGACATCCTTGGGTTGTCAGATCATCAACCAGTACTCCTAGGTAGGCTTCACTCCTACCTATTACCCACTGCTCCAACCCCAGAGCCCTGCGACCAGCGTTAATTCCTGCGACTAAACCTTGGGCTGCCGCCTCCTCATATCCTGAGGTCCCATTAATTTGACCAGCTAGGAAGAGCCCAGGGACCTTGTGAGCCTCCAAAGTCTGGCCCAACTCTGTCGGCTGAATGAAGTCATACTCTACCGCATAGCCAGGCCGCAACATGACCGCATCTTCCAGCCCAGGGAAGGCCCCAATGATTTCCTGTTGTATCTCACGCGGCAAGCTCATCGAGCATCCGCTAACATAAATTTCTCGGGCATCTAGCCCCTCCGGTTCCAAGAACAGATGGTGGCGTTCCCGATCGGGAAAACGCATCACCTTGTCTTCGAGCGATGGGCAATACCTCGGGCCAATTCCCTTGATTTGTCCGTTATAAAGAGGTGACTGTTTCTTATTGGCCCGCACTAATTTATGCACATCGTCAGTCGTGTGAAGGTGGTGGCAGCAAATTTGATGTCTCTCGATTGCACCAGTCAAGAACGAAAAAGGTACTGGAGGACAGTCGCCTAATTCCTCCTCAAACTTGCCAAAATCTATACTGCCCCGATCGAGACGTGGCGGTGTCCCCGTTTTTAAGCGACCCCAGACCAGTCCCAAATTCTTGAGTGATTCCCCAAGCTGATGTGATGCTTGCTCACCCGCCCGGCCGCCCTTAATTTGCTCTGTCCCTATATGCATCAATCCGTTCAGAAACGTTCCGGCCGTTACCACCAGGGTCCGGCAGCTAAACCGAGAACCAGTCTCAAGTTCTACGCCTGACACCCGACCTCTGTCCATAACGATTGAGCCAGCTCTGCCAATGATCCAATTTATGTTAGGTTCTGCCTCTAGCTTTATCCTCATCCACTGACGATACCGTTGTTTGTCTGCCTGGGCTCGCGGTGACCAGACTGCCGGGCCCCGACTGCGATTCAACAATTTAAACTGAATAGCTGTTGCATCAATCGCCTCGCCCATCACCCCGCCGAGTGCGTCGATTTCACGAACTAAATGACCCTTGGCTGTTCCGCCAACGGCCGGATTGCACGGCATCTGAGCTACCGTTTCAGCCGACAAGGTACAGAGACCGACCGTGCATCCTAGACGGGCCGCAGCGTGGGCAGCTTCTACGCCAGCATGACCGGCTCCGACAACAATTACATCGTAGTCTGTGGGCATCTTTATGATTAATCCTGCTCAATGCCTAATAGATTCAACTGCTTTTGCCTTCAACGTTACTGAGCTGTTCCTGCCGTCGACCCCAGTAGTTACTTTCCGATACAAAACCTCTCAAAAATATGCTGCAGCACATCGTCTGAAGTTCGCTTTCCAGTTAACTCCTCCAACGCGGTCCTTGCACGATCAAGATCGGCCAGAATAAATTCTTCACCGGCCGCTTCGTTCGCAGCACTTTTCGCACTCTCAAGAGCTGTAGCTGCTCGCTCAAGCAGGTTAATGTGACGAATATTTGCAATCCTAGGCGTGTCTCGGAGTAAATCGATCCCGACTAGGATTTCCCGCAGCGTCTCACGGAGCACACAGACCCCATCACCAGTTAAAGCTGAAAGAGAAACTACCCGGTCTCCGCCCACCAACGAGTCGGACGACCAGCTTCTGGAGCAGTCTGCCTTATTCAGCACCATCACACGTGGCATCTTGGCCGTTTCTTCCAAGACGGCCCAATCCTCTGGGCCAAGCACTCGTGATTGGTCGAGAACCACAACCACAGCAGCAGCAACCCCAATTGCCTGACGGGCACGAGAAACCCCCTCAGCCTCAACACTACCCTCGGCGGTTCGGATCCCCGCTGTGTCAACAAGGGTAACTGCAAGGCCGTCTAGGTCAATCACCTCGGTGATGAGGTCACGAGTTGTCCCAGCCTCCGATGTCACGATGGCGCGGTCAGAACCCACCAAATAGTTAAACAGAGTTGATTTACCCACATTGGGTTTGCCAAGGATGACAATTTGGCACCCCTCGCGGATCAACCGCCCACTCGCGGCACCCGATAAGAGTTCCCGAACTTGTTTTAGTAACTCCTCTACAGACTGAACCACCTCTCTGGTCTTAATGAAGTGGTAGCCTTCATCGGGGAAATCGAGCGACGCTTCCAATCTCGCAATCAAGTCAAAAAGTCTTACGTCCAAACTAGCAATCAACCCCGTCATCGTACCCTCGAGCTGATCGAAGGCCATACGGGCTTGTAATGGGGTCACGGCGTTGACAAGATCGCCGACAGCCTCAGCCTGTACTAGGTCAAGACGGCCATTCATGAACGCCCGCAGAGTAAATTCCCCAGGTTCGGCCAAGCGAGCACCCTGCAAGAGAGCCAGGCCAACAATTCGTTCCAATAAAACTGGACTCCCATGGGCACTAAGCTCCACAACATCCTCTCCCGTATAGGATCTCGGCCTAGGAAAGAATGTTGCGATAACCTGGTCAATCCCAGACGGTTCCTGAGCCTGAATGTGGTCGATGATCTTAGCCAGAGTCGCGTAGCGAGGCTTTAGTTGTGCCGAGTGGTCAAGAAGGCCTTTAGCCAAGGCAAGAGCCTCAGGACCACTAATACGCACGATCCCCAAGCTGCCCTTGCCCTGTGGTGTGGCAACCGCAACAATTGTGTCGTCTGGCCTAAACACCTCTTATGGTCCTAGGCGGATATCGCGTGGTCTCTGACCAGCGCCACACCCAACCCTTGATTTGACAACAGTTGCTCACATGCCGCCATGAGGAAGCAACAGTAAAGGAGAACCGAGCCCAAACCTCGCCCCGATAATCCCTCAGCCTAAACCTGCAGAAGTCACTGGGTTGAAATCAAGACAGTTTTTAGGAACGCATCACCAATGCTTTCCGAAGACACAGTCGGATCCTCAGCAATGGCCAAATGCACAATCCGACGAGCGTAGGGATTCAGGGGCCCTAGTTCTTGCGTCTCTCCTGTTGCCCGAGCCCGTTCAGCAAGCAGCACAGCGGTTTGTCGCAACTCTTCATCCTTACTCTTGCGGTAGTCGAGACAGTCAACCACAATGTGGCCCTTGGTATGCTCACTGCGGAAGGCAGCATTCACTAAATGTTGCAAAGCATCCAAACCAGCGCCCTTTCGCCGCAAGAGCGCCTGACCTCCGTCCCCATCAACGGTTATGCGCGTTCCGTCTTCAATTGGCTCACTCGCCACCACCAACGATAGGCCCAAGGCTTTAGTGACTGCTTCCACAAACGCCACCATACGGTCCTCAAGACGCGCTGTCACACGACACCTCCTATCTGGCCTTCCCTTTTGATCGCCCAGATTTCTTCCCTCGTCGACCTGATTTCTGCGGTGGACCAAAATCACGCGTTCTTTGGCCTTCGCCTCCGTCAGCTTGTTTAGCGGGAACTGGATCAGCTGAAGAAACAGTGCTCTCTGCCACCTGACGTTCCGCTGGGGGACGAACCTGGCGAATTCGAGGTGGCCCGGCGATCCGGTTAGTGAGCAACTGCTGACCGATACCGATCACATTACTCGTCAGCCAGTAAATAACCAGTCCGCTCGGCGCCCATAGAAACATGAACGTAAACATGACCGGCATTAGCATCATGATCTTTTGTTGCATTGGGTCAGCACCAGAGGGCTGCAACCGCTGCTGAAAGACCATGGAGGCTCCCATAATCACGGGTGTTACAAAAAACGGATCTTTAACTGACAGATCTGAAATCCAGAACAAAAAGGGTTCGCCGCGCAATTCTACCGCCATCGAAAGAAGTCGATAGAATGCAAAGAGGATTGGCATTGTTAGTAGCATTGGCAGGCATCCACTTGCAGGATTGGCACCGTGCCGCCGATACAGTTCCATTACCTCTTGATTCATCTTCTGCTTGGCTGGATCAGTTGTTTTGAGATGAGCATATCTAGCCTGAATGGCTTTCATCTCGGGTTGTAGCTCCTGCATCTTGCGCATCGACACGACGCTCTTGTGCCGTAGAGGGAAGATGAGGATGTTTATGAACACAGTAAGCAGGATAATCGACCATCCGTAGTTCCCTACAAAACCGTGAATACCCTTAAGTGTCTGGTGCAAAGGAACAACGATCACTCCCAAAATGCTGCCAAAATCAACCGCTCGAGAAAGGTTTCTCTCTGGATCGACGCTGTTCAAAAGGTCGAAATCCTTAGGACCAAGAAAAAAAGGTAATTCCTCTACGCCAGTCTCAAATATCAGATCGAACTGGACGAGATTATGCGGGTCTGCAGACACCGCTCTGTAATTGACAGAGCCCTGTTGTCGGCCCGGCAAAACGGCTGCCAGAAAATAATGATTATCAACGCCGACGAAGTCGAACTGGCCTTCATATCTCTGGCCTTCGACAATATCCTCCGGTGCAATTCGGCCTAGTTCAGCCTCTTGCAAGAGTCCATCTTCGAACGCTCGTCCATAGTAGACAGCACCGGGCAACTGCTGGAAGACCATCCGTGAGGTGTCCGGCCTGGCACCACCCAAGGCTGGCCCCCAAGCGATAGCCAGCGACTGCGATCCAGCTGCTGTTGTGACCGACGCATCGACCGACACGACATAGCCTCTGGGTCCAGCAGGTTGGAAAGTGTATGCTTTTCGGACACGTAAGCCTGAGCTATCTTCGTAATCAAAGACCAGCACACCCGGCTCAGAGGTTAAGGTCATGTTTTCAACAGACGGACGAAAAAGAGCAGAATCAAGGTAAGACGTTAGCTCGGGATCTTCTCGCACAACTAGCGAAAACGGATTAGGTTGCCCAAGAACCCCAGCCAGAGGCACAAGCTCTACAAAGGCCCCAGCGTCATCAACATATTCTTTTAACTGCCAACTCAAGAGGCTAGCCCCTCGGTTACTGAAGACCGCCCGGATGAGCTCGGTCTCGATGACAACCTCTCTGAGCTGGGTATCAGAAACCACGGGTTCAACTATCCCTCTATTGGACGGGGTTACAACCTGGGGCAGCTGGCCCACTGTGGCAGCCGCAGGTTCTAAAACACCTGATTGTGTGGGGGTCAAGTTTTCAGACTCAGCGGTTGTCCCGACCTCACTTTCCGACACCTGCCGATCGGTTGGTACGGGTGGAGGACCGATCCACTGCTGATAGAGAATCAACACCAGAAAGGACAACACGACTGCAAGAAGAACTCGACGTTCCATAGCAGATTAACAGCTCCGAGGCCGCGTCCCGTGATTGGTCGGATGTCCAGGAACACTACGGCTCTGTGGAACTGGATCGTAGCCACCTGCTACAAAAGGATGACAGCGACTTAAACGGCACAGCGAAAGCCTCAGTCCGTATATACCTCCGTGCTGGCGTACTGACTCTTCGGCATAGTGGGAGCATGAAGGAACAAAACGGCAGGAACCTCCCAACAACGGTCCCAGCAGAAGTCTATAAGCTCTTAGCAAAAAGACACTCAGCATCACAACAGACTTATCAAAACCCAGAAGCAACTGAACAAGAAAGCACCTCACAGCGTCACCGAGAACCTCTCGACTGAAATTGCCGACGAAGTGTACGCCGATAGTCAGCCTGAAGAGACCCAAAAGAAGCATCGAGAAAATTGCGTAACGGTAGCACAACTAGATCTAGACAAACTTCCGGCTTATTTTGTCGAAAAATCTCCCTCACGCGGCGCTTGATTCGATTGCGATACACCGCATTTCCCAAGCGTCGAGGGGCAACAATACCCAACCGGCTCACAGAAAACTCGCTTCGTCGGCTAACGATCGTTAGGAAACGCCCCCGAGCTTTAATGCCCTGAGCTTGCATCGCCAGAAATTCCGCACGATGACGAATCCGTTCATCACGGGTGAGCTTGGCAAGCATGGGTGAGTGATACTCTTTCGGGATCTTTGCTCGATAAACCTCTACCAAGAACACAAATAGCTTGGTCCCAACAGACACAGTTTCTTGATAGGCAAGTGGGCTGGTTGAAAAACTGTGAGACGGGGACAGTTATCCAGACACGGTGAGGCGATGTCGACCCTTAGCCCGTCTACGGCTGAGGACTCTACGGCCTGCAGGTGAACTCATACGTTCACGAAAACCATGTTTTTTACTTCGCTTTCGCCGATTTGGTTGAAAAGTTCGCTTCATAAGGTCGTCTTTTATCTATAAGTGGTAACGGCAACCTCACATCATAACTGGGTTAATTCTATCCTGTCAACGGTTTCAATCATCTAGATAACCCCCAATTTACCTGTATGGCGACGCTGTCCCAGGTGGAGACACCTCGTGATTGCAGTGTCAGCTTCTGCTATGTTAGAGTGCCTCTCCAACACCCCAGCGATAAGGCTTAACTAAACGAGGGAAAGTTTCCACAACTGTGGAAAAATATGTGGAAATTCTACAAGTTTTCTGATCTGCACATATCTTCACACCATTAAAACAAATTTTTTATGTTTTTATTTTGTTATTGTTTATTTATTTATTTTCATGTTTTTTTATAAACATCAAAAAAACAACCGAAAGTTCAAAGTTAAGTGACATCGATGTCCGGGAACATTTGGTCCCAAGTACTTGCCCGTATTGAAAGCAAGGTAAATAAACACAGCTTTCACACGTGGTTTAAACCTACCAGTTTCATTAACGACGAAGATGAAACTGTCACGGTTGGAGTCCCGAACGATCTATTCAGAGACTGGCTGACAAAACATTACTCGGGTGTCATCAAGGAAGCGATTGAAGAGCTCCAACGTTCTGGGACAGAGGTTTCTTTCATCACCAAAAGCACAAAGTCAAGCTCGCCTACTTCGGATTCAACATCTTTACCACCCCTCTCCACTAATCAAGAGCGTTCAGCAGCTAAACTCAACCAGCGTTATACCTTTTCAAACTTTGTCGTTGGTCCGTCGAACCAATTTGCTCACGCAGCCGCCAGGGCTGTAGCCGAAGCTCCCTCACGCTCATACAACCCTTTGTTTATCTACGGAGGGGTAGGCCTTGGCAAAACCCATCTTATGCATGCCATTGGCCAGTATCTCGAAACACATACCCCTTTACTGGGTTTGACATATATTTCTTCCGAACGATTTATGAACGAAATGATCAATGCTGTGCGTTACGACAGAATTTTGGAGTTTCGCGAGCGCTACCGTAGTATCGATATACTTCTCGTTGACGACATTCAGTTCCTTGCTGGCAAGGAGGGAACCCAAACAGAGTTCTTCCACACCTTCAACTCTCTCTATGATGCTCAAAAACAAATAGTAATTAGCGGCGATTGTCCACCACATGAAATTCCTTCCCTAGAAGAACGATTGCGTTCTCGTTTCGAATGGGGACTTATAGCCGACATTCAACCTCCTGATCTAGAGACTAAAGTTGCAATCTTAAAGAAAAAGGCCGAAGTAGAAAGTGTCCCATTACCGGACACTGTCGCGTTGTATATTGCTGGAAAGATTAAATCGAATGTTCGGGAACTAGAAGGGTCTTTGATTCGTTTAATAGCCTACGCGTCATTAACAGGAAGGCAGATATCACTACCCTTAGCTCAAGATGTCCTCAAGAACATTCTGGACCGTGATGACCCCAAAATCACGATAGAAATAATTCAAAAATTCGTAGTAAACCATTATTCCCTCACTATGAGCGATCTCAAGTCCCGTAATAACTCGAAGGCTGTTGCGCTCCCGAGACAAATAGGTATGTATCTTTCAAAATCCCTAACCAATGCCTCACTACCCCAAATAGGTAAAAGTTTTGGTGGAAAACACCATTCGACAGTTATTTATTCGATCCGAAAAATCGACACAAAGCGAAAACAGGACGCCTCCTTCAACAACTTGATCAACAAATTCTTAAAGTCATTTACTTAATAAATCTAAAAATTTCATTTTTTTTAAAATACTACCAAGCACCCCAGTGGTTCCCATTTTCCACAGCCTTAAATAAACATGTTTGTTTAAAAACTGTTAAGTTTTATTCATGAAAAATCAAGGTATTAAAACTTGGGTTTTTTCCATAAATTTAAAATCTTTAAATAATTGAAAATAAATCAATTAAACCGTTTTTGTGGTTTTAAACACACCTATGTATTCTGATATAATTAACTGCTTTTGTACTATTGTTGTGTTGCTCCTACAACAACTGCATTGTTTGAGGTTTAGCTCTAGATGAAATTTAGTGTTTTAAAGTCAGATCTCCTCCGAGAGCTTCAACTTTTCCAAGGTGTTGTCGAGCGAAAAAATACCATCCCGATTTTGGCAAACCTGTTGATCGAGGCTGAGGATGGTGTTGATACAGTTAGACTAGCGGCTACGGACCTAGAAGTTGCTCTACTCAGCCGATGCGATGCAAAGGTTAACCAAGGGGGGGCAGTTACACTTCCCGCTAAGAAACTAAACGATATTGTTCGGGCATTGCCTGAAACGCAAATTGAATTTAGCCAACCAACTGATGGAACAGTCAACGTTGTAGCTGATCGTTTTAGCTCTCGGATACAGGCGCTCCCTAGAGAAGATTTTCCATCACTACCTGAAGGTACTGGTGAGTCGGTGACTCGTCTTTCATCAGAAGCACTTGGGGAGATGGTTAGTAAAACTCAGTTCGCTATAACCGGCGAGGATACACGCTATTTTCTAAATGGAGCGTTGTTTTTGATATCAGATTCACAGATGACTTTAGTTGCAACAGATGGTCACCGCTTGGCCTTGGTGACGTCTGGTCGCGGCAATGGGGATGAGCTTGAGGAAGGAGCTGAGGGCCATGACGAAGCTCGAGTAATTCTTCCGAAGAAAACACTATGGGAATTGGCTCGACTTGTGGATCCCAGGAATGGCCTTCTCGGGGATGAAAAAACTGATGTTCTCTACGAACAAGGAGAAAACCACCTTTTCTTCGATGTTAATGGAAGACAACTTGTGTCCAGGATGGTGGATGCTCAATTCCCAGCCCACGAGCGCGTTATTCCTCAAGGCAATAACAAGCGGGTAGAGTTTGAACGCGACCGTCTTGCGAAGGCGATTAAACGCGTAGCTTTGCTATCAACTGAACGTTCAAGAGCAGTTAAATTTAAAATTGACGCGAATAAGGTAGAGGTTTCTTCTAGTAGCCCTGAAGTGGGGGAGGCATCAGAGGAACTCTCAGTAGACTACAAAGGAGCAGAGGTAGCTATTTGTTTTAATGCTCAGTATGTGCTTGATTTTCTTAATGTGGTTGACTCTGAGAGTGTTTTGCTCGAGTTTAAAGATGAATTAAGCCAAGCTGTGTTGTCGCCAGTTTCAGACGATAGTTATGATTACAATTACACCTACGTGATCATGCCAATGCGGGTTTAGCAACCCAACCAGGACAAAAATCTGGAAGTCTAATGGCGGTCTATGTGGAGGAAGACCGCCTGGTCGAGGCAATAAGTTGATCTGATAGACATCAGATGACGCCGCTGGAAAAAGTTAAAAAGGGGGGAATATTGCAGCCGGTGCCAGATGAAGGTAAGAGTGTCGAAGCGACGGAGCCACCGGCTATTACGTCTGACGATTTGGCAGACTACGGCGCGGATAAGATTAAGGTGCTCGAAGGGTTGGAAGCGGTCCGAAAAAGACCGGCTATGTATATAGGGTCAACCGGACCTGCTGGGCTCCATCACCTAGTTTACGAAGTGGTGGATAACTCAATTGATGAGGCACTAGCCGGCTTCTGTGACGCTATCAAGGTAACGGTACATATCGATAACACTGTTACGGTTATAGATAATGGTCGGGGTATACCAACTGACCAACATGCAAGCGGACGGCCAGCAGTTGAAGTTGTTCTAACTGTGCTACACGCCGGCGGAAAATTCGATAACGATAGCTATAAAGTGTCTGGTGGTTTACACGGTGTTGGGGTGTCGGTTGTTAATGCCTTATCCCAAACTGTTTCACTTGAGATATGCCGAGACGGTCATGTGTATCAGCAAAGTTACACTAGGGGTATACCCGATGCAGATCTAGAGATTGCCGGAACAACAAAACGCCGTGGTACGAAATTAACCTTTAAACCAGATCCAAAAATTTTCGACACCATTGAATACAGTTTTGATGTGTTGGCGCACCGGTTGCGAGAGCTGGCCTTTTTGAATGCTGGGGTCCGGATAACACTGGACGATGAAAGGGACGGTAAGCACAGAGAATTCTGTTATGAAGGGGGTATTAATTCGTTTGTTCAATACCTTAACAAGAACCGGGTGGCCGTTAACATTGAGCCGATTTACATGCATGGTAGTCGGGAAGGAATAGATGCCGAGATATCACTGCAATGGAATGATAGTTATACCGAGACGCTTCACGCGTTCGCCAACAACATCAACACCCAAGAGGGTGGAACTCACGTCTCTGGCCTTCGTGCAGCCCTGACACGCACGGTAAACGGATATGCGTCTAGTAAGAATCTTGCCAAAGACCTGAAAGAGAGTATCGGTGGAGACGATGTCCGTGAAGGTTTAACAGCGGTTGTTAGTGTCAAAATTCCAAACCCACAGTTCGAAGGGCAGACCAAAACAAAACTAGGTAACACAGAAGTCAAAGGGATTGTTGAAACGATCATTAATGACAAGCTCAGTGCCTATCTTGAGGAAAACCCTGCGGTAGCTAAGCGAATTGTTAACAAAACAATCGATGCAGCACGGGCGCGCGAGGCAGCACGAAGAGCTCGTGATCTTGTGCGACGGAAGGGCGCTCTTGATAACAGTAGTCTCCCCGGGAAGCTGGCGGATTGTCAGGAGAGAGATCCAGAGCGCTGTGAACTTTATATCGTGGAGGGTGAATCTGCCGGAGGGTCTGCAAAGCAGGGACGAGACCGACGTTTTCAGGCAATTTTGCCGATCAAGGGCAAGATCTTGAATGTTGAGAAAGCTCGCTTCGACAAAATGCTTGGAAGTGATGAAATCAGGACAATGATCGCGGCATTAGGATGCGGGATCGGTAAGGATGATTTTGACGCCAAGAAGCTAAGATATCACCGCGTCATCATAATGACCGACGCCGATGTTGACGGCTCTCATATAAGGACTTTGCTGCTAACTTTCTTTTATAGGCAGATGCCTGAGCTGATAAAAGAAGGACACATTCACATTGCCCAGCCACCGCTCTACAGGGTAAAACGAGGCCGTAGTGAAACTTATGTGAAGGATGACGGTTCCCTTGAGTCGTGGCTGTTTAAGCGCGCTGCCGAAACACGGAGACTTAAGCTGCCAACACACGAATTGACTGGGGATGGCTTAGAAGAATTGCTCCATAAATTGGTTGCCTACCAGCGCTATCGGCGAATTGTCGAACGACGAGGTCCGGCTAGCGATATTTTGCATACCCTGTTAACCAATCAGGCAAGTGACAAGGCATTCTTTGCAGACAGACAGCGACTCGAGAAGCTTGCCCAGGAATTGACGACAACGCTCCGTACTGTTGGTGTTCAGATCGATGAAGAACATAACGCTTATGGCCTATCGGTAGATGATCGCCGGGGT
>CEUS01050658.1_pt1 | contig 12032 bp, 6 predicted proteins | sample 427031 | NCBI WGS metagenome assembly CEUS01 (sample SAMEA2622837, study PRJEB7988) | marine metagenome | biome: marine biome (ENVO:00000447); feature: marine epipelagic mixed layer (ENVO:xxxxxxxxx); material: "saline water (ENVO:00002010), including plankton (ENVO:xxxxxxxx)" | depth 140 m | reverse complement strand
GCACGACATTTATATTTATCATCACCTATATTGCGATGATTGATGAGGAAGCACGAGCCGTTGATGTTGGTACCCAGGTCATAATTAACGGTGATAGTGTACCCATCCTCGCTGACATGCTCGACGGTTAGGTCGGCGAGCGCGGCAGCGGTCAGCCTGTCGGCGACTGGGTAAATCGCTTGGGCCGCCTCGAGCGCCAAGCTAGCATCGTTAGAGATGTTAGGGATCGAGCATACATTTCCTGGAACTGGATCCCGGTTTTCGATAGAGAGTCTTTCACCGACTTTGATTGATTTGTCAGGTACTTTCAGCGTTATGACATCGTTGGCGATACTGGTAATCTCTCCAGGAGGACCGTCGAAGGACATGCAGGTATGCGTCTTTTGTCCACTAGATTCGCATTCCCTTGTATCACTATTATACATGCAGAGACTGTCTGGTGCCGGATATATCCATCCAGGGAATTCAGTCACAAAGTTTAGTTCATCGGGTTTACCTTTGTATAATTCTTCATCATTTGGGTCAACCGAAGAGTAAGGGTCCTCTCGCGGCTTACAAGGGTCTAGTGGGTCATCAGATGGAGGTAAAGCTGTATGATGACGTTTTGTGATGGGGCATTGATTCTTCAGTCCGGAACAAGAAACAGACAAATAACGGTTGGTATCTTCCCAGTTAGGAGTGAATTTTTTATCGTTTATCCAAATATAAGGATCACCAATACCTCTTTGGTGTTGCACACTGCCAGTGAAAATGTTTTGGGCGCTACTGTAAAGGCTATGATCAGTACCCATGATTTTCTCATCACCGAGATCATAGACATGCTTGTCAGGGAACGTATCCCACCCACTGATCCATCCCCACCGCCAATGTGGAGGAGGAGGCTCCATCGAGTCATGACCATTATCTTTAATCGTTGCTATAACATCTGCCCTAGTACCAAGATTTGCCCTCCTTATTAACTCCATATTATTATATGCTCCAAATATTTGACTTACATTTTTATTATAAAAAATATCCGATTCAGTAATAATATTATTCGCGGAGGGTCTATTGGGTTCATTAAAATCTACTTCTATTTCTAGATTATCAGAATTATCGATTGTAATTTTCTTTTTTATAGCATCATACTTAGTTATAGTTTTTCTTATTCCTGAATCAAACACTATCTCCATACCAACGTAAAAATCCTCTATTTCTGATGCATCATATGATAATATCAATTCATCCAAGGGTTCCCCGTCACTTGAATCGGCAGAAGTTTTTTGAATAGTACCACTATGAATATGTCGACTAAAAGAATTACATATTTCTTCATAGGGCGATTTACATTCCTCTGTATCTCCTCCTCCCTTTATTCTTTCTTTTCGCTCGACCTGACAAAGTCCGGGGTTTGTTGTATCGATCCCGTCTGGAAATCGAGCGAGTTCGAGTTCAGTTCTACTGGACGGCCTGTCCACTCTGGTTACGGTGTACGAGCCTTCGATCGGGCATTCCTCCCCCCCAGTTTTGCTCACGAAGGCAATATCACCAGCGCTCCAAGGCTCGGCCATGTTGATGATGGTGTCAAAAGAAATTGAGGAGGATGCGGAATCTATAATACTGATCGTTGATGGGAGGATCCCAGTTACATTATCAGAGCTTGGACAAATGGTATCCTCATAGATATTAGTTATGTCTGAAAAACAAGCTTCTTTATCTTCTAATATTGTAAACCTTCGATTTTTAAATACTCCCTTTTCAATAAATATTACTTTATCTCTAAGCTCAGTCCCACCTTTCGCGGGTTTCCACATACTACTAATATTTTCATAGATAGCACAACTTCTTTCTAATATATCATTAAAATTTTTAAAAATAAAAATAGAATGATTATTATTTATAGGAGGAGTAGTTATGTTGTCAAGTTTTTCTTTAAAATCACTATCATTATATTGTATAGTGAGGTCAAATGACTCATTAACTAAATAAGCATAAGTACAATGGATAAAATTTGTATCAAAACCGTCCAGTATTTCGGGCTTTACAAAGGCATATACACAATCTTTTTTATTTTCACATAACTTTCTTCCATCTTCTTTATCATAATATGATAAGTTCATATTACAATGGTTATCTGTATTTATTTTATTTATTTGCACTCCTCTTTCATTTTCATCCGTGTAACACATTGTTTCATCATTTATTTTATAGTAACAACCAGAGGTGGTAATACATTCTTCCTCGGGCTTACCCGCGCATGATAATTCTCCAAAACAATATCCCTTATTAACGTATACTTTATCATCAGAACAAATTTTTTCTAAGGGATTAACTAATACTTTTGTATACAATTGGTCTCCAAAAGTATTATCACTTTCCACCAATTTACAAGTATCAAGATTATCCTCATTTATTGGGTGGTAGTTTAACCAATGTCTATATCTTTTCCCTTGTGATGATGACCATTCTGAATTTTTTGTACAACTTACTTTATATATATCATAGATTACATTATTAATACTACAATACTTATCAAATTCCTCTTTCTCTGATGGAAAAGTAATATTTTTATACCATTGAGTACATTCATCGTCCGTGAATACTGGTTTACATTGTTGATAGTAATCGGGTGAAACTTTGGTACTGCTAAGTACACAGTTTCCATGTATGATATTTGCTATATTGAGAGATGACCAAATTTCCCTGCCGTCTCCCTGCCGACCGTGTTCGTCGTAGGGTGTGAAATGTAAGGAAAAGGGGGTGGAGGAACTTGGATCATATTCCCGCCGAGCCGTACTCGAATCAATAGGTCTAAGGTATAATTTCTTTAAAGATTCATTGCAGACCTTACCTTCTGCGTCTTCGAACCGAAAATCGTGATTATGATTTATAAAATCAGTCTGCGGATTAGAACTGTTAGAAAGAATGTCCACCTGAATATCGTCTCCCGCTGACCCCAAACCATCAATGCCCTGAATCTCTATCTTATTAAATACTGGATTCAATACTAAAGGTTTCTTTTCATTAATATACATACATTCTTCATTATCAATACAAGCAGCTTCTGATTGTAGAGAAGTGCATGCATTCGCCGATGGATCATCCCTTGTACTTACGCATCTATTATCTATATAAGAAGGGTAATTCGTGAGGACGCTTTCTTGATTTTCCCATCTACAACTTATTTCATTACGACAATCATTGTAGTCTTTAATACACAATGATTTTTTTGATATAATCATATCAGAATCGATATCATCTTCAAAAAATACATGCGTAATGTTATCTTCACTCTTAGTAATCGTACTAACAACTGTTTTAGAATTATATGTATTTCCTGGACCAGAATCTGGTTTTTTTACAATTAATATATGGTTACCCTCATCAATATCAATATCATCAGAAAGGTCATCTCCCCGAATACCTTTTTTATCACTTTTATTAGTATTTACTCGATGGATAGAGCAATTTGTCATCGATGGATGATTCTTTTCTTCATCAATATGAACATCGGTTGAGAAAATAATTTTAGCCTGATCCGGAAGAACTTCTTTAACAGTAAGGTTTGATATACCATTTAAAAAAGGATAATCATTACATTCTCCTATGCGTAGTACTTGTCCCTTAGTGAACAATTTAGCAATTTTTTTCCTGAAATTATTATCATCTACACTCTCTATCATTTCCATCCCGTCTTTCCTTATATCAAGTTGTAGTTTTAATTCATTCCCTTTTAAATCCGGATCTCCCTCGCTCGAAACTATGATAAATTCCTGAAATTGATTAGTAAATTCGTGCGCCGTCAACGGTTTATTGTTTATTTTTTCAACTGTATATTTACCTAATGGACAATTACCAGATGTAGGATCTTCTTGAATAGACAAATTACTATTACATTCCTCTTTATTTTTAATATCATTCACAGTACAAAAACCACATTGTTCATAATCACTACTAATAATTTTCATATCATTTAAATTAACCAATGAATATTTACATTTTGATTCAAGAGTTGGTGTTGTTTCATTAGGAACAATATTAAACCTGAAAGTAAGGGTATTATCATCTATTGCAACACTCCTAGCGATATAGTTTTGGCTTTCTTCATTATTCAATAATAAAGGACATTGAACCCCGGGGTTGTTATTACGAACTTGTAATGCTATACCATGATTTTTTTGATTTATAGTATCAAAATCTAAAAATGAAAGTCTTAGTTCATTACGACTTAATTTTTTATTTTTAATTCTAGGGAATCGGGACAAATGACCCGGCAGGCGGCCCTGCTGACTATCAGTAAGAATAGACTCTATATCAAATATAATTTCACATGTATCCCCATCACATCCACCTTCTCTCTTAGTAATATCAAATTCTTCGGTAATTTCTCCATCGATACATCTCCCCTTATTTGGATTATAATAGAAATTTAATGTATTTCCTTCCTTGTTAACATTAATTATCTCAGTAAAAGTATCTTTCAAAGGACAGGCAGTATTTCCTGCCGGAAGATTGTCAAAATGATATCTCTTTCCAGGTGAAATATATTTATTTTGTCCACCAATAGTAAATTTATAATGTGCGAACCATTTACAGTCGGAAGAATTACATTGTTCTTCATTTGAAACATTACAAACATTATCTAATGTCGAATTACTTGTGATATTCTTACATGTGCCCTCATCAATTGATACGGGATTAGATGAAGTTATGTCTATGCTGAGGTCATTATAGGATCTTTCAGTACTACCATAGTATGTTATTATCTTTAGAAATTCATATGCTAAATCATATAGATATTCATTATGATTATGGTTTAGATAATTATTTTCATAAAAATCATTTACTTTCACAATGTTTTCATATAATTGACTACTCATACAATCAAGGTACATTGGTTCAGAAGTAAATTTTAATTTTAATCCATTATATAATTTCTGAATACCTTCTAATTTTGATTGAATGACATAGTATTCTTCATTGTCTATGAAGGTATGCTTACTTCGATAAGGTCTTAGAAAAGCACCATTGAGTTGTTCCTTTATATTATTATAAATAATCAATAGAATATCATCTGATTGTTTTTTACATTCTAATTCCCCTTCAATCCCTGTAATTGATGTAGAAATTCTATTATCAACGTTTAATTGTTTGACGTTGTGAAGAGAATCTTCTATTGTGGAGTAAGTAACTTGATTCAGTTGAGGCTTTATCTTACATCTACGAGTGTATTCTGCTTCTCCTCCGTATTTTTCAGCTAGATTAGTACAATTTATACTATCATCACTATCTTTCTGAATACATTTTTTTGTATTAATATTATATTGATTAAATTCAATATTATTACCATTTATATTACTATATTTCTCACAATATTTTTTCTGAAAATCTTCGATTTCATTACGGAGTATTCCCCTTTTTTCGTCTATGTCGTTAGAAAGAATAGTAGAACCTAGATTAGAGATATATGTATTAATAACAGTACTTTGATTATTTTCAATTTTATTCATTAGACCCGGTGTACTTTCAGGGACTATTTCAAAATTATTTTCTACACATTTTGTATTATTGGTTCCTGCTTTACATCTTCCATCAACATGGTATTCCTTAAAATTATCAATTAATGAGTATCGTCTACAATAATTATTCATACATGATCTAGAACTAGGTGGTTCGCAGATACCTGATGTATTGTAGTCATACTCTACCCCCAGCTGATTAGACCGGTTACCATAGATATCCCAAACACATCCCCATTTAGCACAGTTTTCTTCATTTGGTTGAGTTATACCTCGACAATAATTTTGTATATTATTATTAGTAGAATATACATCATTTATATTACTTGAATCCTGAAAAACTTCTTTCTCAATATACCTTTTATAACCACAGTATTCATTATCATTTGGTTCCCATACGCAATCTTGATTATAGTCGGGGGAAATACAAGTCGTTTTAGGAACATTTGCACAAACAGTACTATTACTACCACCTTCTTTACTTTCACATTTACCATGTTCATATTGTTCACAAGTTATCCCAACTTTATTATATGAACATTCTCCTCCTTCATATTTACAGAGGTCATTAGTACAACCATATGTTGTATTGTCTGTATATTTAGTAAACCTTCCACCATATCCCTCTTCGTTACTGCAGGACGGTTGGGCTGTGACACGATCAGGTAGACACATTTTTTTAAGTATATCTGTATCTGATCCATAATTAAAATAATCCCATTTACACCATTTCCTTTCAGAGCATTTTCTCTCACGTTCTTCATCATTATTCATAGTTTCCATATCTTTCTTACATATATTTTCTAGATTTTGGATATGGTCGTCTGTCTTGGCTTGTGAGATGGGTTGGCAACGACTGGGCCTCGAGCCAATCTGGCCAGAACTTCCTCTCTTTGTATCATTTTTACAATACTCACTCCATTGATTACATGTATTAAAATTTTTTCTATCACAATTTGGCGGATTGCAACTCATAACTAATATAATATTGATTATATAATTTTTTTATTATATTCAAGAAAAAAAATAATTATAAAATGAATATTAGAAAGTAAAAAAGCATAATTATTTGAATAAAATACGGAAGATAATGAAACATATAACTATAACAATTACTATCCAGAGCCATAATGGCCAATGGTCTGAATGATACCATACAACTGCTTTAATATTATATATCCCTACATCAGATATTTTTCGATTAATTAATGGTAATGTAATCCCCTTAGTTAAAACTCTTTCTAAGAAGTATTTATTAATTGAAATACCCGTTTCGTGTGGGGTTATTTTAAAATCTACGATAATCGAACCATCTTTTATATTTTTAATATGAATATTTCTTGGAGCAATATATATTTTATCATGACTATTAATAATTGTCGAGATATCTTTTTTAAAGTTAAGTTCAAAAGTATTTCTTTCATAACTACTATCTTTACCAACAACATTTAAAAAATCACCCTCAATATTAATACTCGCATGTATAGTTTCATATTGTATATCAGAGATGCTTCTAATATGTACCTCATTTGGATGACTACAACATTGTTCTTTTGTGCTTCCAGCGATAGTATGTGGATATTTGACTGATATTAATGGTTCTGGACAATTAAAATCTAATTTACTATCTTTATTACCCTTACATTTTCTTTCTAATTGACAACATTCTTCAATGGTTCTACCAATTGAATCTTCATCTTTTTTTTCCATGAAAGGAGGGCAAACTATATTATCATTTTTATTTGTATTAGTAAAGCACATATCAACGACATTACAACAGTTATTATTCTTTGGCTTAATAAACCGTAGATTATGGTCAATTTTATCTTGATGAATACAATTATAATCATCATTTATATTTATATTCCCTTTACATAGTAGATCACTATCTAGGATTCCTGATTCATTCCTCCATTTTAATAAAATATGATTAATATGTTCAACATCAATCGGAAGATTATTTACTTTTGTTTTAATCAGGTATAAATTTTCAAAAGCTTTATTCAACAATATACACGATTTAGAAGTTTTTCCATGTTCTACATTACATTCTTGCGTATAGTATATATTATCAGATAAATAATTCTCTTCATTACAAGTTTCATAGGATACATACCTCGACGGAGATTTTCCTTCTCTATGGAATAAGCTGCTGGGTTCATATTTAATTCCATGACAATTATTTGGATCAATCCAACAGGACTTTTTTGAACACCAATCGGGAGCATCATCGTTAATATCACCGTCTTCATTTACACAAATCGGTTGTAAATCTACATTATAATTTTTACAACCTTCTTGATTAAAATTGAGAGGGTATTCATAATATCTTTCATCAACTGACCATCCAGATGCGATTAAGTGGGTTCTTTCAGAATTTTCAAAATCTACACGATCATTCCAGGTAAAAATACATGGACAATTATGATTTCCATTGGGGTTAAATGTTTCGGTATTTTGTGAGACATTGTTTTGATTTTCTTTCATTCGTTCTTTCTTTGATTCATTATAATAATAATAAGCATTGTTTAGAAGATAATCAAATGAAAATTCATTTCTATCTATGGAATCAATATGTGTTTCAGAGGTGCAACAAATCTTTTGTACTTTTTCATGTGACATTCGGCTTAGGTGAGGTTTTCCAATTGACCAACATGTTTCATCATCGGAACCATCTCCCAAACATTTTTTGGGTAGAAAGTATGCATTTGGTTTTAACCATGTATTAGTATCACAAGTGATATTCTTTTTTTCATCAATATTCCCTGTACATAGTTCTGTTTCTTGTTCACAACAATTTTTAATTTTTACTATATGTTCACAATCGGTTTCTATCTTTTTAGAATATTTACAACCAACTGGACAATTATTTTCATCCTTATTACTATTTAGCCAATATATATTTGTTGAACAATCACTTCCATCAACTGTAACAGTACCTGTACATTGTTTAATAATATTACATTGATTGATATTTGTTTCCTTTTTATTTATGTATGGATATTGATCTTTACATTGAAAATCTAATGAAGGATCATTATTTCCTGTACAAAGGAGTGGGGAATGTGAATAGATACATTTAATATCTAAACGACTATCACTTTGTATGGGGGCATATTCACATTGATTTTGATATTCTTCTTCAATTTCTTCATTTGTTCCATCAGTAATACTTAGATTATTAAAAGCATTATCACAAATATCAGTCATTTTATTATAAATGATGTCTCGTTCGGTATCTGTTTTTCCTGCATTAATAATAGATGAATTATTCCTTGTAGGAGATGAACATGTTCTATTCCATCTATTAGGATTCATTAATATAATAAGTATATTATTTTTTTCTTTTTGATTTCCATCGAAATAATATGAATATGAATAGAATGATTGAACAAAGGAATAGTATTTGATAATATTTTTTTACGAGAATAAAGAAAGTACATTCACATTCTTTATTTTGATTTGTTTCATCTATTTCTTTTTTAAGTTCTTCTTCAAGAGTTTGAAGTTTTTTGATAAAGATATTGTTTGGGGGAGTTTCTGAACATTTGATATTAATCATTTCTTGATTACAACCAATACCATCCATATATTCTTTCCCCAGTTGAGAACTACAATAACCATTAAACTTTTTTTTCATACATGATATGGTTTTTGTTAAGGTTTCTTCATCACAGCGGACATTTACTCTTCTATTATTTAAGAATATGGAGAAAGATCCACATTTTCGATTAATTATTTTTCTTTTTTCATCATCCTCACAGTCTCCTTTAATAATATCATTAAGACATTTACCTATAATTTCATCTCCTTTTTGATTGTATTTATAGGAATCATACCATTCAATGGATGATTGATCAATTATAATATCTTCATTGTTTTCATTCTCTTCCTCTTTAATTTTATCTTCCTCTATATCTTCCTCTATATCTTCCTCTATATCTTCCTCTATATCTTTCTGAGCATTTTTTTTCCTGTAATTGTATAATAGTAGGGGTACTATTAAAATTAGAAAGAATGTATTATTCATAAATTATATATTAATATTAGATATAATTAATAACAAGTATGTTTCATTTATTAGTCGTTTATTCTTATCTTATGGTTGGATTGTATAATATGATTTATCAAACGAATATTGAATATAATAATATATATATCTTGATACTTTGTTTTATTACATTGAAAGTAGTTACAAATTATCGTATCTGTTCTATTGCATATTTAGAATGTAAGGTTCGCAAGGTAAAACGGGAGGATTCTTATATGAACAAGTTCTTAGATCCAATTGTTGATTTAAGGTATACAGATCATATCTATATTTTATTACCAACCGTGTATTTTATTTTAGGGTATTATTTAATCTATATGAAAATGATACAGAAGATTATTTAAAAAAATAAAAGAGTAAATATTATATGAATATTTTATCATTTGATGTTGGTATTCAGAATTTATCATATTGTAAATTAAATGAAGATAGAAAAATTATCGATTGGGGAATTATTAATTTAAATGATGGACAAGAGAAGTGTGATGTAAAATTAAGGAAACAATGTAGTAAAATAGCTACATACAAAGTATTGAATGAGGAAAATATTCAATATTGTTGTACAGCACATAAGAAGAGGTTCCAAAAAGTTAAAAAAATTAGAAGAGATAATGATTTATTAAGGATTGCTACTTCTTGTATTCAGAAGTTAAAAGGACTGGATACTAGTGATGTTGGATCAATTTTTATTGAAAATCAACCTGCATTAAAAAACCCTATTATGAAAAGCATACAGATGATGATTTATACATATTTTATAATGAATGGTATTATTGAAGAAAACTCGTCTATTAAACGTATAAAGTTAATAAATGCACGAAATAAGTTAAAGGTGTATCATGGTGAACCAATTGAGTGTCATAAAAAAGATAAATATGCGAAGAATAAATATTTAGCCATTGAGTATACAAAGAAGATGATTCTTAATGAAGAAAAAGAGTTTATTGAACTATTTAATCAATCAAAAAAGAAGGATGATCTTGCGGATGCTTATTTACAAGGTATATATTGTATTGAAAAAGAATATATTTAAAAAGATTATTTAATAAGATATGAAATGGATATTTTATTAGAATCATTAAAAAAATATTATATTGAGGGTAAAAATATTGATAAATTATTAAAAATAATTGAATCAGATAATAAGATTTCATTAAGAATCATTGATTGGTTTGTTACAAATTATTCAAAAAAGAATAATATTTATTATATTATTTACAAAGGATATGACGGAGAAAAAACATTTAAGAAGGAAGGAAATCAATTGTACAAACAATTTAATACATATCATTCATATAAATCACAATTAAAATCTTATTCAAAAAAGAAGTTTGACCCCTTTTGTAGACGAGAGAGAATTTTCTTTGATTATGATAAAGGTAAGAAGGTAGAGACAACCATTGGACAATTAAACTTTTTTAAATGGGCAATTGATAATTTAATTATTGATTATATAATGGAGCATTATCAGGAAATCGAAGAAGACATGACAAATAGTTTTCAAAATATTAAAAAACATAAAAAAATATCAAATGAAAGAAAGAAAAGACAAGAATTATCAAAATCTGCGAGTCGAGGTTTAAATCAGACAAAATATTCTGTTACATTAAATTTTGATTAAATAATTTGAAAAAAAATATTTGTAAGTATATAAATGGAAGAAGTTCTAAGGCCTATTACAAAAACTCTTAAATCAAATTCTTTTGAAATCAATATGGGATTATTAGTATTTGTTTTACTATTCTTATTCCCTCTGAAACATTTCTTATCTACTGATATTAAGAACGATATAGATAATCAATTAGCGGAAATATTTAGTAATCCATATATTAGAGTTTGTTTATGTGTCCTTGTTGCCGCATCATTTTATAGTGGAAATGTACATATGTTATCATTATTATTATATGTGATACACCATGTATTATTTCATAGAAGATAGATAATTATAGAATAATTTTTTAATGTTATTTTACATATTTTAAAAAAAAAGCTTTTAAAAAAAAATATATATTAATAGTATAAAATATGGATCCTGAAAAAATATTATCTCCTGCAACAAAATTATTAAGAGAAAATAAGAATATTGTGAATTTGTTATTTCTTTTATTAATTATTGGTCAATTATTCCCTTTCGAACTTTTTATGGAAAAAAGAGTCGTTATTGAAACATATAATTATTTACGTAATCAGTTAAAACAACCCTTTGTTATGGGATTAGTCACATTACTTACTTATATTGTTTACTTTACAAATGATAAGATAATGTTTACATTATTACTATTTTTAATTCATCAACTTTCAAACAATCATCCTTCAATTGATCAACCCTTATCCGATGCAATAACGCCTTCTCCTAAACGACCAACACCTGCTGCTGCACCTAAACAACCACCAACACCTTCTGCTGCTCCTAAACAACCACTAGCACCTGCGGCGGCTCCTAAACGACCACCAACACCTGCCGCGGCTCCTAAACGACCACC
>CEUS01270546.1_pt1 | contig 12050 bp, 11 predicted proteins | sample 427031 | NCBI WGS metagenome assembly CEUS01 (sample SAMEA2622837, study PRJEB7988) | marine metagenome | biome: marine biome (ENVO:00000447); feature: marine epipelagic mixed layer (ENVO:xxxxxxxxx); material: "saline water (ENVO:00002010), including plankton (ENVO:xxxxxxxx)" | depth 140 m | reverse complement strand
ATTTACTTAGTACCTTTAAATCCAAACTTTTATTGGCAAAAATCTTGGATTTTTTTTATGAGTTCTGAAGAGTTTTTTATTCATGAATTAGAACGTCATGAGACAAAAGATGTCTCAGATTCTCATATTAATGGTGATTTAACAGTAGTTTGGAGAGACTGGGATAACATTATCAAAGACCATCCAAAAATGGTATATTTGAACACAGTTAATTCAGGCGAGGTTAAGGGTCCACATCTTCATAAAAATAGAACAACGTATTTTTCTTGTGTACAAGGAGAAATAATTATAGTTATTAGAAAAAATAATGGAGAGATTTGTGAGTTAAAATCAGATACTCAGAATCCGTCATTAATATGCGTAAAAAATGGTATAGCAGCTGCTATCGTAAATCCTACAAAAGAAATTGCAAAAGTTCTTGTATTAGCTGACATAGCATGGAAACCAAATGATAATGAAATGGAAAATATAGAATTCCAGGATTATGATTTTAAAAAATGGTTTTGAGGATTAAAAAATTAAAGAATTGATGAGAAATAGTTTGTAGACAATATGGTATTTCTTAAAAAGATTAAAGACATGGGAGGAATTGGAGTAGGGGATTTAGTTAGTAGTGGATTAGGCGCTGCATTTTGGTTTTATTTAGCATCACAAATTGATCCAGAGTACTATGGAGAAATTCAATGGATAATTGGAATTGCAAGTTCCTTAAGTTATATCGCATTATTTGGAAGTAGAAACGCAATAGTAGTCTTTACTGCTAAAAAATTTAAAATACAGTCAACATTATATTTTATTTCTTTAATTTCAAGTTTAATATTATCTACACTAGTAGTTTTACTATTTCCATCATTTTATCAAATAGATGTTGGTGTGATATTATTTGCGTATGTAATCAATAGTTTAGCAATTGGGGATTTATTAGGAAAGAAATTGTACTCTACATATTCAAAATATGTTATTTTACAAAAAGTTTTAACAGTAATTCTTGGAATTTCTTTTTTTCATCTAATAGGTTATGAAGCAATAATTTTTGCATTAGGATTTTCATACTTTTTCTATATCAAAAGAATTATCAAATGTTTTCAAGAAATGAAAATTGATTTTTCATTATTAAAACCACAGATGGGATTTATTGTAAATAACTATATTTTACTATTGAGTGCAGGATTCAGAGGACAAATAGATAAAATTGTAATTGCACCAATGCTTGGATTTACTATTTTAGGAAATTTCAGCTTAGGAATGCAATTTATTTCTATTATGGCTATACTTCCAGGAATGATGTTCAAGTATTTTCTAACTGAAGACTCTAGTAACGTTGAAAATAATCGTCTAAAAATTTATAGTATTATTTCTTCAGTAATTATTTCAATTTTAGGAATAATATTTTTACCAATCATTATTGAAAATTTATTCCCAAAATTCATTATTCTTGTTAATGCAATTCAGATAATGTGCTTACATATTATACCTTTTTCAATCTCAGTTATTTTTGAATCAAAATTACTTGCTTCAATGAATACTAGATATGTTTTAGTTGGAAAACTCTCAGGATTAGGAACCATGATTCTTGGCATGATAATTTTAGGAAGTATTTTTGATATAATTGGAATTGCAATCAGTCTAGTGATTGCTTCAACAATTCAATGTTTGATATTTTTAGTACTAGACAAGAAAATGAAAATGAAAAATTCAGCATAGGATTATGCAAGGTTATCAAAAATGGAATAATTAATTTTAAGAACAATGATCTTATTTTTGAAATTATAGTCATCAGAATCAATAATTTTTTCTAGATATGGGTATTCATCATAATTTAACATTAAATTATCTAATATTTGTGAACGGTTATTTTCTGTTAAAACAATATGGGTAAGATTAGATTTTTTTGAGTTTATAATATAATCTTCAATTGAAACATAACTACTAGAAGAAATTATTTTTACATTCGAAGATGCTTTTCCATATTGATCCAGTAGGAGGGGATTTGGCCAAAACGCTTCCAGAGTTGCAAGCTTTAGATAAGAACTACCAGGATAGCCATTTACACCATTTGCATCTTTAACAATATCTCTAGTTATTTGATATATTTCTGAATAGTATTGATGATCTGGTTGTTCATAGTTTAATAAAATTAAAGAAGAAAAAATTAAAACAGCTAAAATTAAAATAATAAATCCAGTTTTATCTGATTTTTTTATTATACTTAATCCATAAGTGGAAATCACACAAAATATTGGGAATAGAATAAAGAGATACCTTACCTCTTGGAAATCCCTCCCATACGCATAGATAGCAGGAAGTATTAGAAAAATTCCAAAAAATAAGAGATAAAAAATATCAGTATTTCTTTTTTTAATTAAATTAAATATTCCAGTGGGAATAAAGAATATGAAGAAAGGTAGCGATGCAAGTCCCAAAAACTTTAATGCGTTAATAAGCGATATAGAAATAAAACTTCTCTCTATTTGAGATGAATCATTTGTTTCAGTTTCAACTATAGCAGGATATTTTTCAGTCATTGAAAATTTTACATAATGACTTGTGAAACCATCCATATCATTTGAATCGAGTCTAAGTGAAGCTACAGGTAATAGAATTAAAATAAAAATAAAAATAAATAAAGGAAATTTTAAATACGAATTTTTTGTTTTACGGAATCTTATAAAAAAGATAATAGATAATGGAATTACAAATAATAATGCTTCATATCTAGTAATAGATGCCAAACCAAGAAAAATAAATGAAATGATATAAAATTTTGAATTTTTTGATAATGAAAAAAATAATACTAAAGTCATAAAAAAAAGAAATAGTGATTCTGTAAGACCTAAAATAGAATTTTCCATTAATCTATGATTAAATCCAAATAAGCCAGCTCCTATTATTGCATATTTTGGTGAAACAAATTTTTTGCAAAGAAAGTAAACAGGTATAATTGTCAGTGATGAAATAATAATACTTGTTATCCTTTGAGCATTTACAAGTGTCATTATATCAGTGGTTCCAATTATAGAAAATATTGGAGATAACAAAAGAGACCAACCATCACTAGTTTTTAGTATTCCTGTTGGGAATTGATTAGTTTTAGAAATTTCTATTGCAAAAGTAAAATAATCAATTGCATCAGTTTTGAAAGGTGTATCAAAAGGTAAAAAAAACACCCTAGTGAAAATACTAATAATTATTATGATTCCAAGAAATAAGAATATTTTATTTTGTAAATAATTATCTAGTTTATTTTCAGTGTTCATTTTAAATCAAAATTAATTTGGAGAATTTTTAATAGTTTCATAAACGTTGAGTGTTTTTGTACTCATTACTTTAGAATTTAATTCGTCCATAACCATTTGATAACCTGTTTCTCCTAGAGTATTTCTTTTTTCTGGATTTTGTAAAAGTTCCAAAATTAGATTAGATAATTCTTTAAAATTTTCTCGTTGGAATAATAATCCATTAATATTATTTTTTACAGTATACGGAATACCATCAGTATCAGTACTGATAATAGTTTTTTTAAAAGCAAAACCTTCCAATGGAACTAACGGAGATAATTCCCATCTAGATGGAAGAATTAAAAATTCACATTCTCTATAGGCGTCTATAACATCAATTCTTTCTGGATTACGAATAACAGTAACAAAATTTTCTATATTCAGTTGATTAATTAATTGATACATTTTTTCTTGATATCCAAAATCTACTCCCATAATTACAAATTTTAGATTCTCAAGTTCTTGTTTATTTTTTAAAAGCTCAATAGCACGTAATAAAAGATCAATTCCTTTTGAATGACTAAATCTACCTACAAACAAAATAAAATTCTCAGTCAAATTAAATTTTTCTTTAAAATTTTGTTTAGATGGAATTAATGTTTGAAGATTAACTCCATTTCTAATTATTTTAATTTTATTTTCATCTTTGAACTGTTTGAAAATATTTTTTTCATATTCATTTGGGACTGTGATAATTGTCGCCTGTTTTATGATTGATTTAATAATTGGAAATTGTATTTTGTAAAGAATTTTTTTTAGGATTCCACTAGTTTCTAGAAAAGGATGAGTTGTCAAACCACCTTGATCAGATATTACAAGAGGTATTTTCTTTTTTTTAGAGACTAAATATGCGATTAATGATTGAAAGCTTTTGATCCCTACAGTATGAATTACATCAGGTGAATCTTTCATTAACTGGAAATACATTCCAGGATTTACATAGAAAAGACTGTATCGAAGCCAAACATGTGAACGTTTAATAAAAAAATTTTGAATCTTTTCTTTTTTTGGCAAATTTCTATTGAAAGTTGTTCCATCATTTGCAAAATCAAGATTTGTTGTGTAAATTGTTACATCATGACTAAGATTAGAAATTTCTCTTGCTAAATCTACACATAGAAAAAGTATTCCTCCAAATTGAGTAGCAGGCAATGAGGCAGGACAGACTAAAGCAATTTTCATAAAATATTTTTTTTTTGAAAGTATATAGGATTCACTAGAGTTTTATCATTAATAGAACAGTGAAAAAAAGTTTATTCATATTTATTCATGAATTTAAAATACTTTTTCTAGTCATCTCTTACAAGTACTTTACCTACACCTGAAACAAGAATTTCTCCAAATTGATTTGTAATTTCAGATTTAAGTTTAAGAATTTTTGTTGCTAAGCTTTTATCTATTACAGTACTAGATATAGTTACAACATCATCGATAAAACATGGATTTCTAAAATCTATTGATTGTGAAAAATATAGTGCATGTTTTCCTGGTAGATACATACCATCAATTCTTGATAGAAATGATGCAAGTAACATTCCATGAACAACTCTTTTTCCAAAGGTTGTTGTTTTTGCATAATTTTGATCCATATGAATTGGACTAAAATCTCCAGATAATTTTGCAAACTGTTTTACCAAGGATTCCGTAATCGTGACTGAAAATTTCTTTTGTAAACCTATATCAATTTCATTAAAAGTATATTCTGCAAGTTCATCAGTCATTAAGTTCAACACCGTGGTTTTTTAGATATTTTTTGATATCAGAAACATTTTTCACGTCAGCAATTTCTGAAAGTGTGAATTTCACATTAAAATGATTTTCAAGCTCATCAACTAAAACTAAACCGTTAAAGGAATCCCATGATTCAATGGTCTCTGGGCTAGAATCATCACTTACATGATCAACATATATTGAAAAAACTTTTCCAATAATTTCATAGAGTTGTTTTGACATTTTATTTTACTAATTCTAGATGTTTTGGTTGTTCTATATTTTTTTCTAAATCAAAAACCCAATAATTTTCTCTTTTTATGAATCCATTTTCTTTTAAGAAATTTGAAGATGGTTTATTTTTTTCAGTTGGGATGAATTCAGCAATAAATTCTTTAATTCCATTCTTTTTTGCCTCTTGAAGTAAATGAGATAAAATTAAATTTTCTACTCCTCTTCCCATTACTCTACAACTCAAAAGAAATGTATCTAGATTCCATATTTTATCATTTTTTTTAATTATAAAAACGCCAGTAATACCATTGTCACCAAATTTATCACGAACATTTGCGCAACCGACTATAAAATTATTATCTAATGTGAATTTCTGTATATCTTCCTCTTGGTATCTTTTTGTGGTGAGATTAAATTGATTTGTTTTAAGAGTTAATTGTGAAATTCTTGGTATTAAAAATTCATTTGAATCTTCGATTTTTACTTTGATATTCAATTGTTCCAAAAATTGACTTAAATCAGATACAGTTTCTTCAAATTCTTTACGTTTTCTTTGTTGTGTATACATTTGACCTCTTTTATTATCTTCTTCAGTTCTGGTTAAAACATCAAATTCTTTTAATTCTTCTAAAATTTTTACATAGTCAGACGGATCTTTAGTCAATTCAACAGTTAAAACTAGAGGGAATTCTTGTTTAATTCGCTCTTGATTTAATTTATCATCATCAAAAAATACCATGGAATCAGTTCCTATGTTTATTTCATTTGATATTTGTTTTAGATTCAATGCCTTATCATTCCAATTAATTTGAATACTTGCAAAATGTTCTTCTTTTAATATCATATTGGGATGCGCTTTAATTACTTTCATTGCATCATCAAAATTATTTTTACTATTTATTGCTAGAATTATTCCTTGTTGCCAAAGTGATAAAAGTTTTTTTTGAAATTCAACATATGCTTTTCCATTTGGTGTGTGTCCCAATTCAATTCCATTAAATCCATCTTCACCTACAATTCCACCCCATAATGTGTTATCAAGATCTAATACTATACATTTTTTGTTTAGACCTAATACCGGTTTGATATATGCAAACATATAGTTTGCAAGAAATGGGAGGTAATCAAATGAAATTTGTATATCACCCAAGAAAAATTGTTTGTAATTAAAAATATTATTTTCACCAAATTTTAATACAAATTGATTGAAATCGAATATAAATAATGAATTATTCTTTTTTGTTAATTCAGTAAGTGATTTATTAAATTCATAAATTAATTCGTGTAATCCAAATTCAGATTTATTTTCAATTATTCCACCGGGTGAGAAAGAAGGAACTTGGAAATTAAAAATCACAAGTTTTTTGTTAGATTTTTTTTCAAAAATTTCGATTGCATTCTTTAAATAATTGATTTTTTCATTAAAAATTTCTCGACGTTCTTTTGTAGTAAATGAATAAGGATTACTGAATAATTGACCTAAAAATGATCTTGCATCTATGATAAGGAATGTTAAATCAGGTTCAAATTGATATAGATTACTTTTTTCATTAAAAATATCTTGAAAATGTTGATTATAATTTCCAATATAGGATTTATAATTGATTTTTGACAAAAAAGATTTTACTTTTAGACATTCATCCAATCCATTAATCGTGAAACTGCTTAAAATAGCTATTTTGATTTCTTTATTATTATTTTGAAACTGTATATTTTTGGCTAATGTGAGATATTCTGATAGTTTTTTTTCCATCTGTTGCTATAATTTCAATTATACATTAAAAGTTGCTCATAAAATAACTAAAATTGGAAATAGATGAATTCTTGTGCGCTGCCAATATAAAATGTGGCTATAGAAATAAAACTGACGAATAGGAAACATGCCCAATATCTTAATTTGAGATTTGAAAATTTTTCAGGAATATTTCCGTGTTTAAATGAAATCAGATGTAGAATGATGAATAAAACAAGAAATCCTATTGCAACAGTATTAGATTCCATTATCTCTAATGTTTGATCTACTTTAAAATCAAAGAAAACATATTTTTGCATTGAATAGACCATTGAATCAAAATCTTGTACTCTAAATGCAATAAATGTAAAAAATACCACATACTGCGTACCTAAAATACATAAAAATTTTCCAAATTTTGTTTTAAGAAAATCATTTGAGCCAGCTTTTGGAAAACTCTTACGTAAAATTGTATATAATGCTAAAAATATTCCATGTATTCCACCCCAAATAATAAAATTCCAAGATGCGCCATGCCATAACCCCATTAAAAACATAGATACTAACAAACCGAGGAAAACTATTCCAGATGATTTTCTATTTTTGAAAACTAATGGATAATATAGATAATCTCTTACCCATGTAGACAAACTAATGTGCCATCTACCCCAAAAATCTGAAGGAGATGTTGCAAAAAATGGTTTGTTGAAATTTAATGGAATTTTAAAACCTAAAATTGCTGCAGCACCTATTGCTATGTCTGAATACCCAGAGAAATCACAATAAAGTTGAACTCCAAATGCAATTGTTCCTAACATAATTGAACTTGATTCCATTCCTATAGGATTTGAGAAAATATTATTTACTAATGGAGCAATGTTATCTGAGAAAAACATTTTCTTAACAAAACCAAGAGTCATCAACGTTATACCAAATTTAAGATTTGTATTAGTGATAACAAATTGTTTTAAAATTTGCGTTGAATTAGAATTTGAAATTTTTTCTCTAAGCTGTGGTAGAAAATTACTTGCACGTAATATGGGCCCTGCGACAAGTGGAGGAAAAAATGCGACAAAAAATGCATATTCTTTTAGAGATTTACTAGGTTCAAGATTTCCACGCCAGATATCAATGATATAACTTAACGATTGAAATGTATAGAAAGAAATTCCAATTGGTAATGCCAAATTCAATAAGGGAATTTCAGACCCAAGATCAAATAAATTTCCTAAAATATTAAACTGCATTATGGTAAAATCAGCATATTTGTAGAACCCAAGTAATCCTAAACTTGAACCAATGCCTATAATAAAAAATATCTTCTTTTGAAGAATTGTCTTAGATTTGTAAATTGCTTGTCCAATATAGAAATGAATTAAAATTGTAAAAAGAAGTAGAACTACAAAATAATTATCAGTATAATATAAAAAAAAGAAACTTGATGTAATTAAAAAAATATGTTGAAATTTTCTGTATTTCCAAATAGAAATTATTGCTAGTACAATAATAAAAAATGCAAGAAAATCAAGTGAATTAAATAACATCTTTAATTTCCTTTGTAATTATTTTTGTTACATCATCAGTATAGATTTTAGCATCTGGATGAATCGCTATGTGGGAAGGATCTCGCCAGATATCTAGTTTTGAATATTTTTCATGTAAGAAGTATGAACTAATATTATTCTCTTTAGAAAAAGTGTTAAAGAAATTTTCAAATTTGTTTATTTCATTATTAGGAATTTTTTGAAGCTGAACATCACTGTAAGGATTAGTAACTAAAACAACTTTAATTTTATTTTCTTGTAATATATTTACAATTTTAGTTAGTGCAATTACATTCTCACTTGAAGTAGACATATCAAGTTCATGATTTGGACCTTCAATGATTTCTAATTTGCTAATATTTGTTGGAGAATGATTGACAAATGGATGATATTTTTGATCAGGACCAAAAAGAGAATTTTTTATCAATGTCAAATGTCTTTCTTTAGGAGATGTTTGAATATCATTGATTAATGGATCAATCGATGTTTCGAAAATTTTATTCTTAATTTGTTTTGGATAAAGAATGTATTCCCAATAATCATAATCTAATTTTTTATTTTTTTCAAATTCCAGCATACCAAGACCAAAAATTACTATTGTAGGTTTGTTTTTGAGAATGTTTTCTATACTATCCAGTCTTTTCTTAGGATTGTCAGCAACATCAGCTAAATTGTAAATTTCAAAATCTTTTTGTGTTTTATCAAAATATTGATTGATTTGTAAAGCATCTATAGGATAAATTCCACTAGAACCGATTAGGAATATTTTATTAGATTTATTTTGTTTTTTTTCATCAGAAAGAATTCCTTCCCATTCTGTATCATATGTATGAATATAGCTTCTCATACTAACACTAAATATTCCACCAACAATGATCATCACTAATGATACAACTATCAAGATTTTGTAATTCATCAATTTCTTAAAATTTTGTTCTTGTAAAATGTTTTTTTGTTTTTAAGTGAATTTTGTCTTATTGAATTACTTCTTCAATTAATTCAATTAGAGATTCAACTGATTTATCATTATTCAAATTTTTCAAGGTATGTTTTCTTCCATTATTTGCAATTTTTTCCCACAATGAATCATTTGGATTAGAGAGAAATTCTTCAAATTTGTTTTTATAATTTTTTTCATTTATGAAAATTGCATTTTCGTAATCTTTGAAACCTAAAATTTCTGCATCATTATTTTTATCTGAAACCTCCATGAATGTTAAACATCCAGCAGCTGTGAGTTCCAGGTGCTTGATTACAGCGTAATAAGTTGATGCAGCAATTGCACTCTTGTAACTAGAAATGTATGATGGATAATCTTTATGAATATATGAATTTCCTTTCATACCTGAATAATCTACATATGATAGTTCATTACACATAGTTCTTAATTTATAAAAATGCCATGTTGATTTTCCAGGATTTAATATTGAATTTGCAAGTCTAGATTTTAATTTTATATTTCCTACATTCCCAGTATTTAATATTTTATTAGAGATACGTTCAGAAAAAGGTTTTATTGATTCATACAGAGATGATTCCAATCCTGCAAAAATTAATTTAAATTTTATTTCTTTTGGATAAAATTTATGTAAATATTCAGAAGTCATAGGACCAAAAAGATATTTTATTTTATGGGATTCATGAATTTTTAATCGTCCATATTTTTTTATTGTATGTGGATCTCCAGTTCTAGATATGACAGGAATTTTCGTTTCATTGATATCTGTTAGTTCAGTTGGAATATGAGGTAATCTATTATCAAGTAACAATATGACATCAAATTTATTTTTTAGAGGTTTTGTATCAAATTTTTCTTTAGTAAGGAAAAACTCAACACTTAATTTTTTATTTCGAGTTAATGCATGTTTAAAGAAATAATATAATGTATTATCTCTATAGTCAGGCGACATGAATTTGAATTCCTGTGTATAGATTACTGCAATTCTTATTTTATCAACCAATGGATATCTCTTTCATAGTAAGTGATTAAAATTCTTTTGTTTATTCAATATTCTTTTTGAAGAAATTCCAATCTTCAGTTTCTTGCCAAGATTTATTTTTAAATTTTCTAGAATTTACAAACTCTGATAACTCATCTTGTATTTTTAATAATTGTTCTTTTTCTGATACAGAGAGTTGTTTATCATCAGAGTCGTTCAATTTTTTGGTGAGTTCTAGGTTAAGTTTAATCATCATTTCGGTATTGACTAATATTCTCATAATGTACGGATTAGTTTCATAATAGATGTCCACTTCAGCTTTTCTAGCAGAACTTCGCTTCCAATGTGCATATCCAATAACTATTAGAGTTGGAATCCCAATTGACACAGTAATTAGAGCATAGTGTATAAAACTTGGAAATATGGGTTCTAAAAATGGGTATCTTTCAATCGCAAGAAAATATGTTACAGTAAGAGTATTAACACTAGCCATTACAAATGTAAGATAATTTGCCCAACCTTGTCTTAAATAAAACCATCCCCTAAAACCTAGATATTTTTCTTTCACAATTATTCAATAGAATTTTTTAAGGTATATCAAGCTCACTATGCAAATTTATGAAATGATAAATAAGTAATTATTTGTCATATTATAATGAAGGTAGGTATTATTTCTGATACACATGATGATTTTGAAGCAATAAATCACGCAATAGATATTTTTGAAGATAATTCAGTTGGTGCAGTAATTCATGCTGGAGACTTTATTTCACCTCCAGTAATTTCTGAATTTAGAAGATTAACAAACAAAAATGTTAGTTTCTATGGAATTCTTGGAAACAATGATGGAGAGAAAAGAGGATTAAGAGATACATTTGAAGAAATTGGCGGGAAATTTTTAGGAGAATTGGGTAAGATAGAGATTGATGGACTAAAATTTGGAATTTATCACGGTGTTGATCTAAAAAAGAGAGAGAAAATGTGTACTTCAGGAAAATTTGATGTATGTATTTTTGGCCATTCACATTTACGTGAACCAGAAAATGAAAATTTGAAAATAATTGGAGATACAATTGTTTTCAATCCTGGAAATGCTCACAAATCATTTGAATTAAAATACTTAAAAAAAGAATATTTTCGAAAATCATCTATAATAATTTTTGATACAAAATCAAAAAAATTTAAATTTTTTGATTTAGAGTAGATCTGATTTTTCTAGAATAGATTTATCTTTAACACAAAGAATGTTAATTGTTTGATTTTTTGGATCCAAATTTAATAATTGTGTTTTATCTACAGAAAAAAATCTTTTTTCTTTATAATTTGGATAATAGATATTGAAATCATTTTCATGTAAAATATCAATTATGTTAGATGGATTACAATCACTCCATTTTGCAGATTCCTGATCCCATTCCATAAGTATTTTTAGATTAGGATTTTGTAATAGTTTTTTGGCACTTTGTAGTACAATTAATTCAGGTCCATCAACATCTATTTTGATAAATGAAATTTTTTCTAACATATTATGTTCTGTTAAATATCCATCAAGATCAGTAGTTTTAACTTCTACAGGCTTTTTGAATTTGAAGGTTTCAAGATAATCATAGTT